>Ga0206677_10005470_pt1 | contig 9996 bp, 9 predicted proteins | sample M130m12015metaG_FD_155475 | JGI IMG/M metagenome (GOLD analysis project Ga0206677, IMG submission 155475) | Ammonia-oxidizing marine archaeal communities from Monterey Bay, California, United States - M1 30m 12015 | ecosystem: Environmental > Aquatic > Marine > Intertidal zone | place: USA... | reverse complement strand
CATATAACTAGTTATTATAGTAATGTAACATCCTGAGCTAATGAGATCGCGAATGACTCATATTGAGTTTCAGGGTGGAATCCAGCTTCAACTAATGCGTATCTAGATTTTACAGCTACTTTTGGAGCCATAGTACCTTCAACGATAGCTTGTACTGATTCAGCCATTAAGTAAGGCATGAATACAAGACCTGGACCGTTACCGTCACCTTTTCTACCAACTAATACATTTAGATCACCAAATGCGATTGATGGATCAGTGTAAATGTTGATACCTGCTACAGAACCTAAAGGATAGATTGAACCTGCAACTTGGTTAACAGTGTTAGCCATTGGGTATGCAACGAAACCAGCGATAGATTGGATTGCAGAAGCAACCATACCACCTACTACAGCGAAGTTACCAGCACCTCTTCTACCTCTTTGTGCGATTAAGTTCGCAGAAGCTAAGATGTGAGTTAAAATCTTTCTGTGTTGGTCAGCTTTAGTTTCACCACCAGCTAAAGCACCAAATGATAAGTTTCCAACGCCGTCATTACCAGCAGCTAAAGCTCTCATTTTTCCTAAGATGTGCTCGTTAATAGACTGAGTTAATTCGTTAGTTAAAACTGCTTCTACTTGAGCAACAGCGTCAACACCGAATTGTTTTAAGTCTTGTACTTGCTCTCTAGTTACAGCAGCAGCTACTTGGAAAGTCTCTGCAGAAACTGATTTAGAGAATAAGCTTAAGCCCATTACTTTATCGTTTTGTTGCTCACCGAAACCTCTTGACATTGGCTCGTAAGCAGCAGCACCAGCTTCAGCACCAGCACCAGAGAATCCTGGGATGTGGTCTTCTAATGCAGCAACTAGTTCAGCACCAGTATATCTGTCAGTAATAACTTGACCAGCATCTAATGCATCAACGATTTTGATGATTGCTTTACCATCGATTCTTGAGAAACCAACTCTTACGTCAGCTCCTACTTTATCTGAATCTTTGTCACCATACTTGATGTAAGTTGGAGTTACAGAACCAGCAATCTTACCACCTTCGTATACGAAGTCTAAGTAAGAAAGTAATCCCATTGGTCCAGCCATAGGTACAACAGGTACTAGGTCTAAACCGATTGTTTGTGCAGCAACTTGCATCGCTAAAGGTAGTAAAGTTGGAGCTTTATCACCTGAACCGTCTGCGTTACCTGCAGTTGGGAACTTAGTTGCACCCATACCAAAGATGTTACCACCTGTTCCACCATTACCTAGTGTCATTACAGATGCATCTTCATAAAGCTTGTGATTGTGACAGTATTCTGACATCCAAGCTAGCTTTGAGCTTTCGTTAATTCCAGTTGCTTCTTCGATAATCGGAGACCAAGTGTTTCTAACTTCAGCTTCATTAATTAAATTTGCCATTTTGTTAAATTGTTTTTTTAATGGTTTTGTTTAAACGTTCATTTCTGAACTCGACTTGCTTGAGTGTTCTGCTTCTGTCACTCTTTTATCGTCGATATTTTTATATATTCTTATTTATTAAATCTTTTCTTTAAGCCTTCAGCGTAGTTAGACACATCATAAAGTGGCTCGTTCTTCTTTTCAGCAACTGCTGATTCGTTAACTACCGCTAACTTTTCTAGGTCAACTTTTACCTCTCTTAGATCTCTAGTTTCCCAGAAGTTTCTAACTTGATACTCAGTTTTTAGAGTATGGTAATTAGCTTGAGCTTTGATTTGATTTTGTTTTCCTTCAGTTAGAGCTTCAAACTTTTCTTTATATTCTGCAGGCATAGCTGAGATAAAGAATGGTTCAGAGTTTCTAGCTTCAACAACAGCATCTGCGTTTTCAATGATTGCACTGATTTGTGCCTCATTCATAAATGCTCTTTTTGTTACTCTATTTCTAACTTCAGTTTTAGCATCTTCGTTTAATGCATTGTAAGCTTCTTGTATAGAACTTGATACTACATTTAAAAATGCAGGATTTTCATTTTCTTTTACTTGTGCAGCTTCAACTAGTGCATCTAACTTAGATGAAATTTCTTTTTTGTAAGTATCTAAAGCAGATTCTTCAACTTCTTCAGTCTCTTCAACTTCTTCAGTTTCTTCAACTTCATCTTCTTCAGCTACTTCTTCAGCACCTTCACCAGCTTCATCTTCTTCAGCTACTTCTTCAGTTTCCTCAACTTCTTCAGTTTCTTCAACTTCTTCAGTTTCAGCAACTTCTTCAGCACCTTCACCAGCTTCATCTTCTTCAGCTACTTCTTCAGTTTCCTCAACTTCTTCAGTCTCTTCAACTTCTTCAGTCTCTTCAACTTCGTCTTCAACTACTTCTTCAGTTTCTTCAACTTCCTCAGTTTCTTCAACCTCTTCTGCTTCTTCTTCAGTAACTTCGTCTTCAACTACTTCTTCAGCACCTTCGCCAGCTTCGTCTTCTTCAACTTCTTCAGTCTCTTCAACTTCTTCAGTCTCTTCAACTTCACCTTCTTCGTGATGTGCTTCTTCAGTTTCTTCAACTTCCTCAGTTTCTTCAACTTCCTCAGTTTCTTCAACTTCTTCGCCTTCTTCTTCGACTACTTCTTCAGCACCTTCACCAGCTTCGTCTTCTTCAGCAACTTCTTTAGTTTCTTCAACTTCAGTAGTTTCAGTTTCTTCAACTTCTTCAGTTTCTTCAACCTCTTCAGTCTCTTCAACCATACTACCTTCATTAATTGAAGTAGCAATATACTCTGCATACTCAGATACAGATTGTAGATTTTCTTTTAAGTAGTCAACATAAGATAAAAGGTTCTTTGCAGTTTCAGAATGCTCATTATTACCTTCAGCAACAATCTCAGCAAAGTCTTTAACTTTACTAATAGATTCAGCTAAATGCTCAGAGTATTGAATACCTTGATCTAATTTTTCTGCTACAGTTTCTGTATATGAAATACCTTGATCGGCTTTTTCAGCTACATGCTCTGTATATTGGATTGACTCGTCTAATTTGCTAGCTAAATACTCTACGTATTCTGAGAGAGTATTGACGCTTTCAACGATGTGATCGTTATGAGACTTTACGTTCTCTAACGTGTCATCTTCGCTGTTTGCTCCGATTGACTCTTTTAGTGACTTGATTTCACCAGCTAAGTACTCAGAATACTTGTGGAAATCTTCAGCCTTTACAAATTCTGCCATGTTTTTATTATTATTTGTTTCTATATTGGTTTCTGTAATTTCTTGTGCTACTTCAGGAGCTTCTGCGCTCTCGCCGTTCATTTCGTAGATCCATAGACCTGAGTTATCATCAAAGCCATAAGATTCATTTACTCTCTTTAACTCAGCATTAGCGAATCCAGGATCTGCTACTAAGTCATAAGTAAATAATTGCTTGATTTTAACTTTACCGTTAGATTCAACGGCACCAGCTGCTCTAGAAGAGATTTGTAAAGGTACTCCAGCATCAACAAGAGCTTTAGCTTGTCTACCAGCATCAGTATCTAAAAGTCTGATTTTACCTTTAACGTGTTTGTTATCTTTGTCGTAATAAAGTTCTTCAATAATGTGTGAAACATTCTTAAGAGAAACATCAAACTGTTGTGGGTGATCTAACTCACCTAATAGTTTAGAAGATTTAATCTTATCTTGTAATTGCTGAATTTGAGGAACATACTCATCTTCAGTATAGATTCGATTATTTTTATTTTTAGCGTCAATTTCGCCAAAGATACCTTCTAGAATGTACTCTTTGTTTTCACCTTCAGCTACTTTTAACTGAGATGAAGACATTTCTACGATCAATAAGTCGTTTTTGTTTGCCATATCTATGGTTTATCTATTTTTATTATATATCTACTTGTATTATGCAATTATCTTAATATCTTTTAGATGTCGGCCAGTGGATCTTCTTCTCCACCCTCTGCAGGTGCCTCTTCTTTTTCAGCTTCTTTCTCTGCTTCAGCATCTTCAGCCTCTTTATCTAAATAATAAGCTACTAAAATATCCATTTCGCCTTCGGCAAAGGCATTAACGCCATATTCTGAATAAAAGTATTCTTTAAATTCACCTTCTGTTTTAGAAGCAGTAATAGCTCCTAAAATTTCTGCTGATTTAATGGTTGACCCAGAATCTAAAGTAACGTCTTCGACATATATTTTAGAATCCTCTCCAGCCTTTAATGCATCTTCAGAAATGAATTCCTCAAAGGTTCTGATAATTGTAAAATCGTTTTTCATAATTTATATATCTCTTTTTCTATCGAATCTAGGTTAAATTGCGTTTGGGTCCTCTTTCTCAGGTTCCTCTGCATTATCTTTAGCCTCTTTTGCCTTATAGGCTTTATTAGCTCTAATCTCGTCGTCAGTTAATTTCAAGTATTTAGTTACTAGATATTCTTGGTCGAAATAGTATTCTTCTTCCATAGTTTCTGGATTAGTTGTCATTAGAGAATCTCTCATGCTTGCGATAAAGTCTAATCTTAATTGCATGATTTCTTGCTCTTTTAATTCTGCAAATACATTCTCTTCATTAAACCTTAAAGCCACTTGAGTTTTAAACTGTGGATCGTTTTGGAACTCTGGATATTTAAGACACATTTGAATATAAAGTGGTTTTACTAGTATCTCTTGGAAGACTGATCTTAGACGCTTGATAAACTTACCAAACTTAATCTCATCTCTTACCATACCATCACCAGCTAAAGCATAGTCACCACCATCATCTTCATATAAGAATCTATTGTAAGGTATTTTAGAAACCTCTTTCATTTTATCTGAGAAGTATTTTAATGCTTCTGTATCAGATAGGTCTGGTCCTTCACCACCAAGAGTTTCAATTTCTGGTGTTTCACCATCTTTAGAAGGTAACCAATATTCTTTATTAAACTGTAGCATTGGTTTACCGTCTGTTGTTAATGAGCCTGATTCGAAATCAAAGTCAACAACCTCTTTATAGTTATTCATCAGTTGAGCTAACGATTGTTTTGCTCTTGTTTTAGATTTACCACCAACAGGGATAATAAACTTCATTCTAAATGAAGCATTGGTCACTGCCCAGATTACTCTGGTGTGTTCCATAATTCTAAGTAGGTTAAACGATCTAACCAGTCTCTCAACATAACTAACTCTTGAAGCAGTTGACAGGGAAGAATATGAAATATAAATGATTTGAGAATCATATAACACTCTTTCTTTTACTGGATCGTCTTTATATTGTACCCATACCTTTTTACCATCGTCTTTATTAAAACCAGGCATTAGGGTTACTGGATCGATTTCTTTAAAACCTATAATTTCTTTTTGGTCTGGGGAATAAATTATCTCAAATGATAAGTAACCATCAACTAGGAACTTTCTAAAGAAGTACCATGCTGATTGTTCACCATTAAAACCAAAATAGTGATAGATTTGTCTAAAGTATTTGTTAAGGTCTTTATTAACCTGATCTGAGACATCGAGTCCCATAATTGAAGGTTGTGCAAAGAAGTTCTTTTCGTCATATACCACTGCTTCATCACAAAGTATATCTAGAATATCTTCAATTTCATCGTTTAATGAGAACCTTCTTAATTCTTCTCTTTTACCAGGGTAATCAATATCAAAGAACGGTACGTTCTTCTTCATATTAATATCTCCCATGGATAGTGCAGCAAATGCACCATAAATATCATCATTGTCTAGGCCGAACGGGTTCATCTCTCTATAGCCGAACTGGTCTTCCATTGGACCAATAGCTTGAGATTGTCTAAGTACCATGTCGTCATAACGCATACCAAAAGAACTTAGCGTCTTCAATGCATTGGAGAGGCTAAATGGTCTTGAGTTAGAACTAAATGGTCCGTTTCTTTTTTCGGTAAATCCTGCCATAATATAGTATTATTTCTGTTTTATATATCTCATTTATTTAAGTGGTTTCTGAACATGGCTCTAATAGCTCCAATTGACTTACCATCTAGATCGGTAAAATCGCAAAGTGCCATTCTTGCCCAGTTTTCATAACCTACAATTGCTTGTGATGTTTTACGACTAGGGATATATTGTCTAATCGCAAAATCAAATCCATATCTACCTAGAAATTGTTTTGCTCCATCCCAACTAAAACCTAATGGTCTTTGAGATTTTGCCGGCTTTCCTTCTTGCCCTCTAATAAATCCTTGGTATCTTTCATATACCACATCTAATAATTCTTCTTTAATATTAGGTGGTAACATATTTAGATTAATGCCACAATCATTATTACCTGCTGGATCTAATGATAATACACATGGGTTTCTATCCCACCATTCAGCATACTTAGGGTCATCATATCTAAATACATAAATTTGTCCAGGTCTAAATCTAGTGGCTGTTTTTTGAACCATGGTTTCTCTAATAGATTTCTTAGAATCTTCAAACCAAGATTCAGCAGCGCCTTTTGCTCTAGCTTTACCACCAGCATCTTTACTTAACTCTCTTATTTGTTTTTTAACCTGGCCCATTATTTAAGAGTTTTTTCTGTTAAGACGATAAACCTCCATTTTCTATTTTCACACCATGCCTTTGCATAGGCATACTTATCTCTATTCTTAATATATTGTTCTGCTAAAAACTTATATGAATTAAGTGCTTTTTTAGATTTTGTTTTAGGGGGTAGTGGTTTTTTGATCTGTGCTTCTGGCTTAATTTCAACTAGCCATTCAATAGGACCTTCCTCATTTGTACCTTTAGTTTTCATATAGAAGTCTGGATAATAAGTATGTTCTCTCTTATCCATAGTTGAGCGGTATTTAATTTTAACCGGCTCGGAAGACCATTTTAATACATTTTCTTTAGTATCACACATAATACAAAACTTTCTTTCCCAGGAGGAACGATAAATGATTGGTGTTGGACCAATATATTTATCAGGATTTTCAGGCGTATAATAACCTTGTACAAATCCAGAGTTACCGCTGGGTTTTAAGTTCTTTATTGACATTAGATATTAAACATACCGGATTCACCATCACTATTCTTAGTGTTGATACGATCCATTGACATTGTATTTTTATATTTAGTCGGATGTATTTTATTCCAGCCCTTTGCATAACCACGCTTTGCTATTTCTGTAAAGTAGGCAAATGCATTAGTATACTTAGGGTTAAAGTTTCTCCAATACTTTAATAAATCTAATATTGCAAATTGTAAGCAGTCATTTCTATCATCCTCATTCAGGTAAACTAATTTTCTAATCGCTCTTTCAGAGAGTAGTATTAGCATTTTTTCTGCATCGGGTGTTAATTTATCTTGCTCTTTAGATAATACGATCTGATCGTATAAATCTCTATTGTTTAAATAATTCTTTTTTCTAGGCACAGTTTTCTTCTAATTGATTACTAGTTATATGAAAAAAAGCCCATTTGTTTCGAAATGGGCTTTTCCTATAAATTAATATAAAATGGAATGCTTAAAGATTGTCTTCTCCAGCAATATTAATCTTGTACTTTTCTACTCTAAATGGCTTGTCTTCAACAAAAACAGTTAGAATATCATTCTTACCTGCTTGGTTAAATTCAACAGCATCAACTTTAAGTTCTGCTCCTTCTGGAAGTCCTTCAACTTCACCTTTAGTAGTTGCATTTACATAACCATCTTCGATAGAAAGTGTTTCTTCTAAATTAGCAATATCAGCTTTAACTTTAGTAATTTCTGTTTCAATTAAATTATCTGCAGCTTTAATGTCCGGTAAGTTTCTATCAGCTTCTGCTAATCTACCTCTTTGGTCATATAAGAATGCTAACATTTCTTTTAGAATAGAAATTTTCTCATTTTTCATTTGAGTTCTTTTAGCGCTCTCTTCTAATAGATCTGCAAATTGTTCTGAAATATCAACACCAGTATTTTCTGCAACAAATTTAATTGCAGCATCTGCTAGCATTTTTTGAAACTTAGATATTTTAGTTTCTTCATTTAATCTATAAACAAATGCATTTTTTTCAGCTCTCATTGTAGAAACTACAATATTATCTGATTTAGATTCTGTTACAAAATCTAAAACTTTAAATGAGCCAAAGTTTTCTGCTGCTGTTTGGAAAGCTTCTAGTAAAGATTTGTCTGCATATTTAATATAGCCGATATTAAAGAATCTTTCTGCTAAAGACTCTTCGTTACCTAAAGTAATTTCAATATTACCAGCAAAAAATTTGTTGGATTCAGCTACATATCTAAATTCAATTACTAAAGATTTTTCCTTAGACTCGGCAATTGCCATACCTGTAGTTTCAATTTCTTTATTTACTTCAGAAAGAGCATTACCCCTCTCACCAGCAAGTCTTAAGTCTTTTGCAGAGTTTTTTAAGAAATCTAGCTTATCATTTAATTCTAAGAATTGACCAAAGTTTTTAACTGAGCCTTCTTCTATTTTAGTAACTGATTGTTTGTTGTTGTAGTCATAGTAAAATGAAACGCCTGTTTCATTAATATCGAATACTTTATTAGCGGCTACTAGTGTCTGAAATAGATCATTAGTTTCAGTAATTGATTCGATATGACTGCCTGTAATTTTAAAGTTAGCTCCTGCTGTATGGAAAAGATGACCTTGTCCACTTTCTAAAACTGGAGATGTAACTTTGTTATTAACTGTATTTGTCATTATCAAGTTATTTTTGTTTTCTTATTCTATATATCATCATATTATTCGTCAATTTTATCACCCCATGGGAAGCGCTTCGCCTTGACGGTATATTGGTCTCCTTGTAATGCACTATCTGCTTGGCCACTGCTAGGTGCATTTGTATTACTATTACCAATTGTAAACATTCTATTTGCCTGTTTTCTACGTCTAGTAATTCTCTTAATTTGACTTTCTGTAGAAAGTTGTTTACCTAGATCTGCAGCAACATCCGAGCAGGAAACTCCCTCCTCAACTCTAATCCATTCTTCACCATTAGATTGCCATTTAGCAGGTTTATAGTTATCAAAATAAATATCCGGTGTTTTACTTGGATCTAAGAATCCATTTGGATCTTCATAGTTTGAACAAATAACTCCATTTGGAAATACAGTAGAAGACGCGTATGTAGTTCTTGTATACTTTCTATAAGTATCTTCTTCGAAATCAAAGGATGGAATAAATGAATTAATTTCTAATGAGAATGTGACTTTATGATTTGCTTTATCGTCAAATGAGTATTCGATCGGACGCTCTTGTGAATAATCATCTGGCATCATATACTCAGATGAAATTCTATAAGTACCCTCTTCTAAGTGTCCAGCATCTACATGATAAAAATTAGCCTTATACATTTTCTTTACAATAGCCTCAGTAACTTTAAATAGATCTAACTGACTTGATACTAAAATTTCTATATCAACTCCAATCGAACATGGAATCATTTCGAACTCAGCAACATAACCTTCCATTAATCCCTCTTCGTTCATCATCATATAATTACCCATGTTTCTTTTATTAACTAGTTTAGAAGGGTCTACTGCAAATGATGTTAGATTTACAATACCTCTTGGTACTTTATCGTAGTTACCATCTGCAAAATCACCATCAGGGTCACATCCTAGTCCGTTTACATTTGAAAATAGAAAATTATCTTTCATGAAGTTTTCATCTCCAGAAACTGCGTAGAAGAATGGAACATCTATTTCCACTCTTTCATCATTACTAACTTGTCTAAAAAAACTAAGTTTAGAGTTCAGGTCAGCTAATAGTCCCACGATGACGTGTCTAATAACTGAATCGTCTTTATTAAATTTTAAATTATATGTTGCCATAGATTATATATCATACTTCTAAATAAACAAAAATGGCCAATATTTCTATTGGCCATTTTTACATTAATGTATAATTACTTTATTAAATCTCACAAATCGCCGTTTTAGGAGATTCATCGTGAGCAATGTAGTTTGTTAACTCTGTTGAGCCATTAACAATATAAACTGAAGTACCATCCCATTCTTCTGCCCCAGACGCTATTAGGACTTGGTTAAAGTCGTATGCTTGTTCTTGTATAAGAATTTCACTAGATGGTGTTCTTAAGACTCCAGTTACTTCTGGGTTCTGACAAGATCTAATAT
>Ga0206677_10005458_pt1 | contig 10007 bp, 13 predicted proteins | sample M130m12015metaG_FD_155475 | JGI IMG/M metagenome (GOLD analysis project Ga0206677, IMG submission 155475) | Ammonia-oxidizing marine archaeal communities from Monterey Bay, California, United States - M1 30m 12015 | ecosystem: Environmental > Aquatic > Marine > Intertidal zone | place: USA... | reverse complement strand
AATGGTGATTTATGAATAAGAAGACAATCTATGCACACACTCCACCCTATACCAATGAGACTATAGAGTTTGAGCGATACACGAATGGTGTGTCGATGCAAGAAGTAGGAGAGATCGGAGTAGTCGACTACAAGTTCAATGAAGGTAATTTGATTCAAGAGTTTAAGGAATACATTGACTCTACGTATGATGCCCATTATTGCACTTCCGGTATTCAGTCCAGCGAGGTTATCATTGATCGTGGCCGTGGTATGGGATTCTTTCTTGGTAACGTAGACAAGTACAATGCACGTTATGGTAACAAGGGTGATATAGATGATCACCGAAAAGATCTTTTGAAAGTATTGCATTATGCTTTATTGGGACTATATACGCATGATTTGGAAAACTCGTGAGTCCAGTGTTTTACTTAGGATACAGGTCCGAAGAAGATAACAACGGTATTAAGTTGTTGAACAAAGATGAAGAGCGAGGGATAGATTTATCCACGTCTTCATTTAAAGAAGGTGACATTTTTGTCTTGGAATCATCGGATGATGAACACACATACTTGAAAAGAATATGGACTGGTAGTTCAGTTGGTTAGAATGCCGGCCTGTCACGCCGGAGGTCGCGAGTTCGAGTCTCGTCCAGTCCGCCACACTATATAAACTAGGAGTGTTTATGAGAGGTAAAGCAGTAACAAGACGCCTACGAGAAGGTGCACTAGAACGACTCACTGAGTCGAAATTCTTTGATAAGGTCAACAAGAAAGGTGTTGCCCGAACAGAAGCGCAATGGCAGAAGCGCAAAGATCAAGAGATCGAAACTCTTGAAGTACATCTTGGCATCCGTCAAGGTGCTAAGAAGAAGCGTGAGGAGATCATCCTCGATTAAGGAAGGAGAAAGACATGGAAACGTTAGCAGTAGTTTTTTTAGTAGTAGTGGTAGTTTATTTTGTCAATAGGTTTCGACAAGGTAAACGTGGTTTAGGTCATGGTAAGGGTGGATCTGGTGGTGGAAGTCATCCGAACAACCCTACAAACCCTAACGACCAACTTAAATAACCACTAGGGGAGGTTCCAGAGCGGTCAAATGGATCAGACTGTAAATCTGACGCGAGAGCTTCGGTGGTTCGAATCCACCTCTCCCCACCATTTAGTCTCGGAATGACTTTAAACTTGCACTGGTCGTTACGCCCGTCACCTGAGTAAGTGGAAAACTGCTCAACACACAACACACAAAAGGAGACAATTATGTCTAATGCAAATCCATACGAACTTCGGTTCCAAATTTTCGAAACAGCAAGAAACGTCCTAACAGATGAGTACTGGGCTAAAGTAAATCGTCGCGAAGTCTTGATTGAGACTGGCGGTATTGATACCGTTCCAGAGTTTCCGACATACCCTACTATGCAAGAGATCATGGAAAGGGTTAAAGTTATCAACGAGTTTGTCTCAAACAATTAAACGGAGATTAGCACAGTCTGGTAGTGCACTGCATTTGGGGTGCAGGGGTCGTAGGTTCAAATCCTACATCTCCGACCAAGGAATAAGGGTCTGATTCCCCTTTTAAAATAACTGAATCAGTGGTGCCTAGGAGAGCAAAGGTTTGGGGTGTCGCCAAGTGGTTAAGGCAACGGGTTTTGATCCCGTCATCGAAGGTTCGAATCCTTCCACCCCAGCCATTTTACTACGGGGGGTTGACAGACCCCCCTTTTTTATGGTACTATACAAAAACAAATCGAGGGATGGCAGAGCGGTTGAATGCACCAGTCTTGAAAACTGGCATACGTTAATAGCGTATCTAGGGTTCGAATCCCTATCCCTCGGCCACATTTTATATTATGAAGAGTGAGAGACAATGAAACAACTATTATCCGCAGTGTTATGTACCACAGTTCTTAGTGCATGTTCCGGTGGTGGCTCAGAATCCGCACCAGAACCCGTAACCGTCGCACCACCCCCAGCACCTACTCTATCAGCACTTGAGATTGCTGTTGGTGAACTAAAGGATATGATGGGTACTACATCACCGACGGGTTCTTACGAAGGGTACATCCTACCTGAAAGTGACGATTTTCTAAACATCCCTCAAGACCCAAGCAACCCAGTTACTGCTGAGAAAGTAGAGTTAGGTAAGTTCCTCTACCACGAGACGGGTATGACATCTTCTGAAAACAACCAGACAGATATGGATAATACGTGGTCATGTGCATCTTGTCACAACGGACAGAATGGTTTCAAGTCTGGTATTCGTCAAGGTATTGGTGAAGGCGGTGTAGGATTTGACCATCGCACGGTTGCCGCTGGTGTCGATCCTTCTACAGTTGACGTACAACCTCTCACATCACCTACAGTACTGAATACTGCATATCAAGAAGTCATGTTATGGAACGGACAGTTCGGTAATGTCATCGGTGGTATTGTAAACATAGGTATTGATCCAGAGAGACACTTCACCGAAGGAACTCCAAAAGAAGCGAACCTACGTAGTTTTGCCGGTCTAGAAACACAGGCAGTTGCCGGACTTGGTGTTCACCGTATGAATGTGGAAGAAGGTTCTGTCCTCACCACCAATGAAAAGTATCAGATGATGTTCGAAGCGGCATATGGTACATCGCAACCCAATGATATGTTAGAAGCAGCTGCACTTGCAATTGCCGCATATGAACGAACTATCCTTGCAAACCAAGCACCCTTTCAAGATTTCCTACGAGGTGACGAAGAAGCGTTAACCCTAGAAGAAGTAGAAGGCGCGAAAGTGTTCTTTGGTAAAGGTCAGTGTGCTGGTTGTCACAACGGTCCAGCACTTTCATCACCCGTCGGTTCTCTTGCAAGTGAAGTATTCATGACACTTGGATTCCACGATCTAGACATGTGGGACGATATCATCGGTGAAGTCGGTGAAGGCGTTAGAGAAGGACGTGCCGGATTTACTGGAGACGAAATGGAGAAGTACGCATTTAAGGTACCACCTCTATACAATCTCTCAGATACAGAAGTGTTCGGACACGGTGCATCATTCACTAGTGTTGAAGATGTGGTACGATACAAGGTTGCGGCTGTTCCTCAACACCCAGATGTGGATCTTATAGATATAGATTACAGATTCACCCCTCTAGACTTATCTGAGGAAGAGATAACTAATCTGGTATTGTTCTTAGAGAATAGTTTATACGATCCAGATTTGATGAGATATGTTCCTACAGAGTTACCGACGGGTCTCTGTGTAACTAACAACGACGAAGATTCACGTAGAGAGCTAGGATGTGATCAATGACACAGAAGATAGAAGTACTGACTCTTGCTAAAAAAGCATTCTTGGAGAGAGTCTATAGAAAAGAACTTTTAAGGTCTGACTATATAGACGTAAGAATGGAACAACTCAAGGTTGAGGCAAATAACCCTAACAATTCTGAAACCGATGCTGCGTGGTATAACAGAATCATTCAAGAACTAGAGTGGGTTAAGAGTCAGATTAAAAATGGTTGATTTTGGTTTAATAGGAATACTTGGGGTGATGTTATGTCCAATGGTTTTTGGTGGCATCACTCTTCTTTATTCACATAAGTACACTCACCCAGTGACCAAAGAATGGTGGAGCAAAGCGAATAAAGATGGTAACTAAAAATGATATAACCGGAGATAAGATACAGTCCAAAACGTTATCAAAAGAAGGAAGAGATAACTGGGATAAAATCTTTGGTAAGGATAAAAAGACAGAAGAATCTGTCAAGAAACAAAAGGTTATAAATAAGGAAAAGTAGTTTAGGAAGGATTGTGGGGCCGTAGCTCAGTTGGGAGAGCGATTCCCTTGCACGGAATAGGTCGTAGGTTCGATCCCTATCGGCTCCACCACTTTCCAAGAATTTCCCCACAATACGGGGGCTCGGTACTAGAGAAGAACGATGCGCACTAGGCGCACTAACTTGATAACTGCGATCTCTCACAACGTGCATGTTAAAAATGCCAGAGCAGAAGGGAAACCTCAATCCCACAAGTTACGGTTCTCCGACACATAAAGTACCATCCACTTGAGCCCCTGTATTTGTGGGGATTCTTATTTGACCAATACCGCCAAAATAGTCACTCTTTGCCCTTGACAAACGTTTCTAAAAGATGTTATAATACTGGTATATTGAATTGAACTGGACTATATTATGTTTACACACGAACCGATACCTTTGAACGAAATGACTGCTGTCACTACGGACACTGGTCGTCAATACGAAACCCCCGAAGGTATAACCCTACCTTCTATCACTACGGTCCTTTCTATACTGTCTCGTGACTCCATTGCAAAATGGCGTGCTCGTGTCGGTGAGAAAGAAGCAAACCGTATCTCCTATCGCGCATCTACGCGTGGTACTGCGGTTCACGAAATCTGTGAACAGTACGTCAACAATGACCCCGACTATGACAAGTACATGGCGATGAATATCGACACTGGTGAACAGACGTTGACCACACGTACTCCCGATCTAATCGAGTCCTTCTTAAAACTCAAACCCATCCTTGACGAACGTCTTGGTACTGTCTATGCTCAAGAAGCACCACTGTACTCTACGCACCTAGGTGTTGCTGGTCGTGTGGATTGTGTCGGTATCTTTGATGGGAAACCATCTATCATTGACTACAAGACTTCCATGAAGCCTAAACGTCTCGATTGGATTAAGAACTACTTCATGCAAGAATCTGCATATTCTATTATGTGGGAAGAACGCACGGGTATGCCTATCACCCAACTTGTGACTATTATCTCTGTCGACAACCATGAACCACAGGTGTTTATCGAACACCGTGACAACTGGGTGCGTCCATTACGAGATACTATTGCCCAATATAACGAAGAAAATAGCACAAATCCTCTTGACATATAAATAGTATCTGTTATACTCTAGGGACCAACTTAGAGTAAAGAGGATTCTATAGATGGCAAATTTTAGTGGAGGCGATGCCGGATTCGATAAGGGTTACCTAGAGAAGGTAGCAATCGATATCGAAGAAGGTAACGAGGTCAAGTTCGCGGGCAATGTTAAGCAAGTAGTTAACATGACCGACGAAGTTGTTTCTTGGATAGCCGCTGTCAAAAAAAGAGACATCAACAAAGTCAATAGTGCTTTTAAGACAGGTAGTAAGTTTCTTCCTATATTTAATGGTTATGCTTGGACCAAGATTGATAAGGCACCATATAGTGGACAAGGTGGTTCAGGTGCCGGTGATGAGATCACTGCACTGGGAGAATGTTTTCATGCATACGTATCTGCCGCTCGTCAAAAGAAGGGAAGTAGTTTAAACAGTTGGTTAGAGGCAATCGATCTATTGGACAGTTCTACTATAAACAGATTTACCGATTGTGATAGAACCCTGAAACAATGTTTGGATGGATTAGATGAGGCATGGAAGAATTCAGCGGTAGTTATCAGTAATAAGTTGTCGGGTCAATTGGGAATAGGTAATTATAAGTTTTTGCGAGGTGGTACAGTAGTCACTAGTATAGAAAACAACTATAAGAAGTTGAAGAAAGTTGCTGGCATAACATTGAATGTCAACAAGTGGAACCCATCCGACATGTGGGCAATGAAGATAGGATTTTCTCTCGACACAAACCAAGATACTCTAGATGACTTTAACCAACTATTACTAGAGGAATACAAGAACAAGAATTTGATTGGAGTTTCCCTGAAGAAACTTGCGAGTAATGCGAAGACGTGTTATGAGGAAGAGTTCAACGGAGGTACTCCAAGACCAGAAGCCAAGTTTGTTAAGTATGCAATTTCAGGTATAGGTAAGAACGTTGATTGGTCGACTTCATACCCTCGCGTAGGGAGTGCAAGTAAGGACGTTTATGTTTACTATAAACTTGGAGCCAAAGAATACAATATGCAGATTCGAACATTTAGTTCGCAGATGTCTGGTTGGCAGGGAGAGATTAAAGGAACGACTGCTGCCGGTGGTAAGATTGGTGGTGGTAACTTACAGACAGCATTACAGTTTGCTGGTATTGCTGACAGAGAGTACCATAGTCAAAGTGCGTTCAAGATAAAGTCTAGGATTACTAATAACGTGACTATCGCAGAATTCACCAAAATGTACAATTACTTGGGTGATGTGGATATGACCGAAGAAGATATGGCATTGTTCTTAGCAGATTATAGCAACGAGTGGTTATACAGTAAATTCTTGGGTTTGCAATTCATATACACTATGTTGACCAAAAGAAAATCAGATGAAGTAATGTCCCAAGTCATAAGCATAGCATCATCTTCAACTCCGAAAAGTTCAGTCTTTTTAAAGTATAGTTAGGAACAATAATGAAAAAATTTACAGAATTTACAGCACTCCAAGAAACACTGAACAACCCGTATCCTGCCACTCTCGTGAAGGACGGAAAACAAGAGTATCGTTCCTCAGTTAAACTCGACGACGGTGGTCGATTGAGTGTCATCATCAGCGGTGACGAACACATCGATGACTATGATTACATAGATTGGGAGATTAGTTTCGAACGTAATGGTGAACAGTCTGTTACGGGTGAAGGTGACGCATTACGTATCTTGGCAACTGTTATGAACTTGATTGCCCAGTTCGTTAAAATGGAAAATCCCAAGTACATGAACCTATCCGCAGCCAAGGATAAGAAGAACCAGAAGAAAGGACTGCAAGGTCGAGAGAGACTGTATATGCGTCTCATTAAAAAGCAGTTAGGGCCTAAGTACAAAATTGAAACTGAAACCAGTTCGAGTGGTACCACTTGGAGCATGAAGAGAAAAAGATAATGGAAAACTTCGCAGAATTTATTACAGAACAAAAGAATACTCACATGACCCACATTGAGGACAAGGTCCTATACGGTGGAGTCGATGGTACACGACAGGCAATTAATGCACTGCGTGATCTACGAGACCTGCTTTCTGGTTCTGGTGGTGGTCGTGTCTCAGTTAAATGGGATGGTGCTCCTGCTGTATTTTGTGGTATAGATCCAAGTGACGGTGAGTTCTTCGTTGCAAAGAAAGGTATCTTCAATAAAAACCCAATGGTGTATAAGACTGACGCAGATATCGATGCGGACACTAAGGGTGACTTAAACGCTAAGTTGAAGGACGCTCTCAAGTATCTACCGGACCTAGGTATCACAGGTGTTGTCCAAGGAGACTTCCTGTTTGGTAAAGGTGATGTGACTACTAAGACTATCGACGGTCAGAAGTACAGTGTATTCCACCCGAACACAATCGCATATGCGATACCCTATGATCAAGCGAAAGAAGTACGTTCCGCTAAGATCGGTATCGTATGGCACACGACTTATATTGGAGATACATTTGAGTCGATGCGAGCGACATATGGTGTGGACGTGTCGAAATTTCGCAAGTCTGTAAACGTATGGTCACAGGACGCAATGTTAAAAGATGCAACTAATGCGACTATGACCGAACGTGAGACCAAATCAGTCAATGACCTTTTAACCCAAATAGGTCGTCTGTTCAAGCAGACTTCTGCTACTACTATTAAGACCCTCGCAGATAATCCTACTCTCGCAGGGTCAATTGAAACATACAATAATTCGTTCGTTCGTGCAGGAGCCTTACTCCCAGACTCAAGAAGGCATGTTACCGGATTGATAAGTAATAGACAAGCTTACTACAAAAAAGAGATTGCAAGCAAGAAATCTCAACGTGGTAAGGACAATTGGATTGCCAAAATGAAGGATGAGATGGAGTTTTTCTCTGATACAAACAAGGCTAATCTAGTTAAGATGTTCGAATTGCAAAAATTAATCGTTTTAGTGAAATTAAAACTTATAAATAGTTTAGACAAACTTAAATCGATTGATACTTTCGTAAAAACTGTAGATGGTTACAAAGTCACTGGTGAAGAAGGATATGTTGCAATCGATACGCTTGGTGGTGATGCGGTGAAACTTGTTGACCGTATGGAATTTTCATACAACAACTTTTCATCCGATATATTAAAGGGTTGGGATTCAGCCCGTAGATAATATGGAATAAACCAATAGAGGAATAGATGACTATGTTGTCATTTAAAGATATGGTATCAGAAGTACTCGACATGGCACAACGTCGAAAACTCGCGATGCGAATGAAAAAGAATAAAGCACGAATCGCCATGGCGCGAAAACGTGCAGAAAGAAAAACTGCATCTATGGATACCCTGAAGAAACGTGCACGTAAACAAGCACGTAAGGCAGTAGTCGCAAAGATTACTAAGGGACAAGATAAAGGTGAGATGTCATTCTCTCGTAAGAAAGATATTGAGAAGAGAATGGAGAAACCTGCCATCCAAGCAAGAATAGATCGTAATGCCCGTAAGCTTATAAAAGTCGTTCGAAAGCAAGAAATGGAACGTAAACGTAATCGAGGCAAAGGCGATAAAAAGTGATTAAGAATTTCAGTCAATACCTTGTCGAAGAAGAACGCGAAGTCTATTTCACGTTTGGTCGTATGAATCCCCCTACGATTGGTCACGGCAAAGTTATGGATGCGTTAGCGATGAAGTCTGGGAAAGCAGACTATAAAGTATTTGTGTCACAATCACAGGACGCAAAGAAGAATCCGTTATCGTACTCCGATAAAATCAAACATACTCGTAAGATGTTTCCGAAACATGCACGGAATATCATGGTGGATAAGTCTGTCAAGACCGCTATCAATGCCATGGTCGCACTGTATGACCAAGGTTACAAGTCAGTAACTATGGTTGTCGGTGACGACAGAATTACAGAATTCGAAGTACTATTGAAAAAATACAATGGTACTAAAGCAAGACATGGTTTTTATAATTTCAAGAATATCAGAATAGTATCTGCCGGTAAGAGAGATCCAGACGCTACTGGTATTGAAGGTATGTCAGCTTCAAAACAAAGAGAGAACGCATCTAAGAACGATTTTGTTTCTTTCTCACAGGGTGTTCCTAAAACCATGTCCAATCCAGACACACGTAAGTTATATAACGACGTGCGCAAGGGTATGGGGTTAAAGGAAGCCAGTGAATTCCGTAATCACCTAGAACTAGAGACAGTATCCGAAACACGAGAAAAATTCGTGCAAGGAGAGTTGTTCGAGGTTGGGGATATGGTAGTAATCAAAGAAAGTGATGAGGTTGCTACTATATCCGTACTAGGTGCAAACTACGTTATCGTTGAAACCAGCGATGGCAAGAAGATGCGCAAGTGGTTAGAGTCTGTGGAGTTAATCTCTGAAGACGTATCCCAAGGGCAACTCAATGATTTAGAAAAGTTCGGTGACCGTTTGTTAAAGAAGTTTAACATTGACATCGAATTTACACGGCACTTCGCAGACCGTATGAACGATAAGAGGAATGACCCTGCTATCAAGGTCACAGAACTCCAACGTCTGTTTAAGAAGATTGCAAAGAATAAGGGCAAAGACGTAAAGAAACACGGAGATGCAGAAGCAGTATTGAAAGATATGCAGTCTGACTTGAATCTCCCTGTTGTGGTGAACTACAAGAACGGTGAGTTCGAAGTGGTGAACAAGACTATCATGCGCAAAAAGAATTTCAAGACAACCAGTCCTGAAATCAAGTACGAGTCACAGGATCCAGATATCAAGGACCGTGACGGTACTCAACCAGCACGTTACCATGCCGGACTAAAGAAGTCCACCAAGGCAAAACGTGATGCGCACTTCAAGAAACATGGTAAGAAGGCAGACGATGATTCATCTGCATACAAACCAGCGCCAGGCGATGCAACTGCTAAGACCAAACCATCCAAGTACACCAAGTCATTCAAGGACATGTACGACGAAGATTGTTGGGATGGGTACAAAGAAGTTGGTATGAAAAAGAAAGGGAACAAGATGGTCCCTAACTGTGTTGCAGAAGAGAATGATTTATTGGAAAGTTGGGCTGCCAAGTTGATGCATAAGATTGGTGCCAAGACTATCAATAAGAATAAATACACTAAAGTTGCTCGTTATGTCAAAAAGGAACTAGACTCCGGAAAATACAAAAAAGGTGCTGCTGACTTCGCGGCTGCAGACA
>Ga0206677_10005429_pt1 | contig 10045 bp, 4 predicted proteins | sample M130m12015metaG_FD_155475 | JGI IMG/M metagenome (GOLD analysis project Ga0206677, IMG submission 155475) | Ammonia-oxidizing marine archaeal communities from Monterey Bay, California, United States - M1 30m 12015 | ecosystem: Environmental > Aquatic > Marine > Intertidal zone | place: USA... | reverse complement strand
AATTATCTAGCGAGAAATATCTCTAAAGAAAATACATACAGTGCTGCAAAAACCATCCACCTAGAGTCTAAAATCCTTGTAAGCCACATCTGGAAGCCCAGGCAACTGAGGTTAGCCGCAAGTCTCATCCTTTCATCTTTGTCTTCCAAGGGCGTAACTGTCGAGCAGCACAAAGTCCGAATGAGGGAACTCATGGCTCACCAAATTCGAAGTGTATCCGAAAAAAATGGAAATCACGCCACATTTTTGGTACATTTCTTGACGCTCCTTGCTATGTCGAACTTTTCAAATGAAGATTCAAATGAATACCACTGTGACATGGCTGCTCTTCGATCCTTTGCCAATACTTGTGATATTTTTATAAATTACATGAAGGCAGAAACAAAAAATTCCTTCTCTGATTCAACGGGCATACAGGAACTCCTAATCCAGACCCAACATACTCTTGAGGAGACCAAACACAAACCAGTTGAAGGTTTTATAAAATACCATGATCAAATCCTGTCCCACGCTAGGGAAGATAACTCTGAACGAATACATGAAGTACTGAATAAAACCATTCATCGACTTATGGAAGAATTACAAAAGACCAGTTATCGAAGAGTGCTTGCGAGTGAGAACAGATTTACAGCAGCTCAATTGATTGAAATCCGTCACGGGATTGTGTTCGGAACCGTATATGCTCTATCCATTTATGCATCTTATTCGGAGGCGGAATGATGGAGCATGAAAATACCAATCTCATCGGCGGCCAAGTTCGCTTAACTGGAGACGAATTACAAGCCGTTTTCCTATCTGCTTTCAAAGCAGCCCATGCTTCAATGTATTATGGACTTTCCAATCATCGAAAGGTGAATATTATTCAAGGATTCATCGAAGGCTCCCATCTAAGATCAAAATTTATGACAATGATGGAGAATGATAGGCTACTGAAAACTGACCACTCCCCCCGGGAGATCTGTTCGGAACTAATGTGGCACACCCTTAACCCGCAGAGCCAGAAGGAGCAAAACCCTTGGCTGCTTCCGAGGCGATTTCCGGAGAATAATTGTGATAATTTCAATATGCCGGAAGATAGTGTCAAAAAACGGACAAGCGAGCTCAAAATTACGATGGCAACAGTTCTCGAAGCGAGTCTCAATCATCGTGAGTCCTCATGCTTCACATGTTCAAGGGATCGAAACTCATATTCCAAGGAGCAACAAATATTTCTGTATGATTCAGCCTTGTTTAGAAAACCTATGTGTCGAATGAGTGTCAGCAGCCTTCCCAACAACAACCATGGATTTCGAATTCACATTCACCATGATGGAAAGAATAGTTGGTTGAGAAAGATTACGATGGGTTCTAAATTGAAGGCACAATTCATCATGAGTTTAAACCAAATTGGCGAGCATACGCAAATAAGTATAGCGAAGAGGGTAGCGAATCTTATCGAGTTAGACGAAGGTGTTTCTGAGATGATTTATTATTTTAATTTCAAAAAATCTGGAACCTCTCACAATCTCCTCCATTTGATCGAAAAACAAGGGCATATGCTAAAATCGAAATTAGGAGGAAAGGACTTCACCACAATCGAAAGCTCTGCAAAGATGTACAACACCTTAGTTGAATATGGAACTATGATACAAAGGTGTTCAAACCCAAAATTGTTTAAAACTGTTAGAGAAGTCCTAGAACCTCTAAATTCGTTAAGTCTTCATCGACTTAACAATTCAAATGACTACTGGCCATTAGAGTACGTAAGTGCGAGTACTGAAGGACTCGTGAAGATCAATCAACAAGCGTCTTTAATGAAGTTGGAGGGAGATACGATACCATTTGTCTTCAAATTAGAGGAAGAGATTCCCACTTCTAGCGATTTCCGCATCTCTGTGGCTCAAGTACTAATGTGGTCGTGATAAAATGAATGATGCAAATATAGACGAACAATTCTCCTTCTTCACAAGGTTTGCAAGTCTATCTGTGATGTTGCTTATTTTTCTGCCGATTTTAGGAGAATCTGAATACCTCCTCCCGGACTTAAAGACCAGGCTAGCAGTGGGAGTAATCCTCTCCATCTGCGTCATGTGTGTTGCGTTTATACCGATACAAAATTTTGACCAAAAGTCGAGCAGATCTCGGATTAATGATCTTAAGAATGTACTATTAATCGCGTTGAGTCTCTTTTTGTTCAATGCATTCATTCAAACAAGCCTCAATATGGGTGAAGACATAAATTCATGGCTCTCAGGCGTCGCATTCTTTTTGTCAACAGTATGGGCGATTGCATACTTCTCGAACCCTTTTATAATTCGATTATTTGACAAGGGCGATACAAAAGAAGAAATGCAGATGAAACAATCTCTTCAATGGTCTGAACAGACCCAAAATATTCTTGAAAACAATTTGAGCTTTGATGACCGCCTGCAACCCATTCTGAACAGATTCCGTGAAGAAGTAAAAAAAAGAACAATCACAGAAATGAATCGTTTGCTACCGACAAAAGCCAATGCATACTCTTGGAAGTTAGAGAATCAGCTGATGTCTGCATTGAAACAAGTCAATGGACTGCTTACTCAAAGGTATAATTGGCCAAAAGGGAAAGAAAAATTGCTCAGAGAGTATTTACAATTTCATAACATGGAACCACAAGTATTCCATTCCGTATTCCAAACATACATGACATCACTGTTTGAATCCAGAACATCTTTTATTACGGAAAGGGAATTCTGGACCGTGGTACGTATCTTAGAAGGAGATCCCCTGCAAAGGAAGGCAAAGGAAAGGACTGCACATTCCATGCCATTCATCCACCGACTCGTTGATAATCATCAACCTCAAGGCTCCTCTGATGCCTTCGTAAGCCGTGCAAAGTTTTTGATGAAACTAGTGTACGCAGAATATAGGACAAGCAGAGAAAGCATGAATCTCAGGATTCATTCCTCGTTGGTAAGGAACGAGATTGTACTGAAAATTTTCGATTCATTTGACCGTAATTCCAACATGACGGACAATAGGAGACCCCTAAGTGAGATGTACACTGAAGGAGTTGATTTCAATCTCCCCAAAACCGAGATTATACAAGATCTTGTTCTTGTGCAACACCATATCTCGAGAATCGAAAATGATCTCTACTTACCCCTTGAGGAGTCATTGGAAGAAGCCAATATCAACGAGGCATTAACAGATGAATTCATTCGAGAATTATTTCCCGGATATGCGAGCGATGCTTAAACAAATCAAGGAGGCGTGGTTCGATGTTATTTACAACAGGGAAGGGGACAAAGCAAAAGAAACTGCCCTTTTTCCACCTAATTGATAGCTTCACCATTGAGAGTGAAAGCATAACAGAACCAAGAAAAAGTGGTTCTAAAATGCCATTGAAAAAAAAATTGAATCAAATTAACCATATTTTTGGGTTGAAGACAAGTACCAAAACGGGAGCACATATTCAAGACATGGCTATGCTTTACCAGAACAAAGATGAGACACAAATAGGATTTTGTTTATTAGATTCAAGGTGGCAAATAAACAAGGAGGCATGCAACTGGTGTACCCATCGGAAAACATGTGACACTACAGAGAAAACAATCCTCAAGAGCATCGAGTTTGGCATTCAGACTCGCGACACAACAGTAGAAGATACTCGCAGAGATGGAGTCGTGTTGAAGAAATGGCTTCAAGAGAAAAAAAATGTTATCGCGAAAAATGGATTTGTGTTTTCCAACAAAGAAGACATTTTCAAACCTGGTTTTGGAAACAATAACAGCAGAAAAATGCTGCTTATGCCGCTTGCGGAAATTACTCTTGATGCTTGGAATAAAAAAAATTCATGGCCGCATCTTTTTTATTCACCTTTTCTAGCTAGAACGCTTACCTTATTTGAGGCAATGATCATTGATTACATTCCGCGGAACCTCGACAGTCCAATGGTGGAAGGTAAAGCGATTTATTTTGAGGAGGACATCCCAATTATATCCGGGAGGGTACTAAGGGAATCATTATCAAAAATCGGCTTAACATGGCCAGCAACCAAGGAAGAGTGCATCGACATAATCCAAAATTCCGCCCTCATGGATCCAATCAATGATCTTACACACTCTATGTTGACGGGGGCCGATAATGAGATATTTACCCACCTTCTTTCTAAAACTTCGAGATACGCGAGTTCTGGACTCTATGGACCCGAGGAAGTCTTCGAATGGAACAGTCGTAGCGAGGACTTTGAATCAGACTTCAAAGCACTCATTTGGGAGGCGTGGGAGGCGGTAAATCAAGATTCAAATCAAGAGAGAGTCGATCGAGATTTTATCCAAGAACGTATTTCAGCACAAATATTCCTGGGGGAAAAAATGGGAGAGTTGTCAGTGCCAAAGCAACATCGAATTCTGAGAATTTCAAGGGTTGAAGGCTTGATTCAAAATTGGATACTAATGGACACAGAAACGTACCAGTATCCGGTGAAAATACAACGAAGAGAAGAATCAAAATTACCTCTTGAGTGGTTGAGCAACGATACGACTGCTCCAACGGTACTTTCCAATTACCTTTTTGAGATACAACAATCGAACCAAGGTCGCGATGGCGCATTGCATACAGAATTAGTGCATTGGACCAAGCCCTTTGGAAACCAAAATGGCCTCAATATCAATTATTATTCCCCAATCGACTTGTTTGCAGCCTACTCTATGGACAACTGGCGCAATCAAATCAGAGTATCAGCACAAGCTCCGGGGAGCAAAAAAATGTTCAGAAACTTGGAAGCCTTACTTGACACGATGTTTTTAAGATTTCGAGATTGGGAATTGGAACATGATCTCCATAAAAAAATGTCTTTACTGCATAGGGAAATACGGTTACCTGAACATCGACGTAATCACCCGAATAAAATGATACTAACAATCGCCAAAGATCCTGCTTACCATGAATTCATGCGCTTTTCTGAAGATCCTGACGGTACAGATTTATCTCGAGATATATCCACTGAGCAGATTGAATTTACAACATACCAATTGGATGGTGAAGATAGTAAAATCTCGAAGAATAAGATTCGCATTCGCTCTGTGAGTGGGGGATCCGAAAAGAAAATAAGCAGCAAGCCTGTTTGGAATGTCCATACGACACCTAGTTCCGTTAATAACAATATACGCAAGGGTTTCACTGAGAACCGACTGATTGAAATAATGAACTGGCAACCGGATTTTAAACTTAGAGGCAGTCTAAAACAACGCCACCTGTGGATATCACCGTTGTTGTTGGGGTTCATGAAAATCTTGACCCCAGCTACAAAAGACCTAGCGGCCTCGATTCATGATGTGATCAAGCATGATGGTGTACACGGTGTCGTGTTAATGGCATTAGAAAAGGAACGGCACATCATCGAAAACATTGTTGGAAATATCGATTGTAAAGTGGTAAACTTTGACGGTCAAGACGGAGAAAACAATGTGATAAGGTGGTCACCCCGCCAAACTATATCCACAACATCACCAAACTTCCTCAACCTCGGACGCCAAGATGATTGACCATTCAATATATGTAGTTCAAAGATGTCACGGAATCATGAACGGAGAACAAGGTTTCGTCTTTAACAGAAATTGGCGATTTTTGAGATTCGAAGAAGACAAATCACAGCGAGTCCTGAGGAATAACCTCTCGAAGTGGCTAAGAGGGGATACAGACTCATTGAAATTCAATCGTAGGGTCCGAAATTCACTCAAAGAAGACCATGGATTTTCTGGCATAAACCTCGTGAAATCACCTGCAGTTTTTCCACTTACTGGGAAAAAAATCAACGTCAAACCAACCGGCGAGGACTCTTTTCAAATTACAGGAGCCAAATGGAACAAATATGAAGAAGGCCTGACAGGCGTCAATCAAGAGATTCTTACAAAAATCGCACTGGTCAGAAACCGTGCAACAGGATCTGAGGAATACACCGCGCAAGAAATGGCGTTCATGTATGGGTACAATGCATTAGCACAACATTTACTTTCAGACCTCTCAAAGCTCTACTCAGAGAGTAACAGAAGCCAAAATTTCGCCCACTGCATCGATGCGAAGGCATGGAACTTAATTCTGGCACTGGAATCTTTAGATTATGGCACAATCACTGCACACATGCGAACATTCTTAGGCAGCGTCAAAATGGCTTTGGTTTATTTCAAATCTTCCTTAGAGCATGTTGACCCAAGATGTAATTCTATCCAAGAAATCGACTTGTTAATTAAGAAAATAGACTCGTTGTCTAGGTATGTCGAACCGAAGCCTCCGACAATGAATGGGTGGGAAGAAAAAGGTTGGGTGGCACTTCAAGAATTGATTAAAGCGCTTCAAACGACCACCTTTGGTCGTCTGCTACAAAATCCACCGGGCGATTCAATGCTAACGACCCTTATGATTCAACCTATGAATTTGGAGCAAGGTACAGAAGGTTACAAAATCCTAAATTACCACCTCCGCACCCATTTTACAGATTGTTTCGGCCTGTACTACGAAGATCGAGAAAACACCTCTCTAAACCTTTCAACCAGCGAGAGAAAGGTCTCAACATTAACCCACGCCATTGCTGGGGATTTAGAACTGCGCCGCTACAATCCATTATACGCCTACCAAAAGAAAACCTCCACCCACTATGAGACCGTTACAAAAAACGATGCTGATCGAGTAATAATTTCAAAGATTATAGATGAGATTGGGAAAATGATGAGCATTTTACAAGGAGAACCGAAGTTATCTGATTTAATCACATGCTTGTTCAAAAGTCCCGACTATTTTCAGCAATTGAACGCAGGCTTTACCAAAAGCGTCGGTGCAGACGACCAAATGAAAATGAAAGTGAACTTACTCGAGCAGCTTATCACTGGAGAGGATGGAAAGATCATGGATGTCTGTAAAAACAAGATTCAAACACCAGATGTCCACAGTGTCCTAAAACCGTGCATCGATGGAATGCAGGAAATAGAAGCCTCATCAAATGAAATATTGCGGGATTCGTCCAGCAGAGCGCACAGCATGCGCCGCCAGAATTCAACAACTCAGATTAATAAAGCCAAAAAAACACTTGAAACTCAATTCGGGGAAAATTTCGTACTATTTTCCGCTGCAGTTAGCGCTGTCGAGAAAACGGAGGAAAAATGTTTGAATGATTTGAGGGATTTCTCAGCTAAATTGTTAGATGCGATAACTATTTGTCGTGACATCGTTGAAATTCAAGAAAATCAAGTTACGATTCAAAGTTCAGGAGAAAGTGCTGCGCTCATGATCGGATTAGGTGAGGCTGGAGAAAATATACTTCGCGCCACTATGGTAAAATTATTGAATAACCACTCTGACAGGAGGTGCAAGAATCTACTTTACGGTTTGAATTTGGACATTAATAAAATCAAGCAATTTTCGAAAGATAATAAAAGTAATTTTGATTTCAAACTAACAAAAGATTCCTCGTTAGATGAAAAAATGTTGGCTGACGAATTTGACAAAGCCAATCTATTGGCAGTGAACATGGGGCCAGAGTTGGAAGAAAAAATCAATGATGAAAACTACAACTACATATTTGGAACTGCCGATGAAAGCCAAATTGGTTCGAAAAAGCGCTTTAGAAAACCAAGTCGCAACTCGGTTTTGATTGACTTGGGCGCAGATGGATGTGGCGGCAAGATGGGACTCGGCCGGGCACATATGCACGATTCATTAGAAGCTGTTCGATCTGCAATCACCACAAAAATAGGCGATCAACGTATCACTCAAGTATGCATTGTCCACAGCTACGGTGGGGGAAGCGGAAGTGGAATGATTCTTCCCTTGTTACAAACAATCAAACGCGTCTTACCACTATCTGTGGTTTGGGTATTCTCGGCCGGCGATACGAAAACTGGAAATGCCTCCCAAATCAGCCAAAATGTGACATACATTACCAGTGATGTACTACAATCACATTACAATGCACTTCACCATGAGCCAGAAACAATAACGACAAAAGATTGGACAAAATTCAGGTCCACTCTAAGGAAGAAACAATCTGCTCTAAATGTACTGTGGAAAGAAATAGCAGAATGTTTTCCAGAATCCTTTGGGGAAATGGCAGGTGATATTGAAGAAGAGAAGGCTGCTGCTCTGAAGGAAATTCGAGCGGAACATGCAATGTTTAGTAAAATGGGCTTTGATACTAGCAAAGAGATTGCTGCAGACATGCTCCCCTACCAACACGCAGATAAGTTTAGCATGTTCATCAAAAACACCGAAAATTTCTCATCAGGCAAAGATCGGTTTGTTAAATGGATGAAGTATGGAGAGGACGACGGATCGAGAACCTTTAGACTGTACAAAGACTTTGGAAGCATATTCAAGAAAGACAAACTGGATGAGGATACGTACTTTAATACGAATTATGCTCATTTTAGATCCCTTGCAAACGGCATTGACACCTTGACAAAAAACAAGACGAAAGGAGATGCAGAGCGGGAACTATTGAATGCTTCTCAAGGAAAGGAATTCATGGCAATTACTATGTTGGGATTGGAGCATAAACTACCCACAAATGGAACCATCAAGGATGGATTCCAACTTAAATCCAAAGTGATTGAATATGCGAATCAGATGCGGAATTACCACTACACGCTTGTTGAAATGCTCGAAAAAGTCAAATTAAATCTAGCTTCGACAAGAGATAATTTGGTCAAGCACGTAATTCTTAGCAATGCGCACTTTGACACAGCATTCGCATCACTTCAAAAACCCAATGCTGACAAAACATATGAAGTATACAATTCAACAATGGTTGATCTGTTCATAAACATCGTGCATTCGCTTGTTGCGGACAAAGACAACATGAATGACGAAGACCACATCCAGCGTTCATCGGAAACCATGGACCGCAATGATATGCTCATGAGAACCAAACCAACCGTCTCAGCCACCGTACTGAGCCTACCAAATTCAACTTCACTTGAGATCCCGATCGCATATGAAGTATCGGACAGTAGAGCGCAAACAACGAGAACTGATACGGTATTATTCACAGACCTTTTCGTAAACAGGAATTCTCCGATATTTAATAAGCACAACGATGATGATTCAATGTATCGAGAAGAACCAAATGTTGAGGCGTTGAGATCGTTGTACTTCCATTATCTTCAAGATAAAAATGGCCTCCGGAACTTCAACCCGTGGGATGTAATATCCTCTCTTGAGTCAGATTGTGCTTCAAACCCATTGTTCGATACGGAGAAGAAGGCCAAGGACTACTTCTCCACATATCTCCATGGATTGAGAGAAGACCAGCGCGACGATCTTAAACTAAACTACAGAATATCCGAAGAGGTATTTGTTAAGATGGTGCGATGGTTGAAACTTCTCCCGCTAGAAATTTTTGATACAATCTATAAGAATAAATCACCCGAGGCGTTAGCTGACTGGCAAAAAGACACATCTGACTGGCGTAAGGAATTGGCTGATTTTTATACCCCCGAGTCAATAAAATCACCACTCAACGAAAAAAATCGCAAGATTCAAATCAGTAACATGGTGAACGTGTTTATTAATGACCTAACAAATAATGGAAATCGTGATTTAATCAAGTTACTGAATACATTTGGGATCATCGATCAGTCACACCTAGCCTGCTTCCCTTCGGGAATTGTTTACGACTTCGCTCCAATATTGCTCTTCGAACCTACCAAACTAACGATGACATTAGATCCCAAAAGAAAGCTAGATCTCCAGGAGGAGGAGATATGGAAATATATAGAAAAACATCCAGTTCCAGTGCAGAGTTTTGCTAAGAACTCAAAAAGAACAAACTATCATGATATGATGACGGATTTGCCCCCAGGAAAGAAACCATCGGACATTGAATGGTCGATGGAACCAGAAAATGATTACATCCAAATCCGCAGTCCTCCTGATGAACTCAACACAGATGTCCCAATTGTGAGCATGACTCCGAAATTCTTCAAACAATTTACTAACTTGAAATTACATTCAATTCAAAAACACCCAGAGTTTAGTGACACCACTTTGTTTGAGAAATTAATTGTACATTCGTCAGAGATAACCAACCAAT
>Ga0206677_10005426_pt1 | contig 10046 bp, 13 predicted proteins | sample M130m12015metaG_FD_155475 | JGI IMG/M metagenome (GOLD analysis project Ga0206677, IMG submission 155475) | Ammonia-oxidizing marine archaeal communities from Monterey Bay, California, United States - M1 30m 12015 | ecosystem: Environmental > Aquatic > Marine > Intertidal zone | place: USA... | reverse complement strand
AAAATTTTAGTTTTAAATCCAAGTGTTTTAAGTTTTTTTTCTAAAAACTTCATTATTCCAGCATCAATAGGTGTAACTGTTGGGAATTTAATTAGCTCCTTAGCTAATTGAAGTTCATTAATTGAAGTCATAATAAATCTATTCTCTTAAAAGATCGTTAACAGAAGTTTTAGATCTTGTCTTTTCATCAACCTGTTTAATGATAACTGCACAATAAAGAGATGGAGCAGAAGCATTATTTTTATCTGGTAATGATCCAGGAACTACCACAGAATAAGGAGGAATTTTTCCATACGTTACTTCTCCAGTTTTTCTATTTACTATTTTAGTAGATTGACCAATATACATTCCCATACTTAAAACTGATCCTTCTCCAACAATAACGCCCTCAACAACTTCTGACATTGCTCCAATAAAACAATTATCTTCAATAATAGTTGGTAATGCTTGAGCAGGTTCTAACACCCCACCAATTCCACTTCCAGCAGAGATATGACAATTTTTTCCAATTTGGCAACAACTACCAGCACGACTGAAGGTATCCATCATAGTGCCCTCATCGATATAAGCTCCAATATTAACATAGCATGGCATTAGCACTGCATTTTTACCAACAAACGATCCTTTTCTAACAGGGGAGTTTGGTACCATTCTAAATCCAGCTTTTTCATGATCTTCTTTTGTCCAACCAGCTGTCTTTCCTTTTAATAAATGTGCTTTGTCATACCAGCTACTATAAGGTCCATTTAAATTTTCCATTGGGTAAATTCTAAAACTTAACATTATTGCTTTTTTAATATGCTGATGGGTAACCCATTCCCCATTAATTTTTTCTGCAACTCTAACTTTACCACTATCTAAATCAGCAATCATTTGATTGATGGTATCTTTTAAACTTTGTTCAGAATCTTGGTTTACGTTATCTCTATTTTCCCACGCATCATTTATTATTTTTTCGATATCACTCATATTTTATATTTAGATAGTTAATTTAATTGTTCTTTAATATATTAATTTCTTGAAGAAAAGAAGGCAAGTTCTTAATCTTATAATCTATATATGGTTTGTCTGAGTCTTTTTTAGCAAAGGTTTCTTCATTTTCTAACCAACAAGTTTTCATTCCTAAATTCTTAGCTTGTTCTAAATTGTGTGCAATATCTTCAATTAAAATTGATTGATTTGGATCTAAATCAAATTTTTTTATTAGTTTTTGATATGGATCCAAGTGTGGTTTTGGAACATAATTTGCATCAGTTATATCAAAAGCTCCATCAAATAAGCCGTCAATACCAAGTTGTTTTGTGACATTTTCAACATGAGCATGAGAACCGTTAGTAAAAATAATCTTTTTTTCTTTTATCTTAATAAGTTCTTCTCTTAAAATTTCATCTTTTGGTAGCCAACTAATATCAATATCATGAACAAATTCCAAAAATTCTTGTGGATCAATATTATCATGGTTCATTAAACCCGATAGAGTTGTTCCATATTCATAAAAGTATTTTTTTTGAATTTCTTTTGCTTTTACTAGATCAACATTAAATTTTTCAGAGATAAAAGAAGACATCTTTTTATCAACTTCAGAAAACACCTGAGTTTGACCACTATAAAGAGTGTTATCAAGGTCAAATATCCAATATTTTATATCAATTAAATCTTTCATTGTCTTATGAGTGTTCCTGATCCCTTATCAGATAATAGTTCAAAAAGAATAGAATGGTTTTTTCGGCCATCAATTATTACAACACCTTTTACGCCATTACTCGCAACATCTAAACAATTGTTAATTTTAGGGATCATACCTCCAGTTATTGTTTCATTTTCAATTAACTCTTTTATTGAGCTTGAATTAATTTCAGAAATTAATTTTTGGCTATTATCTAGAACACCCTCAACATCACTCATAATAATTAATCTTCTTGCCTCAATTTTTTTTGCAATCGAACCAGCTGCTGTGTCTGCGTTTATATTATATGTTTGGTTATTTTCATCTAAGCCTAACGGTGCAATTACTGGAACTTTTTTATCATTTACTATTTGGTCGATAATAGTTTTATTAATTTTAGTTGGTGATCCTACAAATCCTAATTCATCATTTTCTTTAACCACACTAATGATATTATTATATTTAGAATTAATTGTTTCGCTCTTACAAGATTGTTTTTCAAGGGCCTCAACTATTTCTTGATTAAATTCTATTAAAACTTTCTCAACTTCTTTAATAGTTTCTTTTCTTGTAACTCGAAGCCCTTTTATAAATTCGCTTTTAATTCCTAATTCATCTAATTTATTACTTATTCTTTTACCCCCACCATGAACAATTATAGGAATAAAACCTAGCTTATTTAATGTTGTAATATCTTTTATAAAAATATTGAATAAATTTTGATCTACTAAAACGCTCCCACCACATTTTATAACAATGTATTCATCGTTATATTTCTCAAGATATCTTTTTACTTCATCAATTGAGGGGCCATCAGATGGTAGTATTTTCTTTAACTCTTCTTCTTTGACTTCCAACATTAAGTAGTTGTTTTAATAGTTGTTCTTTTCATAATGAACACTTGTTGAGCCATTGTTAAAATATTATTAACAGTCCAGTAAATTACCAATCCTGCTGGGAATGGTGCCAGTATTACTGTTAAGAAAAGTGGAAAGAACATAAATATTTTTGCCTGCATAGGATCTGTTGGAGCAGGGTTAAGTTTTTGTTGAATAAACATTGATACGCCCATTGCAATTGGCCAAGCACCAATCATTAAAAATGAAGGAACATCATAAGGTAATAAACCAAATAAATTGAATAAAGATGTAGGATCTCTTTCTGATAAATCTTGTATCCATCCATAAAATGGCATTTGTCTCATTTCAATTGTTACAAACAATACTTTGTACAACGCAAAAAATACTGGAATTTGAACCAGTATAGGCAAACATCCGGACATAGGATTTACTTTTTCTTTTTTATAAAGTGCCATCATTTCTTGCTGTAATTTCATTTTGTCATCTTTATGTAGATCTTTAAGTCTCACCATTTCAGGTTGGAGAGCTTTCATTTTTGCCATGCTTCTAAATGAAAAGTTTGCAAGTGGGAAGAATGCTAGTCGAATACAAATCGTTATAGCAATAATTGCAAGACCATAGTTTCCAAGTAATTTAAAGAAGTAATCTATCCCATAAAATAGAGGTTTAGTGATAAAATATAAAAAACCCCAATCAATTGCTAAATCAAATTTATCTATATTTAAAGTCTCTGCATAACCATCAATTACATCTACTCTTTTTGCTGCAACAATTATTTGCATCTTATCTTCTATGCTAGAATTTCCTTTTAGTTCAAGAGGCTCAGTTCCTACAAAATTTGCTCGAAATTTATCTTTGTAGTCAAATGTAGTTTTAAATTCTTTACCACTTGGGGGTATTAATGAAGTGATCCAAAATTTATCAGAAATTCCAAGCCATCCTTTTTGTGAGGTTCTTGAAAATTTTTCTTCTTGAATATCGTCATAATCTTCTTCAATTAATTCATCATCTAATGTTGCCAGAAGTCCTTCGTGAAGAATATAAAAATTTGATATATCAGGAATTTGTTTTCTAATTATTTGTCCATATGAATAAAAATCATACTCTTTAATAGTAGAATTGATTACTTTTTGTTTAATTGTGAATAAAAATTTATCATCTAAAGCTATTTCTTTTACAAAAGTAATTCCCTGATTATTAGTCCAGGATAATTTAACTGGGGACTGATTAGTTAGCTTATTATTACCTAATACAGACCATTCAGAATTTGAATTCGGTATATCAATATTTTTATCTGTAGTTATGAATCCACTTTCTATTAAATAACCATCTTTAGTGTTTCTTGGAGATAAAAGTTTAACTTTCTCATTACTTTCTAGGGCAACATTATATTCTTTAAAAGTTAAATCATCAATTGCAGCACCTTTTAAAGAAATTGAACCAACTATACTTTGATTTTCAAATTGAATTCTTTTACTTTGGTTTAAAGCCTCTTCTCTTGTAATTTCAGTAATATTTTCTTTTTGATCTAAGCTAGGAGCATCTGTGTTTTGTTCAGTTTTATTTTTTTCAGCTAAATTTTCTTTTGTGATTGGTGGTGGTGCAAAGTATAAACTGTATAAAATTATTACTGCTGCTGATAAAGAAATAGCTGCAATGACATTTCGTGTATCCATTATTTTTTAGCCTTTATTTCTTTTTTAACTGGGTCAAAGCCATCTCCACCACCTAAAAACTTTATGGGGTGACAAGATAGAATTCTTTTTAAGCTCATAAAACTTCCTTTAACTAAACCAAATTCTTTTAAAGCGTCTATACTATATTCTGAACAAGTTGGTAAATATCTACATGATTGGCCAAGTAATGGGCTAATAAGAAATTTATATCCTTTGATAAATTTAATTAAAATAATTGTGAAAATGTTCATTATTTAATTTTTTCTAAATCCTGAAATAGAGTTTCTTTTATATTTTTGTACTCATTGTTTAGCATAGTTGACTTAGCAATAACAAGATATGAATAGTTAAATCTTAATGTTACTTTTTTTACCGCTTCATTAACAATATTTCTTAATCTACGTTTAATTTTATTTCTTTTTACTGCATTACCTATTTTCTTCTTAGTTACAAAACTAATATTAAGTTTGCTATCATCTTTATCAGCTAGTTTACCGAAAAAAATAGTAACGTATTTATTAGATATCTTTTTTTGCTTTAGTAGATTTTTGAATTCTTCATTTTTTGAAAGAGCAAGTATTTTGCTTTTCATTTATCTAGACTGATACAGTTAACGATTTTCTTCCTCTTGCTCTTCTTCTAGCTAAAAGTTTTTGCCCACCCTTAGTCTTCATTTTTGACCTAAAGCCATGTTTTCTAGCTCTTTTAACGTTAGATGGTTGATAAGTTCGTTTCATAAAAGTGATTAAAATTTATTAATTTTTCGCCCTTTATAGTAATTAAATATATAAATAGCAAATAGAAGATTTTAAAATTAGCATCGTATTTAATGGAAAAAGCTAAAAAAATTAAAATATTTATTGGATTATTTTATCTTACAGCTGTTTGCTTATTTCTATATTTTTTCTTTTCAAAATTTAGCCTTCAAGAACTAACTTCTTATGATTTTATTAAAGAAAATAGATCCTATTTTTTTGAACTTAAAAAATCTAATTTATTTTTATTATCACTAATTTTTTTAACACTAACAATATTATGGGTATTTCCATTTTTAGGATTTGGATCGCCTGTTGCGCTATTAGGTGGTTTTATTTTTGGAAAATGGATTGGAACATTACTTGTTGTTTTGGGATTAAGTATTGGTGCAACTTTTATTTATTTATTTGGTAATTATTTTTTAAAAGATTTAATTAGAGAAAAATTTTTAAATAGATTTAAAAACCTTGAACAAAAATTTAAAAAATCAGAATTTATTTATTTGCTGTTATATCGTTTTATAGGAGGAATACCTTGGCAATTAAGTTGTCTATTACCAACTATTTTTAATGTAAAATTAATTAATTTTTTCTTTGCAACTTTAATTGGAATTATACCTCAAATATTCCTAGGAGTTTCCATCGGTAGTGGCTTAGAAAAAGTTATTGATCAAAATTCAGAAATTCCTGGAATAACAGATATTATTTTTTCAGCAGATATTTATTTACCAATTTTAGCTTTTGTTGGGTTAGTTTTATTATCCGTTTTTTTAAGAAAACTTTTCTATAAAAATTAATTATGGTGCTCCCACCCTGTACTGACCAGGGAATTAGTCATTACCAATGACTTGATATACCATTTATCTATAGGAGCTTATGATCAAAATAATATTTACTAATAATAAAGCATTTTTTTCAAAATATTGCCTTAATTTTTTGATGAATATGCTTTATACCTACGTGAGGAAAATTTTATGGGAATTCATTACGATTATAAATCTACTAAAGGAAATAAGCTTATGGAGAAGCAAGCCAAAAGAGAAAAGAAGCTTGCTGAGAAAAAAGCTAAACGTTTAGCAAAAGAAGGCCCCAAAGAAGAGGAAGTTAAACCAAAAACTTTAGATGCGTCAAAGCCTATAACTTTAGACTTTCTTACCAATCCAGATAAAGAATGAATTCTAAGGAAAAAAATGAGCGTTTAAGCTTAGCATTAAGAAAAAATTTAAAAAAACGAAAACTTTTTCAAAAAAAAACAAAGAAGAAAAATAAATAATGTCAGTTCTTTCAGATAAGTGGATTAGAAAAATGTCCAAAGAAGAAGGCATGATTTCACCTTTTGAGGAAAAACAAGTCAGAGGAGACAGTATTTCTTATGGACTATCATCATTTGGTTATGATGCAAGAGTTTCGGATGAGTTTAAGATTTTTACTAATGTAAATTCAGAAATTGTAGATCCAAAAAATTTTAAACCAACAAACTTTGTTACAAAAAATGTATCAGAATGTATTATTCCACCAAATTCATTTGTTTTAGCAAGGACAGTTGAAAAGTTTAAAATTCCAGATGATGTATTAGTTATTTGTCTTGGTAAATCTACTTATGCAAGATGTGGAATTATAGTTAATGTAACGCCTTTAGAGCCAGGATGGGAAGGTTATGTAACACTCGAATTTTCTAACACAACACCGTTGCCTGCAAAAATTTATGCAAATGAAGGTGTTGCTCAATTTATCTTTTTGAAAGGTAATGAAAAACCAGAAGTGACATATGCCGATCGAAATGGAAAATATATGGGTCAAACTGGAGTAACTTTACCTAAAGTATAGTTATGCAAAAACTAGAAGTCTTCGGAGCCAATAAGCTCAAAGGACAAATAAAAATATCAGGTTCAAAAAACGCATCTCTTCCAATTTTAGCAGCAACTTTATTATCAAAAAAAAAAATTTACCTAAAAAATTTACCTAGAGTTAAAGATATTGAGACGATGGTTAGTTTATTGCAATCGTTAGGATCTAAAATCAATTTTAATAAAAATAATTTAGTTATTGATAATGTAAAACAAAATAAAAGTTTTGCATCTTATAGTTTAGTCAAAACTATGAGAGCAGGAATTTTAGTTCTTGGACCTTTACTTGCAAAATTTGGTAAAGCAAAAGTGTCTCTACCAGGAGGCTGTGCAATTGGCACAAGACCTGTTGATATACATTTAAGTGCTTTATCAAAGTTAGGAGTTAAATATAAAATTAATCAAGGATACGTTCACGCTACTGCACCTAATGGATTAATTGGAAGTAAAATTAAATTTTCAAAAATATCAGTGGGTGCTACCGAAAATTTAATAATTGCAGCAAGTTTTGCAAAAGGAACTACTATTTTAAAAAATTGTGCAATTGAACCTGAAATAAAAGATTTAGTTAATTTTTTAAAAAGTATGGGATGTAATATTAAGTGGATTAGTAAGCGTTCAGTAAAAATTGAAGGAGTATCAAAAGTAAAAGAAACTACCTATCCAGTAATGTTTGATAGAATTGAGGCTGGAACTTATTTGGTTGCAGCAGCGGTTACTGAAGGAAATTTAAAGATTAAAAATATAGTTCCTAAAATTATTCAAACTGAAATTAGTACATTAAAAAAAATTGGTGCAAAAATTTATGTTAAAAAGAACGAAGTTCATATTTTGGGTAATAAAAAAATTAAAAGTATGAATATTAAAACTGCTCCTTATCCAGGCTTTCCAACTGATTTACAGGCCCAAATAATGGTATTGTTGTGTAAAGCAAACAAACAATCTGTAATTAAAGAAGATATTTTTGAAAACAGATTTATGCATGTCGCAGAATTAAATCGAATGGGTGCTAAAATTTCAACAGATGGTAATAAAGCAAAAGTTACTGGTAATATTAATTTTGAAGCAGCTGAATTGATGGCAACAGACTTAAGAGCTTCTGTTTCATTAATCCTTGCTGCCTTAACTACAAAAGGAAAATCGGTGATCAATAGAATTTATCATCTTGATCGTGGATACGAAAATATAGAAAAGAAATTAAAAAAAGTTGGGGCAAAAATTAGAAGAGTCAATTAAATGGAAAAGAAATATTTAGCAAAAATTATAGCTTCAGATAATGAAGGTTTACAAATGATTTCAGCATGTAGTGCTGGGGCAAAAGTAAAAGTTTCAGATATAAAATATTTAGCCTCCAACAAAGTTTTCTTATTATCAATTGAGAGAACCAAAATCGAAACAGCTCAGGAAGATAAGAAAATCAATAGTATTTGTAGGTTTGATTTTGTTGATAAAGTTAAATCTAAAAATATAGACCAAAACAATGAAGATTTAGTTTTAGAGTTGATAGCAATAGATTATCTAAAAAATAAAGATGATTATGAAATTAATTTAATTTTTAACAATAATGCCCACATTGCTTTGACTACCGAAACAATTGAAGTAAGACTAGAAGATCAAAACGAAATTAAAGACTAATGAAAATATTAAATAGTAATAATAAAAATTTTGATAAAAATTTAGATAGTTTACTTCTACAAAGAAAGAAAAAAGTACAATCTAATTCAGTTTCAGTTTCAAGTATCATTAAAGATGTCAGAAAAAATGGAGATAAAGCTTTAGTAAAATATGAAAAGAGATTTAATCAAAATACTATTGTTGTTCCCTCTCAAAAACAGATTTCTAATTCAATAAAAACACTCGATAAAAAAGTAAAGCAAGCAATTGATATTGCTTATAATAGAATTTACAAATTTCACTCTTTACAGAAATTTAAAAATATTTCTTACGTCGATAAGTATAAAAATAAACTTGAGTACAAATATGTACCCTTAGAATCGGTTGCAATTTATGTACCAGGTTCAACAGCATCATATCCATCAAGTGTATTAATGAATGCTATTCCAGCAATTGTTGCAGGGGTTAAAAGAATTGTAATGATTAATCCTGGGTTTAAGGGAAAACAAAACCCAGCAGTATTATATGCGGCGCGTAAATGTAAAATTAAAGAAATTTATTCAATTGGTGGGCCTTCAGCGATAGCAGCTGTTGCTTATGGAACCAAGAAAATAAATAAAGTTAATAAAATAGTAGGCCCTGGTAATGCGTATGTGGCTGCTGCCAAGAAAGAGGTTTTTGGTGATGTTGGAATTGAGGGAATGACTGCAGGCCCTTCAGAAGTCACTATTGTTTGTGATAAATTTTCAAATCCAGAATGGGTTGCAAGTGATTTAATAGGACAAGCAGAGCATGATAATCTTGCTCAATGTATTTTAATTTCAAAAGATAAATCTTTAATAGATAAAGTTCAAAATGAAATTGTTAAACAATTAAAAGAAATTCCACGATCATCTATTGCAAGAAAAAGCTTATCAAATAATGGAATTTTAATGCATATTAGCTCTGATAAGAAAATAATTGATGTTGTAAATAAAATAGCACCTGAACATTTAGAATTAAATGTTAAAAATTATAATTCGTTTGTGCCAAAAATTAAAAGTTCAGGATCTGTTTGTTTAGGAAAATATGCTGTTATGGCAATGACTGATTATAATGTTGGCTCTAACCACATATTACCAACCAATGGTTCAGCTAAATATTCAAGTGGAGTAAGTGTAAATGAATTTTATAAACGGATTTCCTATATAAACTTATCTAAAAAGGGTATTGAAAGTCTTGGTCCTTCAGTTATAACACTTGCAAATTACGAAGGATTAGCAGGACACGCTCAATCTGTAAAAAAAAGAATTAGGAGAAAATAAAATTGTCTAAACAAGATTTGCTTGAATTTAAAGGAAAGGTCATGGATCTACTTCCTAATGCAATGTTTAGAGTTAAGCTAGAGAATGGGCATACGGTTACTGCTCATACTGCTGGTAAGTTGAGAAAAAATAGAATTAGAGTATTGCAAGGCGATAATGTGACAGTTGAGATGACACCTTACGACCTTACAAAAGGTAGAATAATCTTTAGGGGTTAATTTTTGCCTCGGTAGCTCAGGAGTAGAGCAGAGCCCTGAAAAGGCTTGTGTCGGAGGTGCGAATCCTTCCCGAGGCACCACCATCCACTTTTCATCTTGAAATAAT
>Ga0206677_10005423_pt1 | contig 10050 bp, 7 predicted proteins | sample M130m12015metaG_FD_155475 | JGI IMG/M metagenome (GOLD analysis project Ga0206677, IMG submission 155475) | Ammonia-oxidizing marine archaeal communities from Monterey Bay, California, United States - M1 30m 12015 | ecosystem: Environmental > Aquatic > Marine > Intertidal zone | place: USA... | reverse complement strand
AGAATGTAGCACCAACCTATAATGGACAGTATCAATTTATTGCAACTGATGCTAATGGGTGTGAATCTATCCCAGTATTTTTTGAAGTTTCTTTTCCTTTAAGTGTTGATGATTTTCATGAAAATAGTGAAGTGGTAAAAATAACTGATTTATTGGGTAAAGAGGTTAATGTTGATGAGGTGGTAGATAAAACTACTTTGATTTATATTTATAGTGATGGAACAGTAGAAAAGAAGATTGTTATTGAATAACTATTCCTCCAAAATAGACTCGCCATTAAGGTTGGTAGTCAATACATCACTCATGTAGTTAAATAATGGGCGAACTGCTTTAAAGGAGTTAATTACAGTAGTATGAAAATCTTTGGATAACACTTCCTTGTCCGTAAACTTACGCAATACAATAAAATCTTTTTTTCTAATTAAGTCAATATTAGGGTGGTTTTTATCAAAACCTATTGGTGCTACCTTAAGTGAATTTCTAGTGTGAAAACCATCAAATAGTTTTGTAAATTTTTTATCAGAAAGAATTTTTTCAATATAGGATCTATCTAGTTCAAACTCCTTTCTAATTCTGAATAAATCTTTTTTATTGGGTTGCCAAAACCCTGCTGCTAAAAAACTTCCCCCTGGAGTGATTTCTAAATGATAACCTCCTCTTAATGCTTCAGTTGCTCTTTTGTAACTGCAACTTCTGTAGGTTTTGTAAGGTGTTTTATCTTTTGAAAAACGAATATCTCTATAGATTCTATAGGCTTTCATTCCTCCTATATTATCTATAAAGGAAAGCTCTTCATTTATAGTTTTGAAGAAATTCTTTATTTTTCCTTCTTCCTTAAGGTAGTAGTCTTTGTTTTCTGCAAACCATTCTCTAGTATTGTTTTTTTTAAGGTCATTCAAGAATTTAAAAATGGACGGGTTTACAGTTGTTGACATTTTATATTTTTAGAATTCTAATGAATTAATTAAACTATCATCAGCAGTGTTAGGCATAGTCACTTTTAGGTCAGGGTTCATTTGCATGGCTCTTTTAATTGCAAAGTTAGCTTCCTTATTTCTAGCCCAACTTCTTCTAGAGATTCCATTATTCACATCCCAAAACAGCATGGATTTTAGTCTTCTGTCAGCATCAATAGAGCCATCTAAAAGCATTCCAAAACCACCATTTATTACTTCTCCCCAGCCAACACCACCACCATTATGGATAGAAACCCAAGTAGCACCTCTAAAACTATCACCAATAACATTCTGTATTGCCATATCGGCCGTGAATTTCGAACCATCATAAATGTTGGATGTTTCCCTGTAAGGAGAGTCCGTTCCTGACACATCATGATGATCACGTCCCAATAAGACAGGAGCAGAAAGCTCACCACTAGCAATAGCATTATTAAAAGCTTCAGCAATTTTAATTCTTCCCTCAGCATCAGCATATAAAATACGGGCTTGAGAGCCGACAACCATTTTATTTTCTCCAGCTGCTTTTATCCAATTGATATTATCACTCATCTGCAATTTAATTTCAGCAGGGGAGTGCTGCATAATATCTTCCAATACTTCACAAGCAATTTTATCAGTAATAGTTAAATCCTTAGGGTCGTTAGAAGCACAAACCCACCTGAAAGGTCCAAATCCATAATCAAAGCATATAGGCCCCATAATATCCTCTACATAAGACGCATATTTAAAGTCTCCATTGTCTTTTAATATATCAGCTCCAGCACGGCTTGATTCAAGTAAAAAGGCATTTCCATAGTCAAAGAAATACATTCCTCTATCAGCTAAAGTATTAATTGCTTTGGTATGTCTTACTAGAGTCATTTGCACTTCCTTTTTAAATTGTTCTGGGTTGTTTGCCATCATTTCATTCGCATCATCATATGAAATTCCAGTAGGATAGTAGCCACCTGCCCAAGGGTTGTGTAATGATGTTTGGTCAGAACCAATTTCAATATGAATATTTCGCTCTACAACTCTTTCCCATAAATCAACAATATTACCATCATAAGCAATAGAAACAGCTTCTTTGTTTTCTCTTGCTGCAATTGCTCTATCTAGTACTTCATCTATATTTTTATAAACTTCATCTACCCATCCTTGTTCGTACCTTTTGTAGGTTGCTTGAGGATTTACTTCTGCCACTATACAGACTCCTTTTGCAATAACAGCTGCTTTTGGCTGAGCACCACTCATTCCTCCAAGCCCTGCAGTAACAAATATTTTACCACTTAAATCTTCTGCTTTTGGGTCAATTTTTCGTGCAGCATTCAATACTGTAATTGTTGTTCCATGTACAATCCCTTGAGGTCCAATATACATGAACGATCCTGCAGTCATTTGTCCGTATTGAGTAACACCTAAAGCATTAAATTTCTCCCAATCATCTGGTTTGGAGTAGTTAGGAATCATCATTCCATTCGTTATTACAACTCTAGGTGCATCCTTTTGTGATGGGAATAATCCCATTGGATGTCCTGAGTATAGCGCTAAGGTTTGCTCATCATTCATTATGGCCAAATACTGCATAGTTAAAAGGTACTGAGCCCAGTTTTGGAATACCGCCCCATTTCCACCATAAGTAATTAATTCTTCAGGATGTTGTGCAATAGCGTCATCCAAGTTATTGGAAAGCATCATTTGAATTGCAGCTGCTTGCTTGCTTTTGTGTGGAAAATCTTCCAAATGCCTTGCTTTTATCTCATATTCAGGCATGAAACGATACATGTATATTCTACCGTAAGTTTTAAGTTCCTCCGCAAACTCAGGAGCTAATACAGCATGCATATGCTCTGGGAAATAACGCAAAGCATTACGAATTGCTAATTGCTTTTCCTCTTTGTTAAGAATGTCCTTACGGTTAGGTGCATGGCTAACTCTGGGGTTTATATTTTTCTTTGCAGGAATTTTATCTGGGATTCCTTGTAAAATGGCTTGTTTAAGATTTGTCATTTTTTGGCTTTATTTTTTTTTTATAAGGACAATGTTTGCAATTATTATTACAACAATATCCTCTTTTTAAATGATACTTTTCAGTAAAAATAATATAGCCTTCCTTGGAATGATAATATTCATCCTTATCTAGACTGTCTATTTTTGAAAATCCTTTCATAGAATTGGCAAATTTACGATATTTGCTCGAATGAAAATAGAAACAGAGGAAATATCAATTCCACTTTTAAAAGAGAAGGAAGTGCGCTTATTTATAAAGCGAATTGATAAGGTGCATCCTTTTGTTTCTGGCAATAAATGGTTCAAATTAAAGTATAACTTGATTGAAGCTCAAAAGCAAGGTCTTGAAACGCTATTGACCTTTGGTGGAGCCTATTCCAATCATATTACTGCTACTGCCTTTGCTGCACAGGAAAAAAGTTTTAAAAGCATAGGAATTATAAGAGGAGAGGAGCACTTGCCTTTAAACCCTACTTTGCAATTTGCTAAGGATAATGGAATGGTATTGCGCTATGTGAGTAGGACTGATTACAGAGAGAAAACAACCCCTGATTTTTTAGAGCAACTTAAAGTAAAGTTTGGTGATTTTTATTTGATTCCTGAAGGAGGAACAAATGAGTTTGCAATACAAGGAACTATTGAGATTTTGGATACAAATGATGCTCAAGATTATATTTGTTGCCCAGTAGGTACTGGAGGTACAATTGCAGGAATTATTAATTCAACTAATAGCAAACAAACTGTAATTGGTTTCCCTGCAATTAAAGGATTTGACCTTTTGCAAAAAGATATTGAAAGCTGGACAAAAAAGAAAAATTGGAAACTCGTAAATGATTATTTTTGTGGTGGTTATGCTAAAGTAAATAAAAAATTGATTGACTTCATTAATTCCTTTCATAAGCAGCAACAAATTCCATTTGATGCTGTATATACTGGGAAAATGATGTTAGGTATTTTGGATTTAATTACTAAAGATTACTTCCCTAAAGGAAGTTCAATTTTAGCAATACATACTGGTGGCTTGCAGGGCAATAAAGGAATGAGAAAAAGGTTAGGAGTTATTTTACCTATATCATAAATAGAGATGAAAAAAGTAATAGATAAATTTGACTTTAAAGGGAAAATAAAATCTGTAAAAGAAAATAAAACAGGATTAATAAATTCTACCTTTATTGTTAGTACTTGTTCCTTTAAGTATGTAATACAAAAAATAAATACTTCTATTTTTAAAAAGCCTATTGAATTAATGGAAAATATAGAATTAACTGCTGATTTTTTAAAAGCACTAGGACAAGTTTCACTTAATTTAGTTAAAAGTAAGGATGGAGATTCATTTATTGAATATAATAGTGGGTATTGGCGAGCATTTAAATATATCGATAGTACAACATATTTAAAAGCTAATTCTATTTTTATTGTATCAGAAAGTGCAAAATGTCTTGGTAATTTTCATTTGCATTTAAACCAATTTCCTATAGAAAAACTTAATATTAGTATTCCCAATTTTCATAATACATCATTAATATTAAATGATTTTAAAGTAATACTAGAGGTTGCTGATAATTCTGTCTTAACTAGATGTGATGCAGAAATAGATTATATTTTAAGTAAGGAAGATGATTGTAAGATTATTCAAAATCTTATATCACAAAATAAAATCCCCCTAAGAGTTTGTCATAATGATCCTAAAATCAGCAACCTTCTATTTGACAATAAGAATAATGCAATTTGCCTTATTGATTTAGATACGGTAATGCCAGGCACAGTTTTATTTGATATTGCAGATGCAATTAGAACACATTGTGTCTCTGAATCAGAGGAAGAATCAGATTTAAATAAAGTATTTTTTAAACTTGATTATTTTGAGCAGTTTATGAAGTCTTATCTGCAAGTAAATAAAATGAATATTAATGATTATGAGATTACACATATAGTTAAATCCATAGAAATAATATTTTTAGAACAAGGAATTCGATTTTTATCTGACTATTTGAGTTTCAATAAATATTATGAAGTTACATATCCTGAACAAAACCTAGTAAGAGCGAAAAATCAACTGCATTTAGCTGGACAGATAGAGCTTAATATTTTTAGTTTGGAAAATATTTTATTAAAGTACATTAGATAATATCTCTCATAATCTCTAAAGGGTTTTCTTTCCTCCAAGTTCCACCTGTAAAATCTGGAACAATAATGGACTGACTATTGGCAGCCACTGAAAGTTCAGAGAGAGGAGTGATGGCACTCCACAGAATACTATCATAAACATTTATATCTAGTGGTAATCCTAGATTTAAGCACTTTACTAAACGATAAATCATCACAAAATCCATGCCGCCATGTCCTTGTTTAAAGCCTTGACTTACGGTTTTTAGTTTTTTAATCATTGGATGTTGGTACTTGGTTTTGTACTCGTTATAGGCTTCTTCTTTTAGCCAATTGTGTCCCCAATATTCAGGTTTCTCTCCCTCAATATACAAGCGGCTTGGGTAGCCATCATGTACGGCTTCTGTTCCTACAACTTTATTAATCCTAGAATAAGGCCTCCCTGTATGTACATCAAATTGCAAGAGGATAGTTTTTCCTTTTTCAGTTTTAATTAGGGTATTATTCATGTCACCACATTTGTAGCTTTGTATAGGATGCTTGTATTGTTTGGCGGCAATACTAAGGTTCAGTTCCCTACTGCTCATAGAGGTAAGGTGTGAAAAAGTATCGCCCCTTCCAATGCCTAAATAAAAGGCAATTGGCCCTAAACCATGTGTGGTGTAAAAATTCCCATTTCTTTCAGCATGTTCGTGTAAACGCCATTGCCCTTCATAATAAGTATCGTGTAGCATTAATGCTCTCAAATCATGAAGATAGGCGCCCTCAGTGTGTGTTATATCGCCAAATACGCCTTCTTGTATCATATTCAACACCCAAAGTTCCTCTTCATTATAATTGCAATTTTCCATCATCATGCAATGTTTTTGGGTGCGTTCTGCTGTTTCAATAATTTTCCAACAATCCTCAATAGTAGAGGCAACTGGCACTTCACTACCAACATGTTTCTCGTTTTCCATGCAATAGATTGCCATAGGCGTGTGCAAGTCCCAAGGAGTTGCAATAATTACTAAATCAATATCATCCCTTTTGGCTATTTTCTCCCATTCTGTTTTTGATTTGTGATAAAGGACTGGCTTCTTGCTTTGCCAAACTGCTAATTTTTCAGCTGCTTTAGTTACTTTTTTTTTTGAAGTATCTGATAAGGCAATTACTTCAGCCATTTCATTTTCTACTAAGTACTGAAGCATTTCCAATAGGGTATTTCCTCTATTTCCTAAACCAATAATTCCGACTCTTACCTTGCTAATAGGATCGGCAGCAAAGCCAAACATAGTCCCCTTAACATCTCTTTTTGTATTGTTTATTAACTCCTGAATGGTAGCGCTATCGTTACCTAAAGCAGTGAAGGGTAAGCCTAAAAATGCACTCGCCCCTAAAACGGATTGTAGAAAATGTTTTCTTTTCAAAATATATTTATTAAAAATTAGTGTTCAAATATATATTTTTTGAGTGTAAATAGGTTGAATGGCTTTTCTATTTTAGTATCATGAAAAAATGTTTATTAATTGTATTCCTCTTTTCTTCCTTTTTAGCGGTGGCTCAAAACAAAACAGAATCATATATTGTTAAATACAGCCAGTTTGCTGTTGATGAAATGAATATGTATAATATTCCTGCATCTATTACACTAGCTCAAGGAATACTAGAAAGTGGAAATGGAGAAAGTCGATTAGCAGTAAATGGTAAAAATCATTTTGGGATAAAATGCCATAGTAATTGGAACGGTAAAACGATTATTGAGGATGATGATGAAAAAGGAGAGTGTTTCAGGAAGTACATTAGGGTTTCAGATTCTTATAGAGATCATTCCTTATTTTTAAATGAAAGAGGGCGATATGCCTTTTTGTTTGAATACAATAAAACAGACTACAAGAAATGGGCTAAAGGATTGAAGAAAGCTGGTTATGCTACTAATCCTAAATACCCAACTTTGCTTATTGATTTGATTGAAAAATATGATTTAAGTAGATTTGATAAAGGTGCAAAAAGTAAAAAGAATTTATACTTTGCTCATTCTTACGGATTGCCTTATTTAACGGGTCTAGGGGCTTACTATTTTAATAAGAAATCATTGTACTTTTCTGAAGTAAATACATCATTTTCTTTTAGTGAAGCTAGTATTGGTTATCATTATAATTTGATAAACAAATTTTATGTAGGGGCAAAAGGAGGGGGTATATATATACCAACTGAGGAAGTCAGTATAAAACCTTATTTGTCTCCAGAATTTATGATTAAAAGGGAAAAGAATAAATCTGTTTTAGTAAGGGGAGGAGTTCAGTTTCTATTAGTAGAAACACAGTGGTTCTCTAAGGAATTAAAATTATTGCCTTATCTAACTTTTACTTATTTGTTGGACTAGTTCCAAGCTCATAATTATAAAGCATCCCGTTTTTGATGTTAAAGATATTTCTCTTGCCATTATTATCAATGTCAAATATATTAAAGTAGCCATCAGTATCTATTGGGAAACCTTCAAGAATCAAATTAGCTTCCATTAAATACAAGCTATTTTCTGTACTAATAGTTAGTTTATGTCCAAATCCTTTTAAGGTAGCAATCACTCCATCAAGTGTAATGTTGTTTACTTGAGAATATCTCTCATCCAATATTGAAAGTTTGTTGTTATTGGAAATATAAACATGGTTATTATGGAAAAGTATTTGGGAGTTAATATCTAGCTCAGAAATTTCAATAAGTTGAGAATTTCCATTTGTATTTGCTAGCCATAGTTTACCCTCAGTTGTAATCGCATAAAGCTCTCCTTTATCATTAATCTGTAGCTTATTAGCAAATTCATGAGCATCTTTAAAAGTTACTCTAGCTGCTCCGTTTCTAGCTAATAATTGAGAAGTTGTATTTTTAGTTGCATTTAAAATAAAGTCTTTTCCGTTAACTGTAAAATGAATAGGTTTCTGAGTAATCCTATTTGTATTTTTTGAGTATTTCCAGCCCTTTACTTTCTTTCCTTTTTTATCTAGGTTGTAGATGATGTTATCTTCCCCAACAATACAAATTCTGTAATTTCTGTTATTGCTGTAATCAAATAATGAGTGGGCAAGCTTTGTAATTGAAGGCAATTTTTTAGGGAATCCTTCTACATTTTCCCCATTTCTATCAACTAAATATAAGTGTGTAGCCGTATTAAATAGCGCTTGGTATTTACTGTTCTTAAAAGCATCAATATAATTGATTTCTCCAAGTATTTTCCCATTAACTTGAATACTCCAAAGAGTTTCTCCGCTAGTGTTTAGTGCAAAAAGTTTATTGTTGTAATCTTGTGTTAAAACCATTTCTTCCTTTGTAAAATGATTTTTAACTACTTGAGGATTTAGCACTAAAATAGTGTCAAAAGCTACATACCATTCCTCTTTAATATCTTCTTTGTAATCCTCATCATAAAACAAACAAATATTGCATGTTAAAAGGCTTTTCTTTGCTGACATCTGCAAAGCAAATGCAGTGAATTTAACAATAGAATCATTGTTAAATGCTAATTGTTTTGCATAACTATTTAAAAAACTATTCTGAAGAGTTTCAGCAGTTTTGCCAGGATTTATGTAATAATAGAAGTTTGCGTCATTAGAAATGTAAGAGCTAAATTTATTGTAAGTTTTACTATTAGAAAGTGTGTTGTTAGAGCTGTAATTGTCAATAATATATTCTAGAGCAGAAGGGGAGTTCCCGAAAATGAAATAGTCGTTAATTATAGTAAAATATGGATTGTTTACTTTTAGTAAATTACCAAACAAATTTGCAGTTAAGTAATGGTCAAATACCTTATTAATTTGGTAATTATTGTACTCACTAGATTTTTCAATCATCCCTTGCATTAAAGATGAAGTTCTGATAGATTCATTGGCTTTAAAGTAAGTAAAAGTATTTTCAGCAATTAACTGTACTGATGTATTGAATTTACCTGCTTCATCATCAATCTCTCCAATAAACTCATTGTAATTTACATTACAACTATCTTGTATCTTCTTGCGATTTTTATCCCAATTCCAAAAGCTATTTTGGTTTTGAAGAATCTTGTTCTTGCCATCAAATATATCTTTTGCATCAGAAAAACTTAAAGCTAAAAGCTCAGTTGTATTCTCAGGGATTATTTCAATAATATCAATATTACTGCTTTTTTGTCCGTTAAAAATATCAGAATAATTAGTAATATTACTATTTATTGAGCTGATACCATTTGCTAAGAGCACTTTGTCTTTTAGTTTAATATCAGTAGCAGTCCAGTTAGATAAATCGGTTGTAAGGTTTTTGTTTTTTGTAAATGTATTTGTAAGCTCTATTAGATTGTTTCCATTAAAAACAAGGTTAATATCAGCAGATGAACTTAAAGTGTTGTATGCTTTTAAAAAACCATCATTAACATATAAATTGTCAGTATTTTCATTTGAAGTTCTTATAGCATCTGTAAGTAGCATCTTAGTTGCAGAAAAGAATAAAATATCACCTAAAAATGAGTAATACATTCCAGTTTTATCTAAAAAGTAAATCTCTTGATTATCATATTGTAATGTGCTATTACCATTTCCAAATAACTGTATAATGTTCTCGTTCTTTAGTGCAGTTTCTCTGTTGAAAGTAGTGCTGAATAGTGTTCCGCTATTGTTTGCGCCCACCTTATGGGAAGATACAAAAAGAGTGTTGCTTTTAAACACTTCCTGGTTTGAAGTAAAAAACCCGCTTATCTCTTTAATTTGAGTGTTGTTAATCTTGATGTGCTCAATGTGCCCTAATTGCTCCCAAAGAGTTGTGAGCTTTAAGTTTCTGCTTAAATTCCTTACATCATTAATTTTTATAATTACTGAAGCATTAGTTGGAATCACCGTAATAGGATCTTCAGTAGAATTTAGAGTTTTTTGGTAAGTATTGTACCCAATAAAAAGTATGATTCCAATCAATAAAATTGGAATAGAAATTTTCAATATTGTTTTGAACATATGACTTAAATGGTAAAAAGCAAAATTAGTAATTTATAGAG
>Ga0206677_10005416_pt1 | contig 10054 bp, 13 predicted proteins | sample M130m12015metaG_FD_155475 | JGI IMG/M metagenome (GOLD analysis project Ga0206677, IMG submission 155475) | Ammonia-oxidizing marine archaeal communities from Monterey Bay, California, United States - M1 30m 12015 | ecosystem: Environmental > Aquatic > Marine > Intertidal zone | place: USA... | reverse complement strand
TGTGGCCATAATGCGAAGTCTGGTGTATCACCAGATTCCATTTGAATTTGAATTTCTTGCTCAAAGTTGTCTGATCCTTGATAGGTGACAACAATCCCTGTTTCCTCTGTAAAGGATTCAAAGTTAGCTCTAAAACCGTCTTGATCTTCTCCGATGAGAGCACCAGTGATGGTTACTTCTTCACCTTCGAGGCTTGCGCCACCGCAAGCTCCAAGTATTAGAGTTAAAAGCAAAAAAGTCATTAATAATGATTTCCTCATTATCTATTTCTCCTTTGTTTACGTACGTAGCCAAAGACATAATCTTTAACTTTTATCATCATATAAAGTTTTGGCATATCTGCACAATGAAAGTGGTTTTTTTTATATTATATGTGCCCGGGGGGGGACTCGAACCCCCACATCCTTTCGAATAACGGATTTTAAGTCCGTCGCGTCTACCAATTCCGCCACCCGGGCTACCTATCTAAACTTAATAATTTTTTAAGATTAGCCCTTCTAAAATATCACTTTTTGAGACTTTTAGCTCCTGAAATTTAAATTTTTTCATAATATTACAAACTATTAATACTCCCGTTGATAATGTTTTTGCCCGTTTGGGATCTAAGGAGGGGTAGCTGCTAATTATTTGGGCCTCAGTCATTTGATTTAATTGTGATGATAAATCCTGTATCCATGAATTGTTTAAGGTGGTCAGGTGTATCTCCTCCTCATTATAAATTTTTTGTCCCAAGTAGATTGATGCAATTGACGTAAATGTTCCTGATACCCCAATCATAGAAATATTCTTGGTGTCAATTTCCAAGTCGAGACTTTGTTGAATTAAATTATCTCCTTCATTTCTATCAGCTTCACTCATGGGGTTAACGTTTGATATTCGTTCTGTTAAAGAAACGACCCCCAAATCAAGAGAGTGAACATTTGTTCTGTTTTCGGAGTCATAAATTAATTCTGTACTTCTACCTCCGATATCAACTATAAAAAAATCATTGTTGATAGTGTTGGATGACAATACTCCTAGTGAAGTTAAGTACCCTTCGTCTTGACCACTGATGACTTGAATTTCTAGATCAAGTTTTTTTCTTATTTCTTCAATAACTTCATCAGAGTTATTAGCATCTCGAAATACTGCTGTACCTGTTATAAAAATTTGATCAACATTTTCTGTATTAATTCTTTTTAAATATTCTCTTAGAATCTTGATAAGTCTATTTTTTGCATCTTGAGATATCTCATTTGATGATTCAAGCCCCTCTGAAGTTTTAGTGACCTTGTGTGTTTTAAATAGAGGAAATAACTCTCCCGCTCTAACTTCTGCAATTAAAAGACGGGTGGAGTTTGAACCACAATCAATTGCGGCAACTTTTACCATTCGACTTTCCAAGACTTATTTTTTTCAAGTTGTTGGTCGTCAATACATGGTTCTTGACAATTAAATCCACCAACTAACTCTTCCACAATCTGTCCGACAACATTCTTACCAGTAGCAAGCTGATCGGCTAAATGCGAGTGAAGACATTTTATACTTTCACGAGCACCTCCAACACCACCGTATGGATGAATCTTGGTATTCTCATTTATCTCTTGAGTACGCTCTGTCTCATAAGAGTGCTGCCTGTTGGACCATTGTTCATATAAATTTTTGTCTTTTTGTATTTGATCATCTAGTTCTTTAATTAAGCCTGTTGATTCGAGAGATCCGACTTTTTTGGTATACATTGGGCATGAAAGCCAATAAGTAGTTGGGAAAGGTGTTCCGTCATCTAAATTAGGTGGTACTTTAATAACTACAGGAAGATTGAAGTGACATTTCGTAACAACATTTACAGAACTTCTTAATTTTCGACCAAGTTGGATTTCTACTATTTGCTTATTGTGATTCATCATTAGTACCAATGATGTATTCTACAAATAATTCAAAAGCACTTTTACTTCTTTCACGTCCAATTGTTTCTTCTAATGGTGTTACTGCCTCGGGTACATCAAACTTATGGAGGACTTCACCATCCTTACCGTATCCATGCTCTTGTAGAATTAAGTCCAATTTATCGGGATCATTTAAATTATCAATTTTAACTTGATAATCATTAATCTCTTTTTTTAAGGTTTCTGCGTGTTCTATTCTATTTTCTAGTGTTGTTTGCATTGACCTGTAATTTTTATAACTTACTTCATAGGTATCAAATACAAAATATAACGCAGAAAAGGTAATCGTAAATATGATGAGTTTAGAAACTAGGTTTCTTCTGAAAGTGTTTACTTGTTCCATTTTTTATTATTAAAGTTGTCGAGTCCAATAACTTCACCAATGCGAAGTAGCTCATTGTATTTAGCTGTTCTTTCTGATCTAGCCGGAGCTCCTGTTTTAATTTGCCCACTAGAAGTTCCTGCTACTAAGTGACTGATAAATATATTTTCTGTTTCCCCAGACCTATGGGAGACCATGGAGGTGAAGTCACTTTCCTTTGCTAGTTGCATCGTCTCATAAGTCTCGCTTATGCTTCCAACTTGATTGACTTTGATTAATATTGAATTTGCTGATTTTTCTGTAATCCCTTTTTCTAGCATTTGAGCCTGTGTCACAAATAAATCATCTCCAACGAGCTGTGTAGTCTCACCAATTTTTGACGTTAACTCATTCCATCCATCCCAATCGTCTTCAGCAAGTCCATCTTCTATTGAGACAATAGGAAATTTAGTACTTAGGTCGATCAAATAACTCACCATTTCGCTTGAGTTAAGCTCTTCCTCTTCTATAAGATACTTACCTTCGCTGTAGAATTCTGATGATGCAGCATCTAGAGCAATAGATACCTGCTCCTCCATTTTGTAATTTGCTTTTTCTACTGCTTCAATAATTATTTTTAATACTTCTTCTGAGGAGTTTAAATTGGGAGCAAATCCACCTTCATCACCTACATTTGTTGCCAATCCTCTATCTTTGAGTAATTTTTTAAGTGTATGGTAAATTTCCACTCCTGCTCGTAAAGCTGAATCGAATCGATCAAAACCATGAGGTACAATCATAAACTCTTGAATATCAACTTTATTATCCGCATGAGCACCACCATTTAATATGTTCATAAAAGGTACTGGTAAAGAAGGTGCACCATAAATAGTTGGTACAAGCTCATACATGTTCTTTCCAGTTGCATTTGAGTAGGCATTTAGAGTTGCCATTGAAACTGCAAGGATTGAGTTTGCTCCAAGGTTACTTTTATTGGGAGTCCCATCATGTTCGATCATCAATTTATCTATATTGTTCTGATCTCCAGCATCATGACCTTTAAGCAGTTCAAAAATCTCGGTATTTACTTTATCAATAGCTTTAGTAACACCCTTGCCAAGAAAATCTGTATCTCCATCTCGAAGTTCATGGGCTTCTAGTTTTCCTGTTGAGGCACCTGATGGAACCGAAGCTCTGCCCCAAGAACCATCATCTAAAGTAACTTCAGCTTCCACTGTTGGATTAGCTCGTGAATCTAGGACATACCTAGCGTGAATTTTATTAATATTTGTATTCATAACCCTGTTAATTAAAATTTAACAGAATTTTTCAAGTTTACGACTCTATTTGCTTATTCTTTGCTTCCTGCCAAAGCTCATTAATATCTGCATCTTCTTGATAATTTTGCTCTACATACCTTGCTCTGTTTATGAACCTGTCGATTGAGCGTTTTAGTTGCACTTCTGGATCAGCTTCTAGATATCTTGAAACATTGAGTAGTGAAAAATATACATCCCCCAACTCACTCTTTCTATCTTCTGAATTAGTAGCTTCTTTTAATTCCTCTACTTCGGAAATTAAGTCTTCTAAGGCATCTTCATAGGTTGGATAGGTTAGTTTTAGACTTTTTGCTTTTCTTTGAGCCTTAAAAGCAATACTTACAGGAGGCAGACTATGATTAAGGTCATCAAAAATAGAGTTATTATCTTGTTGTTTGATTTTCTCCCATTGTTTCTCTACATCTTCAGCGGACTCAAGATTTTCATTTTCAAAAATATGTGGATGTCTTTTAATGAGCTTTAAACGTAAACTCGTCATCACATCATCTATATTAAAAAACTCTTTCTCCTCGGCTATCTTCGAATGAAGGAAGACTTGCAATAAAACATCTCCTAATTCACTTTTAAGCTCCTCGAAGCTTTCTGGTGATGAGTCCAACTTGGATATGGCATCTAATAGTTCATAAGATTCTTCAATGAGGTGTTTTGCTAATGACTCATGTGTTTGTTCTTTGTCCCACGGACACTCAATTCTTAATTTTGCAACTATTTGTACTAGTTCCTCAAACTCAGACATGATTTAGTTGTCGCTTCTTATCTCGAGTTCTAATAGGTTTTGATCTATCAGCCAGCTGATAATTTTATGGATAAAACTATCTACGTCTATGTACTCTAATTTAAGTTCTTTTTCAGCTTTTGCGCCATCATATACATGTCCATGAGTAAGAACTCTCACTGATTCTTTACAAATGATTGAGTCTCCAGAGGATAATAATGAAACGAGATCAAAAATAGGTCCTGCTGTCTTCAATAAGCTTTTTGGAATATAAATTGGTGAACCATCCCAGTTAGTAATTTTTTTCACCTTACTAATTAGTTCTTCTGAAGTGACATGAAAACTATTAAGAACATATCTCTCATCATCTACCCCATACAAGAGTGCGTTGTAATGACCATCAGTACAGTTATCAATATCTATTATCGAGATATTATTTTTTAGTAATGGAGGATATTTTTTATTCAAAGATGAGATTAATAATTTTGCGGTTCCTGAAACACGTCCTGGACCCTGAACTGAAGAAGGGTTAACTGAGACAAATTCAAATTCTTTATCAAATTTAAATGCCTCTACTTCTGCTTCATATTTAGATTGTTCATAGTTACTCAAAAAACTTCCTCTGTGAGTAGCCTCTTCATTACCAGGAAGTCCCTTTTCTTCACCTAGGGTGACCGCTGATGATGTATAAATAAACTTTTTGATTCCAAGCTTATTCCCAAGTGCAAGCATGTTTTTTGTACCTTCAATATTGATATTGAACATAGCTTCTGGATTTTTTGCACACATTTTATTCATACCAGCTACATGGAAGATTGCATCAATATCATGTTCCGCCAACTGTTCATGAAGAGTGGTCTCAAATACATCCCCTCTGATTGGAGTGACGTTTAAGTCTTGTAAACTTTTTTCTGTTTCTGCACTTCTTGTTAAAGCATAAATATTGTGATTATGGTCTTTTAGTTTCTGTAGTAATGGTTTACCTACAACTCCCGTTGCACCGGTAATAAATATATTTTTATAATCCATTATTCAGCTGAATTATATGCAGCGAAATATTGATAGCCTGAAACTATTGAGAACAGTAATGCTAAATAGACAATGATGGTATCCAAGCTTACTCCTACTATCTCTACTGGTAAGTCCATTAATACAAATCCAATAGCCCAAAACTGTAAACTTGCTTTTATCTTACCTAACGGGCTTGGAGGTATGAGCTTGCCTTCATTTCCAGCCAGTCCTCGTAACCCAGTTACAATAAATTCTCTTGAGATCAATAAAACCGTAATCCATATATTTACTCTATCTATATATGTAAACCCTATAAATATGCACGTTACGAAAAGTTTATCGGCAATAGTGTCTAAAAAAGCACCTGTTTTAGTTGAGACATCCCACTTTCTAGCTAATTTTCCATCAAAAAAATCAGTCCAAGCAGCTATAAATGCAAGAATGGCTGGGGTGAGCATTAGCCCATTTTCAGAACCATCTTGAAGAATCAAAAATAAGATTACAGGTGAAGAAAGTATCCTAAACCAAGCTAGTAAGTCTGGAATTCGCTTTTTCATTAAATCACATCAATTATTCTTCTCTCGGAAGCTTTCTTAACAGCATCCTGTCGGTTTTTAGAAAATAACTCTATCACGTCTATTGCATCTTCTATAATAAACTCTACTTCTTCTCTTTCTTCATTGTTGAATTTTGAAAGAACAAAATGAGCAGGATCAACCCCATTTGGCGGTCTTCCTACACCAACTTTTAATTTCCAGTACTGGTCTTTATTGATACTCCTATCAATTGACTTAATGCCATTGTGACCACCATCTGAACTTCCTTGTTTTAGTCTTAGGCGTCCAAAGGCTAAATCGATATCGTCATAAATTATCAAAATATTTTCAGGATCTATATTTTTATTTTTTAGATACGCACCTAGTGAATCACCTGAATTATTCATTGATGTCATAGGAGTTAATATTGTTACATTTGTTTCGTCAATTGACGTCTCAACTGATTGATACCTTCCCGATTTGTGAACTTTAAAAGTATCTCCTTTTTTCTCGAGATATCTTAGAAGGGTGTCCGCACCAATATTGTGTCGTGTTTTTTTATATTTTTCGTCAGGATTCCAAAGACCAACAAATAGGAGTGTGTTGTTATTCAGCACTTTCTTCTGAGGAGTCGTCCCCAGCAGTTTCCTCAGTAGATTCGCCATCTGCAGATGCTTCTCCTTCTTCACCCTCTAAGCCCTCGCCGAGAAGATCTTCCTCTTCCTCAACGGCAGCTCTTGGTAGAGTAACGATGACCATAACAGAATCATCTTCTTCATTAGCTAAAGTAACTCCCTCTGGAAGTTCAATATCAGATGCAATAACATTCTCACCAACATTTAAGTGGGTAATATCGATATCTAGTGATGTTGGAATATTTGTAGGTAGGGCACTAATTCTAAGTGTGTTATTAATTGTTTGTACCAAACCACCCTCTTCTTTCACACCAATTGGAATTCCTAGATAATTGATTTGAACCTCAGCTTCAACAGTTTGTGTAAGATCTACTTTTATTAAGTCAACATGTACAAATTCATCTTTATAAGGATGACGTTGTATTTGTCTTGCTAAAGCAGTAACTTTATCTTTTTCTCCAAGCTCAATGTTTAATATGATGTTTGAGCCTGCTTCAGTTTTAAGTGCATTTCTAAATTCCCTAGCATCAATATATACCGAGGTTGATTCCATGCCTTGTCCATAAACAACAGCTGGTAAAAGTCCTTCTGAACGTAGTCTTCTTGACTCCGGTGAGCCTTTATCGTCTCTAAGTGTTGCTTTTAATGTTGCTTCCATAATTTCCTTAAGAAGTATATAGAGTAATTAAATTTAATTACTAACTAAAGCAGTATTTTATGCTTTTTCTGTAGCTTTTCCAACTGATATGACGGCAAAACTAAGTGTTATAAAGGCAAATGCTCCTGCCGCAATATAGCCTTTAGCTATAACATCAATTACCCATCCTTCAACCATGACGGCTCTCATAGCTTCAATAACATATGTAGTTGGATTGTACGCTGAAGCTGTTGCTAGCCATCCTCTTAAAGCTTCTCTTGGTACAAAAGTAGGTGCTAAAAATAATGCTGGAAAAAATAAAAAGGAGGCTGCTTGAGCACCCTGTGAAGAACCCGAACGAACACCCGCTGCAACGGAGTAGCCAGCAAAGCCCATCCCCCATAAAAAGGCAATAGAGAGAACAACAAAGAAACCTACTGTTCCCACTGCCGGATCTGCACCAATAAATTTTCCAATAACCATTATTAAACCTGCCTGTACCAAAACTCGTAATGCACCAATAAGCATAGGAGATAATATGATTGCCCATTTTGAAATTGGCATACTTTGGTATCTCTTGAAAACACCAGATTCAATATCCTCAACAAGGTATATACCTGAAGCACCACCACTAAGAGAGGCTGAAACTATAGAAACTGGAAGAATGAAGTTAACAAAATTACCATTAGCGAAATCAAGAGGGGTACCTTCTGCCGACCCACCAAAAACTCCACCTAATGCACCGTCATATACAAAAAGAAAGAATGCTGAGATGAAAATATTAGGAAGCTCAGCTAATGGTCTTCTCATGAATCGAAGCACTAATCTCTTTGTAAGGATTTGAAGTTGTACAGCAAATGATCTTTTTGTCTCCATTACCTACCCCTTCTTCGTGATGGTTCTGGTTTTTCCTCAACTGGTTCTTCAGTACCCTCTAATCTATATCCTGTTACTTCAAGGAATACATCATCTAGGGTTGGTTTACTTGCTGATACGGCACTCACTTCAATACCATCTGAGTTTAACTGTTTGATGTATCCTGGAATCTTTGTTGCACCATCAGCAACAGTAATTCTTAATTCATCTTTTTCCTGTACTGCGTCAGGGAATATTTTGTGTGCTTTTTCTAAATCTTCAGTAGTAGTAAAGGATAATGTAATAACATCTCCCCCAATACCTGCTTTAAGCTCATCAGAAGTTCCCTCTGCAACAACTAATCCCTCATCAATAATTGCTATTCGATCTGCTAACTCATCAGCCTCTTCAAGGTATTGCGTGGTAAGAATTATGGTGACGCCACTATCTCGAAGTCTTTTGATTTCATCCCATAGCACTCTTCTCGAGCCTGGGTCTAAACCTGTTGTTGGTTCATCTAAAAATAGTATTTCAGGTGAGTGTACAAGACTAAGTCCTAGGTCTAATCTTCTTTTCATACCTCCAGAATATGTTTTGACTCTTCTCTCTCCAGCATCAGTAAGTCCTACAAGTTCTAACAGTTCATTAGTTCTTGTTTCTGAATCTGCCTTGGAGTAACCCCATAATCGACAAGTGGTAAAAAAGAGTTCCCGACCGGTGAGAATTGGGTCTATTCCTGTGTCCTGTAAAGCAACACCTATTTTTTCTCTCACTTGTTTGTCTTGTGTTTCAACATCAATACCTAATATTGATGCGCTTCCCTTTGTGATGCTGAGAAGTGTTGTGAGCATTAAGATAGTTGTTGATTTTCCAGCTCCATTGGGGCCAAGTAGCCCAAAGATTTCACCTTGCTCAACCTGAAAGCTTACATCTTTTACTGCCTCAACCGTGTCTTGTTTGCTAGTAAAAGTTTTTTTAATATTCTTAACGTCGACTGCTAACATTTATTACCTATATACAAATAGATATCCTACAAGTACTACGTTTTTACTTGGCCTCGTAGCTCAGGGGATAGAGCACAGGTTTCCTAAACCTGGTGTCGCAAGTTCGAATCTTGCCGAGGCCGCTTTTGTAACTACATATATATAGGAATGTACAGTATTACTCTCTGTGATATTTTTTATCCATTGTCGTGGAAATTATACTTTGAAAAAAACCCATAATATCTAAATCTGTCAGAATACTAAAAATGACCAAAAGCGAAAATACGCCGTTAAATAAGAAAGAATTAGAGATAGTAAAACTTACCGTTCAAGGTGAGAGTCAAAGGAGTATTGCAAAACAACTTGACCTCTCCCCGAGTGCTGTATGTCGTACTCTACAAAGACCGCATGTAATTAATAAGATCAAATCTTCAACGCAAGAGCTTCACTACCCGATTTATCAAAAAATGATGAATAACTATGCCAGAGCACAGGAACGTATTGGCAGAGAGATTGACACTATGGACCTAAAAGAACTTAATAAATATCTAGGTCATACAAAACCCTTAATTATGGAAATGATTATTGAGAATGCTCGTGAGGAACTAAAAAAAAGACAACAGGCTGAAAAGCGACCAGTAAGCTTTAAAGTTGGATATTACGATACCAAGAAAATCATTCATCAAGAGGCATTGAAATTACTCAAAGAACGGGGGTACGATGAGCCGCCTGAGGATATTGTAAAATGAGTGCTTTTCTTACAAGGAGGAATAACTGTAAGATAACCTTATGGTTGACCTAGAAGTTAGAAAAGAAATTACTAATGGGGATAAAAGTAGTTGCCCTTATTGTGACAGTACCAATGTTCAAATAAAAAAGAATAAATTTAAGGGGAGAATCTTAGGTATGTCTAAGAGTGAGGGTCAAGACCAATGGTATCCCAATCTTCCACAAGCTCAAAAAAGTTCTTCTGTGTATAAAAATGTTGCGTGGTGTACAGATTGTGGCGAGATCTTTAAGAGAACTAATTATTAATCTTAAAACAAGAATGCTATTGGTGTATCTTGTTTACTTCTATTCTTTCTAATAGTCTTGTCAGTAAATCTATATTGTAAA
>Ga0206677_10005407_pt1 | contig 10071 bp, 1 predicted proteins | sample M130m12015metaG_FD_155475 | JGI IMG/M metagenome (GOLD analysis project Ga0206677, IMG submission 155475) | Ammonia-oxidizing marine archaeal communities from Monterey Bay, California, United States - M1 30m 12015 | ecosystem: Environmental > Aquatic > Marine > Intertidal zone | place: USA... | reverse complement strand
TTCCATGGTTAACATGGATTTACCATATAACCCCGCCAAGCTTCAACAGCGTATAGGACGTTTGGACCGATATATCCAGGAGTCAGAATTCATCGAAATCCACAATCTTGCGCTCAAAGACTCGATCGAAGAAAAGCAAATACATACCCTTGAAGAGCGGTTGAAGGTGTTCGAAACGATGATCGGAGGGTTTGAAGCAGTCATCTCCTCTGATGAAGATGAAAATGACTGGACAGAAGAAACTGCAAATGCTGAATTAGGGAAGGCAAATGATTTGACACGGCTTGCAGAGAGCAGCGTTGTCTTGCGCGTCATTGATTCATCTTTGGATGGACTCATTGGTGAACAACAACGCGAAATCCATCCGATTCATTCACTGTTACATCTTATCGTTCAACATGCTATGCAACGCTTAGGGGCTAGTACAGAATACGATGAACACACGGGCATCTTGAAGTTGAAGATGACGGACAAATTACGTCATCGAATCTTAGGGTCGAAAACCTTCATTCCTTGGAGCGATGGATTGGTCCGTGCAGCTTTTGAATCAGTAACTGATGATGGATTTATACTGATCAAAATGAAAGGCCGCGGGGCAACAATTGGACCGTTAGACCCCTTCTTATCTGCGTGTGAGCAAATACTCTGGGGCGTAGAGGGCATGTCAATTGACATTGAATCATCGTCTCAACCGATCTTGGTAGGTTCAAGGAAGGGGATGAACCGTTGGTCTTTGTTGGGAATAGATCATGTTAAGCCTGCTGAAGTAATCGAAAAAATTAGGACTCAAGATTTGGTGATTGACTCGTGGGAAGTCGATTCCAAGCAATGTCTCAATGCGTTTACAAATTGAAATGAACCCAAACTGTGTGGTATGAATTATGTCTGAAGAAAATCGAGTAAGATTTGGAACTCTTACGGAGAGCATTGAGAACAAAATATTGGAGTCTATCAGAAAAGGGATGAGTGCAGGAGAGCATATTTCGATTAGACCTTTGCGTGAGGTGTTCCAAAATACAGATGATGAAATCTCAGACCGCTTCTATATCCGTATTGATAAAGATGCATTATACTTCATGAATGATGGAAATAGACTGACGATTGAGTTCAATAAAGATAATACAGCCGTTGGCGGTTCATGTCGAATGATAACCGGAATAAACATGGCGTTCAAGAAAAGGGACAAAAACAAAGCAGGCAATTTTGGAACTGGGTTAAGATCCGCACATGCTATTAGCCATACGATAGAGATTCATGGTAAGACCACTCAATTCATTGAAATAGAAGAAAAAGATGAATTCGGGGATAAAAAAGCGAAATTATGGGAGGATAAACCCGACGGTACATATCATGGAATCTCTAACGCATATGATAAAACATTAGAGGAAGCCGGCGAAGTAATTGATTTCCCCGTTCGTGATAAAAAGGCAAGACCCAAGCGAGTCCTTTTGCCAACAGACCTTCCCCGGGATGGAATCCTTATTCGATTACCATGGCGGCGAAAAATTGCGCCTAAATCTGTTGATCGGACAGAATGGGAAGAGTTACTGTGGAATGATGAAAAAATAAAACTTGTTGGCGAACTTTACATCAAAGAAATCCCGAGAATTCTTCTTGGGTGCTCTTGGCTACGAGAGGTTGTTTTGGACATAAATGTCGGTACAGAAAAAGCAAGGCATGCTTGGGTTCGTGATTTCAACCACAGAGAATTTGAACAAGATGATGGAATTCATAATGGTCAACTCATAAAATACAAGGGAAAACAAGGCCCTCTGGAAAACGGCTTAACAGTAAACATAAGCACGCAGATGAAGAGGGAAAAGGTAGAAGAGTTCTACATTGTGACATCAGTGAATGACAGCATCTCAAGTTTTGCTGACGATGCTGAATTGTTGGCACCATGCCATCTAATTGTGCCCAAAAATCCAATCGAGTATCTCCCAGGTTACACGCCAATATCGCTTACAGGCCATTCAGGTAATCGATTTGGCCCAATTTCATATCTTCCACCTGATGATAGTCGTACTAGCATCAAAATTGACGGGGTCAAGAAAGCAAAGCAACTCTGGGCTGCGAAAGCAATTTCATCATTTTCCGACCATCTACTTGCCGAGGTATTAGCACTCTCCAAAGAAGAATTTTCACAAGCCCCTCTGAAAATCTTGCAACTATTGCCAAGAAGAAAACCCAGCAGATGGTTCACAAAGGATGGAAGTGAAATGATGCTTCCAAATACACAAGCTAACGATCAGACGTTCCAGTATACTCACCAATTACAAGACGCATGGGCTGCTATGAACCAATCCTGGATCCGCTATACAGAAACGGCTTCCAGCGAATCTATTTTGAAGGACCAGACAGGTGCATGGGTGCAGACGAACCAGGTAGTCAACATTGTTTTATCGACAGGCAAACACCAAAAAATATTAGCTCGCATAATCGAAAAGCTGGGAGCGACTGTTCTTACAGTTGAACAAAACAAAGTACTATCCCAATTAGATGTCAATGATTGGGGCGACTGTCATCCGCTTCGACAGATGAATTCAATCGAAAGTGTTCTTGACTTGAAAGAAATCTTGGAGGCTTATGAGCACAACCTTACCGTTGATGCGCTTGGAATAGAATTAATCAGAGAGTTGATCAATCTAATTCATGTAAACCCTCCGAAGGAATGGCAAACAGATAATGCAAATCGTAACCGTATTCCATGCGTCCCAAACGCCGAAGGAAAATTACTCCCTCTTATCGATGAACGTGACAATAAAAACTTCTACTCCGACTCAGAACAATTCCCTGACCTCATTCCAGATCATAGGAGAATTCACAAATCTATTGCTCCTTTAGCTAAGCATTTCAACCTCAGTTCCCCAGAACCACAAGAATGGTCTCGATTGATTGATGAAGGCGTAACAAATCACCCCAAAAAATTCGGAGACTTGGCCAATCATGGCGAACTGCATCTTCAAATTTCAAAGGCTCTTGGGTTAATGGCTCAAGGTAACTTCCCAACTGAGGAGATGAGAAATCAAAAGTTCATTCCTTGCTTGCACAAGGGAAAAATCATCACAAGGGGACTCGGCAGGCACGGTGATGATCATGTATGGCCTCTCGATAAAATCGGTAAAGCCACACGCACCAGCTTTTACAGCAGATGCTTAATTTTCGATGACGCAGGTGAAACCCGAGTTAAGTTTCAACTCCACAAGACGATTCAGGAAAATTTGATTTGGCTTGAACTCCACCCTGAGGCTGAAGAGTACAGAGGTAATATTAGCAGCAAATTGCAGCTTAATTCTCTCGATTCTAAAAACCCGGGGGTCAATCTCATACGGGCTTTGATATTTGCATTGCCTATACCAAATTCAGAACACAAGGACAAATCTGTATTTTATCGCTATCCTGATTCAAGCTGGGAATTGGACAAGTGGATTGGCTTAGAACTTAGTGATGATGTCCGAGATGAAATCTTTGAATCACTCCTCAAAATTCTAAGGGATGCTTCAGAGCGCACTCCAAGCAAAGGAATGTCCACTGGATGGGGTGCAGACAGTCGTGACATCGTACATTCGCTTCATCTGTTAAAGAATGAAGCAGGAGAATGGTCCACGCTTGGAAACCTTTGCTTTGACTTACGAGCTGACTTAAGTGATTTGTTTGGCAAAACGGCAGTGCTCAAGAAGCATCGTGAATTGTTGGGCCATAAAGTGATTACGAGTGATGTTGGCTCATCCGGAGGAGCTGGTTTAGGCATTACACATCGGTTTGATGAAGTTGCAATTGTAGAGAAAATACAAAAATTATCTGGGACATCTCCCGAGGTGAGATCAAAAATATTGGGGATGATGCTTGATAGTGAGGAACCTTGGGAATTGGATGAAGATGTAGGTCTGAAAGATATGCAATGGATTCCAATTATCAATAAATCACTTTCCAAATTCAGTAAGACGTTGCTCCCAACGCCTGCTATAGTCGAGTTGCTTGGGCATAATCACCCGTGGTTTATCACAACTGACGTAGATTGTTCCAAAGAATCAGTTGTCGAACGGGCAAAAGAGTTGGGAATCCAATATGACGCAGATGATGAAGCCTTATTGCAAACTGCGCTACTTAGTCCAGATGAGATTTGGACAGGATTAAATGGAATCAATATTTTACAGCATCTACAGAAAATATTCCAGGCAAACAATGGGTTTAGCAATTCTCTTCCTCTGAAGAGGCCAAGAATGCCAGATCAAGAAGGGCTGTGGCATAATTCTAGTTGGCTTGTAAACCCAGAGCACAGGGGTAAACTCCAGTCTCTTTTCCCTGAACGAAATATCATTACTCCTGCGCACATCGGTGGAGTGGATGTCGCTGAAATGGCAAAACAGTGGCTCCTGCCGAAACCTTGTGGACCTGCCACCGAGGATTTAATAGAAAAACTAACTGAAATTAGCCAAAAACCATTTGCTGAAATAAATCGTACCCTGCTTCAAAATCTGTGGGACCTTATTTTGTCTCATTTGAATGAAAACCAATCCGGTTTTTCATTACCCCCTCAGCAGACCAAGAGTTTCGTTATTGAAGTCGACTCTGAATTGACGACATTGGGCGACCTGTTCATCGTTGAGGACGAGTGTTCAATGCTTGTCTCGCGTGATGTGACAGCAACACAAACTTCTCTGAATGAAGCAGAACCCTTGTCGGATATTTTGGAATCGCATTTTAATGTCTTGAACCTCGCGAGCTCCAGGGTAAGTGATCTAAAATTTGTGATCTCCGAGATAGATAATTCGAATCCAACCCCTCGATTGATTGAGCGATATTGGATTATTTTAGCATCTTTACGTCGCTACAATGACTTAGTGCATGAGCAAGTTTGGCTATACAAGTCAGCAACACAGTATGGCTTTACAAGGGCTCAGACCACCTTTCAGCAGCGAGAAGCAGTAATTCCTGAAAAAGAGGATACCAAAGAAGAACTTCATCGAATGACAACTGAGAGGCTTTCTTTGCTGTGGCTCCCCCGAGATGGCGAGATTAGCAACCGAATTTATGAGCAACTAGACCGAGTTCATGAGTCCAGAGAACTTCCGTTTTTGTCCGTGGTGTCTAAACCTGAAGCAACCAGTTTAGGAGATGAAGACAAGGAAGATTGGCCATACCTCACAAAAGCTCTACAGAACATTCTCGAAGCGGTAATTCGAACTGAGAATCACCATTTTATGGAAATTAAGACCATTCAAGCCTACAAAACTACGAATCGGATATCTTCTGACTTGTATGCTCAAACGACTGCTGGACATGCCAAGGTTAAGTGGAAAGAATCAAGCATGACAGAATCAATTATGCTTGATGTGAATCGTGAGGAAGAGCGATTTGAACTAACCGTGTGTGTGTCTGGTGCAACTCTTGATGATCAAGTACTGGCTGACAAATTGGCGAGCCGAATCGCAAAAACAAGCAACACTAAATCCAAGAATTTTGTCAAAAAATTGACAGAAAGAGACGAATCACACTGGGAAAATCTAAACCCGGAATTGGTCGGATTTGAAGAATCAATTCACGTGCGTCCACTAATCTCAACAGGTATGCACAAGGAGTATGCTGGTAGCATGGAATCTTGGTACAATGGATGTCAGGTTTGCTCACGACAAACTCCTATGGACCGAAACGGAGCATCACAAGAAGGTGTTGTCTCGTTATTCAGGGAACGTGGCGGTAGGTACTACTCGGACTCAATTCCATACCTACTTGGGAATGTAATGTACCTCTGCCCTGTGCATAAATCGCTCTATTCTCGTAGTAAATTCAGTGACTTAATGTGGATTCCAGTTATCGATAAGGCAAGGCAAGAAATCCAAAAATCACCCACCAAGGAGAAAGTCAGCCAAATGGTCGATTCGATACTCAAGGGGAGTGGAGAAATTAGACTCAATGTACACACCTATGAAAAAGAACCGGACGACGGCGAGCCCGGTCCTACAGAAAAGATACGACAGGTGACATGGCACAAAAAACATGCAAGCGGTTTCCGTGATGCGTTGACACAATATCTCACTGGATTAATCAATTGATTTTCGTTGCTTGAGATATCGTATCGTTGCAACTTGAAACCATACTTTCGTATTGCGGCTTGCCGACCATGATGTGATCAACGTCCTCTTCGTTGAGTCCTGCCCCAGAGCGCGTCATGTTTGCAGTCCCCTTAAGCACGAAGATTGGAGTGACCATGGTTTTCTTATGCATCGAGCGCTTCCACTCCCGATCGTCAATCACTTCCCTTTCATACAAATGAATTCGTCCTTGAGCCTTGGGGCTACGCAGCTTGTTGACAAAGTCTCTCACAGGTCCATTCCCTGGTTTCGAACGTACTCGCTTGTCAACGCACATCTCAATTTCAAATCCTCTCATTGCTAACCAAATCAACATGTCCGAGAATGTTTCCAATGAACCTGCTCTGTCTGCCTTTGCTTGTGCCCGAAGGGCTTCCAGCAGTTGAGGGGCGAGTCCAACATCATCAAAGGTAATGTCCCGTGCATCATAATAAACAAGTTTGATTTTCTTTTGATCAGGTTCTTGGATTGCACCACGCATGTCGAGGTAGGCAGTCATAAGAAGGTCAAACCACAGCAGCCGTTTGAACGCTGAAGAAGGCATACCCATCGCAATACCATCATTCGGTTGTGACTGGCGTAATCCTACCAGGTCCGATTGACGAACAATGAGTCGAATTCCGTTTGCGATGTTTGAGCGATCTACATCCATTCCAATTGTCCAAGGAAGCATGAGCGAGCGTATACGCCCACGAGCAGTATCCAGCGCAAGTGAGTGCAAATCGCCTAGTTCCAGACCAGATTCACCATCAAGCATCTTGTCTGGTTCCATGTCGATGTATTCATTAGATCGGTTTCGCAAGTTTCTGAACCAGAAATCCATAACTGATTTGTCAAGGTAATCCATTCCAGCATAGCCACCTTGAGCAATGTCAATTCTCTCGATGCATTCAGGACAACCGTTCCAGCAAATTCGTGTCGAACGGGCAATATCATCACGCTCTTCAGGAATAATCTCGGCCAACTCGTGCCGCATGTAGTGGAAGAGAGGTAATTTCCAACCTTCACTGGGTCCACTCAAATTCAAGGACTGCCATACCGACTTTCCAACGTTGTGAATTTCCCTGCCAAATTCTCTGTAATCAACCATGCTTCTATGCAAAACAGAATCCTCTCCACCCGTTCTCAGGTATTCTAAACCAAGTAAATCGCAATGCTGTTGTGGGCAAGGGAGCATGATTTCTTCAAGTGTAGACAAGAAATCCATCGTTGGCAAAAAGCGTCCTCGGCTTCCCTTTGCACTTCTTACAATGTTAGGAATGTGCATGAATGTTCGTGCGACAGAAACATTGCCGTTTCCACACTCGGCGCGATCGTAAATGACAACGGTTCTCGAGTTCCCATCCCATGAATCATCAGTCAAGCCATAGCCGATTTCCTGAGAGTCCCCACCCGCTATTCGTTGTGTTGCGCTCACTGCATTTACCCCGAAAGACATCAGAAGTGTTCTATGCAACCATTTCGAGAGGTATTTTTCCAACCCATCTTCTTCGGAAGTAAAGAGGTTCAAATTATCAATGACAGCGCTTCGCATTGAGTCAATACGATTGGTTCGTATTGTTGCATCATCTTCGGTCATCCGTGTCTCATCATCAGGTGTTTGCATTTTCGCATCAACCCGTCGTGTGACCAAATCTTCTATTGAACCTCTATTTGAGAGTAAAAATTGAGATAAATTTTGCAGCGTTCCTGTACTCATGGAAGGACAATTGTCCATCCGCCATTGAGCGATAAGTACTCCAACAATATCATCGATGACAAAATTACCAAGAGGCCGTCCATTGTGTTCAGTCGATAGTTCTCGCAGATGGGACCTAAAAGCTCGGATGAGGGAAGGTGCCCATTCTGTTTGTCCTTGTATCATTTTTGCGACACCCAAGGCCTTGATCTCCTCAAAAGAATCCTCTTGGAGTGTAAATGCGATGCCCTCTGTACGAATTTTTTGCCCAAATGTGATATGTGCACCGCGCTCATTTGCATAAAAAATCTCTGTGCCAAAATCATTGGCGGCTTTCAATGTCCGGCTTAAGCCATAGACATATTCGGTCACCACGGTCCCCTCGTGCCATCGTACCGAACTGAAGGCGGCTTCTGCAAGTGGATGAACAATGTCATCACTTTCAACGACCCTTGGGTTTCCATCTGTTGATGTGTCCAAGAGTTGTTCATCTTCAGCGATGTCGGTGTATGCATTGACTTCTTTGCCTTCATCCAATTCGACATGGAGCCAACGCTGCGAGAATGATTTGGGAATTCTGGGAGTGGCTGTTTCCCCATGTGGTGTCCCTTCATCATAATCTAATACCTCTGGGCCGATTTGAGAGGTATGAATTGTACGTTTGTTCTTCAGAGGCTTTATTGGAATTTCGAGCGGTGAAATCACTTGTATTTGTCCGTTGAGTCCTGGTGGAGGCGGCAATGTTTTCTGAACAGTATCATACCTAAATCCACCTTGTTCCATCTTTTCGAGGGTTGCCTGCAAGGTCCTTCCGCCAATAGATACGGTCTCTCTCGCCATCACTTTGAATGTGGTTTGTGGTAATCGTCGAGTCCACATGCCTGGAAGGAAACTGTGTAATGCCTCCGAAAGGGGGATCAACGCCTGGTCATCACGAAGATTGATCTTTTTCCACTTCTCTGATAGGTTTCCTGCTTCAACATCAACGAGTTTTACCATCTTCATATGTGGGTGAATGTAAAGTGCATCAGGAGATACAAACCAAGGGTCTTTTCTGAGCGTTTTGAACACGTCCAAAGTTCTAAGCATTGCTGAAAAATAAAACGCTTTCCAACCTCCTTCCTCTGCCTTCGTCAACTTTTGATATTGCTCGATTGCCCTGAAGGCTCCCATGTCAATTCTGGATTCACCTAGTCTTGCTATTGCGTCGTGAAGATCTTCCAGTTTTCTTGTGAAGTTTCGAAGGGCCCTATTCTTGTCTTGTTCAGTACGATATTCACCTCGTATTGAATCAAACGCATCCATCAGATGTTCGAGTTCTGAATCTTCAAATGATGCTGAGGACAAAAACTTATCCAGACTTGACAATAAGTCAGAATGTTCGAGGTTAAGGAATCCAATCTTTCGCCTCTGATTGTGACAACTATCCAAAGCAGTTTCCAAATCTTCGATTAAGTGGTTTGCATCGCCCACAGGTCGAGCAGCATTCTGCGTTCGTCCGTTGCCGAGGATATGTCGAATCGCCGCAATAACTGATTTTGGCTCAGACAACTCAGGTTCGAAAGTGTAGCCACTGACTGGTTTCAACAACAATTTCAACTCATTGCTAACTTGTTGTATTGCTTCCTTGAACCAGGCGGTGCCAATTGCATATCGCTCATCTTTGAGTACGCCAGCCATATGTGCCTCAATCAACATTTGATTTGCAGGGTTAGAGATGAAGTCATGAGACTTTTTGACCATTGAATGAGCAAAACGCGAACTGTGCTCCAATAGTGCTTCTGGTAAATCGCCTTGTTGAACGAGGACATCCCATATAGCAAGGTATGCAGTCGACCTTGCTACCGCTTCGTTTTTCTCTTTGAGTGGGACCGGTTCTAATCTTCCTCGATCAACAAGCTTCCGAGGTTGGCGATAGTAATGCAAATCATTCGCCGAATCAGTTGCCATGGTGAGGTTCAGAGCTTCTGACATCGATTCACGACCGACACGTCCTGCTTTTTGGCGATATGATGCCAAGTTTCGAACGGCTTTTGTCATGACACTTTCAGTTAGGTTTGGCAAATCAACACCCACTTCCAGTGAAGGTGAAGCCATTACGACATCAACAAAATCATCACCCTTGGCGCCATCCACGCTGTGTAGAAGCGAGCTTGGCGCTCTGAATACTGCTTGCGATAAATCTTCAGCAAATTCAGAATGGTCCTCGCTCTTGCTCGACTGAATGTTGCTTGTTGCGCGTGCTGCGAAGTCAAATTTGACAATCGTTCCACTGGAATCCCCAATTCTCTTCACTTC
>Ga0206677_10005406_pt1 | contig 10072 bp, 8 predicted proteins | sample M130m12015metaG_FD_155475 | JGI IMG/M metagenome (GOLD analysis project Ga0206677, IMG submission 155475) | Ammonia-oxidizing marine archaeal communities from Monterey Bay, California, United States - M1 30m 12015 | ecosystem: Environmental > Aquatic > Marine > Intertidal zone | place: USA... | reverse complement strand
CCTTCTAGTAGCTTCAACTTGTGCTACTCTAGGTACTCCCGGAACTTTAGGTAGTGCCATCTTAGCGCCAGCACCTGCAATATTCAAAGCAGCTTCAGCAGTAGTAGCCGCCTCTGGGTACTGTTGCGCTAATGCACCTACCTTTTCCATGCCGCTTTGTAACATAGAGCCTTCGTACGCTTCAGATATACCACGTTGTACAGGCTCAGGAGTATACCTACGGTAGGCTTCTCCTGCTACTTCGCCTAATGTTTCTCCAGCAGCGCCTACACCAGCAGCAATGCTAGTACCAACACGGAATTTACCGGGGAGTTGCTCCATGTTTCCAGCAAGACCTCTGTAACGCTCACGAGTCTCTTTGAATCGCTCTGGTGTTTCTTCTACCATACCCCTCATGCTTTCAGGCTCACGAGGACGTGGGGGAGTTACAGTAAAAGTTTCTCCTCCGACAACACCAATAACTTCTCCTGTTTGTGGATTAGTAGCAGTTTTGAGCGGCAACCATTGTTCACCGTCCCAATACACTTTTTTGCCTGTTTGTGGATTAGTTGCTGTCTGCATGATTATTGATCCAATTCAAAACCTTCGGGAAGTACTGCTTCTGCTTCTTCTCTTTTTTCTGGCATAGTTATGCTTGGGAAGCTCGTCATGTTTTGTTCACCTACCCGTTTTGCGGTGGCGGTTCTAACATTGTTAAAGTTTTCTACAGTCTTAACCATAGCGTTTCGTCGAATGTTTAACAAACTAAACAAAGCTTCCTGTTGTGTTGTAATGTCCGCAGCAGCAATCAACTTAGCGTACTCTCTATCCGCATCTGACAAACCCGTACCCGAACCGAAGTCTTTGATCTGGTCAGCAACGATTTTACCTGCTTCAGAAATAAAGGTTTCAGCGTTTTTAACTGCGGGATCGTAAGGCAGTCCAATAAGCTCACCAAAACGCCTTAAATTAAGCTCCATATTGGCCGCAAGACCCGTAGGCATACCGCCTTCTAAACGCCCTGTTTGTCTGTCAATTAACTCAATCATGTTACGAGCGTCTTGTGCTTTAGTATTAAGCTCAACAAAGTTAGTAACATTGGCTTCTGCCATTGCCTTAGCGCCAACTTCTTGTCCTTTGTCAAGAACCTCTTGAACTTGTGGAGCCTTTCGTACTAACCCAAGCTCACCAGCTTTAACATACGTGTTAGTCTGATCGTTATAGACTAAACCAAAGTCGTTTACGTTGACAGCTTTAATATTTCCTTCGGCGTCCTGCCAAGCCTCTAGTTTACCTGTGCGGCCTTTAAGTAAAGCGTCTGCTTCTTCTTTAGAAAGAGTACCCATAGCAGTAATTTGAGCAGGAGTAAACCCAGCCATCTTTAGTCTTGCTTTAATAACGGCAGGATTGTCTAAAGGTAGCTGCTCAATCTGAAACTCTCGAATGTCCTTACTAATACCCCTAAGCTCGTCCATGTCCGTAGTAGCTCGTGCTGTTGCTGCTTGGTCTACAAGACCAGCACTTTCTGCTGCAACTGCTACTTGCTCTTGAAAAGCACTTAGTTGTGTTTGGGCAGCAACCTGCGCTCCTAACTGACGCGCTGCTTCTTCATACTTCACAGCATTTTCAATGTCACCCTGCTGGCGGTAAAACTGAGCTAACTGAAGAAGTCCTTGAGGCGAGTTAGTGTCAATAGATGCTACTTGTTGACGCATCTGTTTAGCTTGTTCCATTTGTTGTAACTGGCCCGGAAGTTGTGCTGCTTGTTTAGCAGTAGTAAACAACCCCTGTGCCATTGCAGGGTTAGCCATTTGTCTTAAAAATTCTTGTGAAAACTTAGCCATGATTTAGTCCTTTTTGAACAAACTGCCCAGTGTTGATATTAAGTCAGAAGTTCCTGTCGATCTTGGAGTCAACGCTCCTTGCAAAAGACCAGCACCTGTTTGACCCAGTAGGTTAGCCCTAGCCTGTTCTGCAACCAACTGAGCTTCAAGACCTGACATAGTAGCCTCACCAAACAAACCAGCACCCTGTAGCTGTGCCTGTTGTTGCAACGCTGCCAGCTGCTGTGCGGGTTGAGTAGCTGCCATGAGTTGCTGCTGTGGTAAGTAACCAGCGCCAAGGAACTGTTGCCCAAGAGCCGCTTGCTGCATCTGTTCTGCTTGTGCTTGTTGCATAGCGCCTAACATAGCCGTATTACGGGCTTCTTCCTGTGCTGTAGCCATAGCCAGCATTTCAGGAGTAGCACCACCATAAGCAGCAGAGCTAACGCCTAGCCTGCCTTGTCCTGCTAGACGCTCTTCTAGAGCAAGACGCTGACGTTCTTCTTCAGGCCGTTGCGCTCTACGCATACGCTCAAAGATAGCTTGCTCTCTAGGCTCTCTAGTCTGCATAGCTTGACCAAAGAAACCACCGGCACCCCCTAAGAGTTGATTCTGCAATGCAGCTTCTTCAGGAGACAAACCCATAGTGGTTGCAATACCACCTTCAGGAGTAACTCTAGTACCCATGTCAGCACCAGTAGCAGTAGTCACAGTAAACGGTCTAAACTGTGTCTGCTCCATTTGAGTAGCAGCAAGGTCTTCAGCCCCTGTTCTAGCCTGTTGTCCTATGTCACTAAGACGACCATAGGCTTCGCCTGTTAACAGACCACCTACAACGCCCGGAAGCAAAACGCTTGGCTGAGAAAGAAAGTCTCCAAGACCTCCTAGCATATCTAGAAAACTACCGCTAGATCCTCCAGCCATATCCATTATGTCGTCTGTGTCGTAAACAGCCCCTGTTGAAACGTTGTCTGTAGCTACAGCCATGTCTTACTCCCGTTAAAGTAGCTTACCTATCAAAGCCATTACGTTAATTTCTTGCAGTGATAAAGCAAAGCCATCTATTTCTGACTCTAGACCCACCTGCACACTTGTTCCGTACCCTGTTGTATTTAGACTACGTTGGTTCGTCAATTGACCAGCCGTAAATTCTACTGTTGTGTACTCACTTACACCGTAAAAACCTGTAATCTGAGTACCTATTGTAAACTCTGCTGTTGCATACGTTGTATCAAAGTCATACGCCCACTTCATAAATACTGTTGCGTCGTTTGCACCAACCAATGTAGGCTTAAGTTTTTTAAGAATCTTGACTCTTGAGCTGTCACCGAAGGTTAGGCTTGGGCTGTAGTACTTAAACCTGTAACCAGTACCGTTGTCGCTATAGCCTGTGTATGTACTAATACCGTTAGTAGTGCCTATGTACAACGTGCCGTCAGTTAAACGTGTAAACGATGTAAAGCCGGTAGAAGGCCAACGAGTAACACGGTACGACCCGTTCTCTAATGTACCTCTTACGTCAAAACAATACGTTACAGCTTGACTTGTAAATGTAAGTAGATAAAAACCTTCTTCTGGACTATAGACAGACCTAAAAAACTCAGTCTCGTTTTGCAAAGCCGCAATGATGTCTTTGCTAATGTTGCCAGATAAACTACTAATAGGCATTGACTTTTCTTGTATTGTTCTACCAAAGCTTTTAAGACCGGTGTGTGACAGGAACAATAAGTCAGTACCTGTATATTGCACAGTGTCTCTGTTGACACAACCAATACCTGCTACAGTGTCTGCTAACGTCATAGAAGCAGGAGAGGTAGCACCATCATAAACAATAATACTATGCTTACCAAAGATAATTAAAGCATTGTTGTGAGCCGCTAAAGCTACAATCTCATCATAACCGTCAGGCCATACTTTAGATATGTCTATATTACCGCTAGAGCCGCCTGTCCAGTGTATACCGTTCAACAAATCAGACCAGTATATTGTAGACTTGTTAGCAGTAAAGTCTGCTGTCCAGAGCCTACCATAGGCCGCTAGAACTTCGTTACCGTATATAGCACTAGTAACACCAGTAGCATGTGTATGGTCGCTCATGGCTTCTACTGCGCCTGAGGTGTTATCATACACCAGAGGTTCAAACCCACGTTGGAACATGTAGATACGACCGTTAAAGTCTACAAGCTTCCAGTTGTCTGCGTTAATACTGTACCCAGCAGGAGTTTCGTCTACTAACGTGGTTGTACCACTAATGATCTTGTTATTACCAACAGAAAAAACTTTAGTGTTACCAGCGTCGTCTCTAAACTCTTTAATAGCACGTAATGAACCAGTCCCAAGGACAGTCTTGTTTGTAGTTACGACAGTGTGGCCCTTACGTGCAGCAATACGACCACGTTTGTCAATCACAGCATTGTCTGCAATTTCTGCAAACGACGGGTCTTGAGCTAGTGGCGAGTCTTCGGTGTTAACACCTTTGAATGCCGGAGCTACAAGATTAATACTTTTAAGTTCTTGAGCCATATCAGATAGTCCTAAAGATCATCTCTTCTGGGTGTTTTGCTGCGTCGATAGCAATAGCATCAGACAAGAATTTATCAGCAATAGCAAAGTACTCAGCAGTAGAAGTGCCCCCTGTTTCTCCTCGTTCCCGTGCAAGCAGTGCCACTGCAAGGTGTACTACAGGCATTGATGGTACAAGAAGAGTGTCTGTATTAGTACTTAAGTCTGCTTGTCTTTTAATAACATTAAATCTTAAGCTATACACACCGTCTGGCTTAGGACTAACAAGGACTTCAGTGTCTCCGTTAGCGTCCAGCCCGTTGTACGTATAGTATAAAGGCGCACCTTCTGAGGCATTAAGTAAATAGATTTGCTCATTAAACCAATCTTTAGTCTGGTAGTCCATAAAGCAGTTCTTAGTGTCATTAAGAACAGACATGACTTTTACATTGTCACTACTACCAGTCAGTGAATAACTGTTGTCTGATGCAGCGGTAGTTACTACAATAGTGTTACGCAAGGCAGACCAATCAGTTGATTCTTCTACTAGCTTTTTTGCATCGTTTATAAAGTCCCCTACCATTTTAACATAAGTAGTACCAGTGACTGACGTGGTTTCTTCTTCACGTAAGCGACGCAATACATTGTTCATTAAATTAAGATACGTCATGCCAACATTCCTCGTCTACGGGTACGCATTAATAGTTGCTGTGCTTCTTCGTTGTAGTCTACTGCTGGTGTTTTAATAGCAAGCTGTGGTGCTTCTCTAGGACGGTACGTAATGCCTTTCATAAACTCTTCGTAAGGCCTTTTAGCAACACCGCCGCCACCACCGCCTCCAAACATACCGCCAGCAGCTAAAGCAGTTAGGATGTTTCCGGCTTGTATTTGCTCCTGTAACTCTGCTTGTTCTTCGCCATATGTCCTTTCAAATTCTGTTTGACGCGTAAGTATTTCCTCGCGCTCTTGCTCACCAAGACCTAAGCGTGTAGTCACACTGTCTCTAAACTGTCCAAACGCTTCAGCTTGGCTAACCTGTCCTTGCTGCAATCCTATAAGGTTTACACTAAACTCTTCTTGTAAGTCAGATAATGACAGCCCTAGTTCAGCAAATCGTTGTTGACTGTCTGCACTTAAGGCTTCTACTTGACCACCAACACCAATTATTTCTTGAGCAAGGTTTAAGCGTTCTTGTTGTGCTTGACCAAGTTGTGCTGTTGTGTAATCTTGGTAAGCATCAAAGGCTTCTTGTTGGCTTATTTGTCCTTGACGCAACGCTTCAATGTTTACGTTAGTACCAGCAAACAAGTCCTCAATACTTTGGTCCTGCTGTTGGAACCTAAGCATCATGTCATCACTAAGCTGAGTTACGTCACCGTTAACAGCAATGATTGCCTGTTGTAGCTCCTGACGATCTTCCTGCGCCGTAGTAAACTGTTGGCTTATAGACGTACGTAATTGCTCTAGTGCTTCTTGCTGCGTTATCTGACCTGCTTGTAGTGCATTTATGTCAACACCAACGCCAGCAAACAGCTCAGTTATAGTGCCACCAAAGTTTGCAAACTGTTGCTGCATGTCAGCACTTAGCTGTGTAATGTCACCATTAGCGGCAATAATAGCTTGTTGTAAATTCTGTCGTTCTTCCGCAGCAAACTCAAACTGTTCTGAAGTAAAACTACGGAACTCGTCAAACCTACCTGCTACGTCTTCTCGTAAAGATACTAAGTCTTGATCAAGCATCTCTAGTTCAGCACTAAGACCACCTTCTACGGCTGCTAGCGACTGTATTAACGATGCCTCAAGACCAGTAACACTGGCTAAAAACTCTGCTTCTTGGTCACTAAACTGTGTAGCAATACCGTCTAAAGCGTCATCAAATCTCTCATTAAGATTACTAAATTGACTGCTTACGTCTGTCTGAAAAGCAGCAAAGGTGTCTTCAAACTGGTCAAATCTACCTGCTACGTCTGATTGAAACTCAGTTAGGTTAAACCCTAAAGTTTCTAACTCACTTCTTAATCCACCTTCTGTAGCAGCTAATTGTTGTAGTACTGATGCTTCAACCCCTGTAAGACCTGCTAAGAACTCAGCTTCTTGTTCTGTTAGTTGTACAGAAAGACCATTAACGGCGCTATCAAGCTTGTCGTTAAGATCATCAAAGCCAGCTTGTACGTCAGTAGAGGTAGCAAACCCAAAGCTGTCTACAATGCCACGTACGTCGTCACTAGACAATCCGGGTGGGAAATCTATGTTAGCTATTGCTTCGTTAACTACACCACTTACGTCGTCTAGAGATATACCCGCTGGTATACCGTCAATAGCCTCTTGTATTAGTTGACGTACTTCTTCAGTAGTAGCACCTTCAGGTATAACGATATTAGCAACAGCGTTGTTTACAATCTGCTCTACTTGCTCTGGCGTAGCATATCCAGCCTCTGCTAAGGCTTGTAACATACGGTTTTCTGTAACAAACCCTGAGTTAGACAGTGCATTAGTAATGTCGTCTGGGGTAGCGTAACCTGCTTCAGCCAGTGCTTGTATTACCTGCTCTGGTGTAGCAAACCCAGCACCTTCAATAGCTTGTTGTACTTGTTCAGGAGTAGCAACACCCTGTAAAGCTTCTGTTAACTGTTCCTGTGTCAGATAACCAGCATTAGACAACTCTTCACGTATACGGTCAAAGTTCTGTTGTGACAGTGTAACGCCATTAATTTCAAAGTACTCTGCAATGTCAGCCATTGTGGGCATTGCGTCAAAGTCAGGCAGAGTCTCAACAAAGTTGTTGATAATAGTGTTTATCTGGTCTTGCTGCCCTGTAAACTCTGTATCAAGTTGTTCTAGGAAATCAGCAAATAGTCCTTCTACTACAGAGGTAACGTCAGGATCTTCATCAGGATCTTCATCAGGATCTGTTTGTGGATCAGGAGTAGGATCAGGAGTAGGATCAGGAGTAGGATCAGGAGTAGGATCAGGAGTAGGATCAGGAGTAGGATCTGGAGTAGGATCTGGAGTAGGATCTGGAGTAGGATCTGGTTGTGGCTGTGGGTCAGGCTCTGTAATAATCCGTGGAATCTCAAAGTAGTCGTCTAGTAAAAAACCATACTTTGACTCATCGTCCATCTCTTTCCAATCACCGGGAATTATACCGCCTTCTTCTTCATAGCGGGTTCTTAAGTCCTCAAGAGAGTACTGATAGATATCTTCTTCTAGTGCATGAAACGAAAGGTCATCTATTAATGACTGATACGTACCAGAGCCTATGGTTTCTAAACCAGTATTTTCTAGCTGATCTCTGGTGTACTGACCGTTTAATTCAAAGTCAAGGTCTTCACTCTCAGCTAACTGGAAGTACTCATCACCTTCACTGCTTACAAAGTAGTTGTTACCCCTGTTGGTAAACATAAGGGTTGGGTCAGTTTCTATCTCTTCGTTTATAGGAGGAAACTGGTCTTCAGGAGTGCTGAAGTTTTGTGTAAGTACACCACGTACTGCACCATAAACACGAGGGTCAGTAATAAGAGGAGGCAACCAACTAGGAATAGACGGAAATGTTGCACCAATAATCCCACCAAGGACACTACCCGCTTTTGTAGGATCTGTTATTGCTCCAGTAACTTGACTTATAACATCGTCAATTTTACTTTGAATTACATCAGCAGCAGAAGAACCAGCATCAACAATAATCCCACCAAGTTCATTCAAAACTTGACCAAAGTCGCCTTCTTCTAGTGCTTCTGAAAGACCAGAGTCTCTTACTATTTCTTCTAATTTGTTTATTGCTTCGCCTACTGTCGGCAAAAAGATAACGCCAGCAGAAGGCATCCAGTCAGGAAGAGATATGCCCGGAATAAAAGGAACCATAGCATCTAAAATACCGGGTTGGTATTCGTCGTAAAGAATAGGATTTCCGTTTGCGTCTAATACTAGATTACCGTCCGTATCTCTTTGGGCTACTTGTACGGTTTCTCCAAAGATTCTACCACCTGTCTTTAAAATGTCTTCTGTTGTTACAGATACACCAGCGCCACCTGTGATTACAAGTGTTTCATCTCTTCCGGGAGGTGTTGCTGTAGAAACAGGACCGCCAGCAAACTGCATAGCCCCTTGTTCAAGAACCATAAGAGTTAATGGATCAGGAGTTCCTATTTCTTCTAAAGATTCGATATCCCCCGAAGATAAAACATCTGCTATTTCTTGTGCATTAGTAACAGATTCTTGATATATAACAGGAAGCTCTTCTAAAAGATAACTACGAAGTCTAGAGTCATCTCCTAAAACTTCTGGAGGAATATCATTAGCACGACCAAGGATGCTGTCCAAAATCATCTGGAAAACATCCTCATCAATATCAACTTCTGGAACCGGTCCTCTAGGATCTTCTTCAGTTTCGTCAGACCTTAAAAAATTATCCCTAATAAATTTTTGATACTCTTCGTCGCGTAAAGTATTGTTTACAAACTCTCTAAACTCAGCATCGCTTCTGTCTTTGAAGTCATCTACTCTTACTATTTCTGCAAACTCAGGTTGTTCAAAAGGATCATCACCAAAAGAAGAAGTATTAGTCCGTGCATTAGGATCAAACGGATCAGTTTCTCCGGGCAATCCTTTAGTAGGATAGCTAGATCCGCTAGTAAGCATTCCTTTTGTAGGTCGTAACGCCATATTACTTCTTCCAGTTAGCTAAACCACGTAGCCCAAATGAAGCTGCAACAGCAGCACCCAAAAAACCTTTGTACCACTCAGGCATAGAATCTAATGCTTCAAAGCCGGACATTACTACAGGAACCATGCTAGGAAAGAACGCAAGAATACAAGGTACTGAAAACAAGATCGTAAACCACTCGTCTTTCCATGAGTTAGCCGCATTGTTTGCATGTATGTTTTCCCAGTTAGCGTCTTGCTGTATAGCTACCATCTTACGCTCATGGACAGCCTTCTTCTCTTCTGACTTGCGCTGAAGATGCCCACCAACAAGGTTAACAATAGGTCCAATAAGCTGTTGTATCATTCTGTATCCTGATCCCAAAGAGCTTCGATAGTTCCAATACGAATTGTTAACTCGTGAACCTCTTCTTCTATCTGACGTAAGCCAACAACATCAATCTGAATACTTTCAATCATCATGTCTTGTCGAGCGTCAGCAGGTAAAGACCCAAGCTCTCCACGAGGCCATAGAATACGAAACTCAGTGTTACGCTCTATTTCCAGTTGTGACTTGTCAAAAGAATGCTCAATAGTATTAAGACGTTCCTGCATACTAAAATAAGCCATAGTGGCAATAGACGTAGCCGCAACCATAGCGATCAAGTTACGAATAGGTATAGTCACATTTGTTGACTCATTAATATCCATAGCTACCTAGCAAACTCTAAGATAGCAACAGCAACAACTATGATTACAGAGATAGACGCAAACCCACCCTGCATCATCTTCTCCAGCCTATCAAAGCGTCTGTTATGCTCATCAAGCTGTAGCTGGATCATCTGATACCGTAAGGCACACTCAGCCTCATGCTTGTCTAAACGTGCTAATGCGTCATCTACAGAATTCATACCGACTTCCTTTTATTGGTTTACCAAGGTACGCCGTCAGCAGTGACAGGATTCTTCTCTGCCTCAATCTTAGCCGCTAGAGCCGCCTCAGTTGCTTCCTGATCGACAGACTCCCATACCCAGCCCAAGACTACCTCTTCAGTTAAATCAGCGTAGGGGACGTATCCGGGCGCTGTAGGGTCTGGTGTAAAGCCTACAGTACCGTAAGAGGATGCA
>Ga0206677_10005404_pt1 | contig 10073 bp, 8 predicted proteins | sample M130m12015metaG_FD_155475 | JGI IMG/M metagenome (GOLD analysis project Ga0206677, IMG submission 155475) | Ammonia-oxidizing marine archaeal communities from Monterey Bay, California, United States - M1 30m 12015 | ecosystem: Environmental > Aquatic > Marine > Intertidal zone | place: USA... | reverse complement strand
TCGATGCTACTGTCCGTCTGGGTCAATATGACGGCAAACACATTGATCAGAGCCAATGAGATGAATGTTTTGATGGCAAAAGATCGAAACACCTTGCTGCCATCGTAGTTCAGCCTATTGGGAAATGCGATGATTCCTTGAAGCAACCAAATCAAGGTCAAAGACAGGTTGAGTGTGGTGCCCTCATCCGCTAGGTACTTTGTCAATTGATCAGGGATTACGATCAACGCAAAAAGGAAGTATCCCAAAAGGAAGAAAAAGCGTTGGCGTCTAATGACGCCATAGAGCGAAACAAGCACTGGCGCTGCGGCCACAAAAATTAAAGGATCCATGGGGGTGATAGTTTAAGCGGTGAATATCCTGTTTTCTTGAATGCATGTTGATCTATGCCATTTTCCTTTTTCAAGTAGTGGATGTTCATTTCACAGGTGGACAGCGTTTTGCAACAGATTCCGCAAGGGATTAAGAGGTTGCAGTCTTGATTTTCGGGCTCGTTGAGTATTTTTCCAGTTTTGCACAGATAGGTGTTAAATATCTGTTAAACGTGTCCTTAATACACGGGTATAGATTGATCATCTTTGGAGTACATCAAATCTATATACGATGAAACAATTTCTATTTTCTTGCAGCGCCTTTGCTTTTGCATTCTGCGCTTTAAACGTGTCTGCGCAGGACGCAGAGCCACTCCAGCCAAAAGGCACGTGGTACTTAGGTTCTGGGGACGCTACATCCTTGTTGAAGATGTTCTCCGCTGAGGGCGTGGATGTCAGTCCTTTTGTTGGTTATACTATTGCGGATGACATTGCAATCAGTGTAGGATTGAATTACGGATCAAATACTATGAATGCGACGGATTCGATTCCAGAGATCACGGCGTCAAGCATGGAGTTGAGTTTAGGAGCTGCTTATTTTTTCGGTGACAACTACTACGCGCAGGCTCAGTTGGTTCTGGGTAGTGTAGACGATGGAAGCGGAGGCGACGCAATGTCCTCAACCGGTTATGGCATTGGCCTCGGAAAGTTCATCCCTGTTAAGGATATGTGGTTTGTTTCCCCCCAATTAAATTACGTGGGTGGTTCAAATGATTTTGGTTCTTCAGCAGGTGCTGAAATCCGCATTCAATTTGGAGCGACTTTCTGAGAAGATTGAACGAGAGTTTTTGAGAAAGAGGGCTTTATGCCCTCTTTTTTTGTTCCCATATTTTCTTGCAAGGCATCCGCTGAATATATTGTTGGCATGATACGTACAAATTTCGTTGGCCTGCTTATGGTGCTGCTTTCATTCAATCCAATTGTATTTCATGGCGTGATTGCTCAAACCGAATTGACTTTTAGCTATGACGGTATCAATCGCACTTACCTTCTCGACCTGCCTGATGAAAACACGGAAGGCCTTCCGTTGGTCATGGTCTTGCACGGATATGTGAGTTCCGCGCAGTTGATCAGGGGCTATTCAGGCTGGAGTGACATTGCAGATAATGGAAATGCTGTTATTTGTTACCCGCAAGGCACTGCAGATGAGCTTGGTATCAATCATTGGAATGCAAACTTGGGCATCAGTGACACCGACGACATTGGCTTCCTATCAGCCTTGGTCGAATACCTGCAGCAGAATTATGGACTAAATCCTGAATGCACATTCACTTGCGGGATGTCCAATGGTGGATTCATGAGTTATACGCTTGCTTGCGAGCGTCCAGACTTGTTTCGTGCCATTGGTTCAGTCACCGGTAATATGAGTGCTTACGATCAATCCAATTGTGTGCCTAGCATCGTCTTGCCCGTCATTCATTTGCACGGAACATTCGACCCCACAGTTAGTTACGACCAGGGTGTCATCTTGGACGGCCCGTGGAGCGGTGGTTGGGGAGTGGAAGAGGTAATGGATTTCTGGACGGGCATGATGGAGACAACGGAAACGACAGAAGAGGCCATGCCCAATACGGTGGTCTTGGATTTGACCACCGTCGATTTCATTCGTCACTTCGGTGCGCCTGGTGGTCAGGAGTTTCACCATTATCGCGTGAATGGCGGTTTGCATGATTGGTTCGGTGCATGGGGCAACCAGGACATCGATAGCACGGAGTTGCTGTGGGACTTCTTCGCTTCATATTGCGAACAACCCGTGAATCAAATTGCAGAGATGACTGGGAATGCAGCGTCTCCTTCTTTGCTTCGTATCGTGGATGTCACTGGGCGTTCGGTGCATGAGAATTCGCAGGGGTTGCTGTTTTTGCAATACTCTGATGGGAGCGTGGAGAAGCGCATGAGGTTGCATCATTAAAGCATCATTTCGGATCTAAACGACCACGCATAAAAAAGGCCCACCAAATGGCGGGCCTTTAATTCACCTGAAGTAAGGGTATTAGTCGTTTTTGAGTAACAGTTGTTGCTCAATAGACAGTTGGTGAATCATTTGTATCGAATAAAATCCATTGGGGAATCCACTTAAATCAACAACCGAAAGGTTGCTTCCGATTCCCGTCCACTCGAATACCTTGGAACCGTTTGAATCGAAAACATTCAACTGAACAGGCCCATTTTGCTCTGTTTCTAAGCGGAATACGCCTTGCGTAGGATTGGGGTAAATTAGAAATGAATTCGCTTCTTCGGAGTGAATGGAAGAAGTGTAGTCAATCGTTATTTCTTCTGATACTTTGCAACCGTTGGCATCTATGACGGCAACAACGTATGTACCATTTGCAAGGTTCGTGGCATCAACAATTTCTAATGTCGAGGCTTCATACCACTCCACACTGTAAGGAGCAAGCCCTCCGGAAATGGTGGTTGAACCTACGATCGTACCATCTTCATTTTGAGTGGAAGAAGCTTCGAATTCGAGCGCTTCACCGTCTGGTTCTGTGATTTCAACCATGAAGACTTGTCCACATTCTTCGCCGTCTTCAATGCTTAGAAAGTACATGCCTCCCGATAATTCTTCGAAAAGGCCGCTGTCGTTCTCGTCGACGTCATTTCCATCTGAATCAAACAGATGAAATTGCAGGTTATCAGTTTGATTAAAGAAAACGGAGTCCACCGAGATTAAACCAGTGCTGCCGTTCAAGCAAGCAATGTCTTCTGTTGTGATTGATGCGTCAATTGAATAGCAGGAACCATCGTCGAGGACCGCATCTGGATTGAAGTTACATGCGGCTTCGTCCATACATCCTGATTCAGGTTGCTCAAGGACACGGTCTATGATATGAATCAAACCTTGAAAGACTTCGATGTCGGCAGCGATGACCATTGACTCATTGATCAATATGCTGTCTCCAGTAAACGAAACGGTAGTCGTTTCATCGGGTGAAGAATTCATTGTGATTTGCATGCCATCGGTGAGATCACTTGCGTAAGCTATGCCAGCCGTAGTGTGATAAAGCAGTGCTTCGGTCAAGCCATCAGGATCGACGAGGAGATCTTCCAAAGTGGCTTCATTTTCTGTCATGAAGCTGATGATCGCTGAGTCGGTTGGGGCGAATAACGTGTATTCAGATCCGCTAAAATTGATGGCTGGGTTGAGTCCTGATTCTGTGAGTAGGGTATCCAAGAGGGTCAATCCCTGGGCTTGGAGAACGTCGGACAGCAAATTGAGAGGTTGAATGATTCCACCAATGCTGTGCACGAGTCCGTTGTGCGTCATAATGTCCGTACTCAAAATGGGGGCTTCGTTCACTAGCGCTGATCCCGATGCATCTGCAAACACGTATAGCTCAGTTCCAGATTCGGCCGTGGCTGAGCCGCTGTCGAGGAGGTCCCCAGCGTACATCAATGATTCTGAAATCAAGTGATCCATCAGGATGGAACTTAGATCAGGACTGTAGAGGATATCATAAATTGTGATGTCATTTGCATCTGCAAAGTCAATGAAGGCGGCGTCATTCGGAGCAAAGAAGGTCATGGCACCCAAGGCGTCGAACATGCCTGTCAGATCGGAGTTGTCAATGGCAATTTTAATGTAGTTATGACTGCTACTGGCGTCAATCCAATCGTAGATGCTTGCAGAGGGGGTGATGACTTCGTCAAGAAGGTGCACGATTCCATTGTCCAAGGAGAAATCTGCGGTGATGACGGATGCGGTGTTTGCTAGATTTACACCATTGGACGACGAAACGAGCATGGTCGTTCCCAATGCGGTGCTGAATTCCAGCTCGTCTTCTATAGTACTGAATGAGATCTGCTGATCCAATGCAACGTGGTATTGAATCATTTGAAGCGCCTCGTTTGATTCCAAGAATGGCGCGATGTCCATTCCGAGAGAATTGGCATAGGATTCTACTGCGTCATCAGACGGGGCAAAAACAGTTAGGTTTTGGCCGTCCTGCAAAGTGGAAGTTAAATCAAAGTTTGCAGCAATGGCTTCGAGGTGGTTGGTGGTTGCAGCGCTTGAGATAAAATCACCTATGGTGGTTTGCCCCAATAATAAAGCGGACCAAAAAAGGGCTAAAAAAGTGATTGAATATTTCATGAAGAAGGGTTGATTTGATGTGAGTTTTCGGTGCGAGGATTTATTCTACTTCTCAGCGTAGGCCTTGAGACCTTCGAATATGACGCCGTGACGTTTAGCATTGGAGGTCATTTCCTCCGTGCCTTGATAGGATGCCCATGCCTCCATATCGGCGATGTCAAAGAGAATGGTAACTTGCTCGGGGTGCTTTTCATCTGTGGATTGAAAAATCCGGGCGCTTACACCCATTTCTTGGAAGCTTTGAACGTTTTCGCTTCCCTCTGCCCAGGCGGCAGCCCAGCGATCATATTCTTCAACATCGTGCGAAAAGGCCAAGGTTGTTGTGACAGGTTGCGCAGCTAATCCCAAGCCACCTGCGTCGTAGAAGTTTCCGGATTGTGAGACTTTGCCATCTGTGAAATTGAAATAATGATAAGCCCGAAGGTCAATGGTTTCGCCGGTTGCAGTCGACGTTGCTCGCCAATTGATGTACGCCCGCACACTGCCATCGGCTTGCAAAGACAAAGTGTCCACACCAGGAAGCCAGACTTCGTTTTTAGTTTGGATGTCAGCAAATGCCAGATGGTGGGTGGCAAAATCGGCTGCAGCTTCAGCTGGCGTCATTTTTTGACTGCCATACTCGGCGCTCCAGATTTCGGCATCGGGGTGGTGATGACTGAGCCAAGTATCATAATCAGACTCAATGTGTGCCTTCATGATCGCCTTCGCTGTCTGAAGGTTCGATTGGTATTCGCTGCTCACGCTGTTTTCTGCACAGCTTCCAAGTGCGACAATAACAGTGAGAACAAAAGTGTGACGTAACATATTGTGGGCTATTTATTTGAGGGCAATCTAAAAAGTGGATTCTCTAGAAAATGCACCTTTTGTTACATATCCGAATGAAATAATGAACAACACACTCCTGAGATCATCAAAAAAGGACACGTTCAAGTCCTGTGTTGATTTTCTCAAGCCTTTGAATTCTGAGCATACTTCGAAGAAAGATTGAGGCTATTTATTTAGTTTTGGCTCCACCTTCAACGAAAGGTTCTAGTTCAAAAGTGCTTTCACAAGCTTTAAAACCCTTACCGTATCATGTCTTTTAATCTTTCCAAGGTTGCAGTATTTGCAACGACTCTAACCTTTTTCAGTTGCAATCAATCGCCTGAAATGCCATTGAACAGTGAATCGCCCACATTGCATGGTTATGGCGGCAATCAAATGGAAAAGTGGGATTTTGGTCAACAATCCGCAGCCGATCTTTGGCTTCAATGGGGCAAGTACCTCACGGATGAGAATTTGGAAGGCATTCTTTCAATTGCAGGAGATTCCATCACGATTGAAGTCTCATCGGAAGATGTAATCAACGGAAAAGAAGAATTGGCTCAGCGCCTGAGCGCTTGGTTTGCATCTTCGGATGTGAATTTTATTCCTGAGTGGGGTGTGCCCATCGTTTATCACGACTCACCGGAAAATCCAGGGGAGGGCACTTGGGTGGTGAACGGCTATCGCCTTGAATCCCTGAGCGGTGATACTTTGACTTCTTTTACGCGCCATTCCAATGTTTTGGTTGCAGATGGTAAAGTAGTTTTTCATCGGATCTACACCCACGGAAAAACAGTTGAGGCTGTCGCTGAAGTTGATTTTGCGGTCGATATGACGAACTATGCAGGCGAACCTTATGAGTCCGTCAACATCTACGGTACATTTAATAATTGGTGCCTTGAATGTGATTCGTTGACAGATAAGGATGGTGATGGTATTTACAATGGTACCATCCGCACGGGCAGTGGTGAATTGGAGTACAAGTTTGCACTGGATAATGATGTCGAGCGACAAGAAATTTTCGAATCGGGAATGCCATGCACCAAAACGACGGGACAGTATACCAACCGATTGGCTGAGATCGATGGAAGCACTGATCTTGGTGTCCTTTGTTTTGAGTCCTGCGATTGTCCATAAGAGCAACAATTCGTTTTGTCGAAACCGCCTCTTCAAGTTCTCGCTTGATGAGGCGGTTTTGCTTTTGCAGTTTTATCGAACCTTACTATGGTTTCAATGGTTTGTTTAAGATGCAACCATTACGGGGTTCCAAACAGAGCATTCACATTGTGTGGTTCAAGCGCGACCTGCGGATCAGGGATCACGAACCGCTATCGAACGCCCTGCGGTCCGCAGCATCTGATGGGGATGCTGTTTTGCTCTTGCATGCTTTCGATCCGCGAGACCTGGCCCATCCTACAACATCTAATCGTCATCTGCGATTTCGTTGGCAGGCCTGGCAGTCGCTTGCGCAGGAAATTCAAGAGTTGGGCTGGTCCGTCTCAGTTTCGGCCATTTCAAGCGACATACTCACCTGTTGCAATTGGGTTGGTGATCGCTACAACATCAAGGGCATTTATAGCCATGAAGAGACGGGGCTTCGCCATACCTATGAGCGCGATCTTGAGCTGCAGTCGTGGTGTGATGATCGAAGCATTGATTGGATTGAAACCCCGCAACAAGCGGTAAAGCGAGGGCGCCGTTCGCGCGATGGATGGGCCACGGAATGGCACGGTTCAATGAATTCGAATCTTATTCAGGCCATTCCTCGGATGTCCATGGAGCGCATAGCAATGATGTCCACACCTTTGCCTGAATCACTTCTGACAAAAGCGTGTCCGCTCGTGCTTCATGATCAAGATCCGGGCGGTACAGGACCATTTCAAATGGGAGGTGAACGCGATGGCCATCGGTACATGCAATCTTTTTTCGCAGGCCGTGTAAAGGGCTACCGCCGTCAAATAGGCCAGCCTCGAGCGAGTCGAGAATCTTGCAGCCGCTTGTCGCCTTATTTGGCTTGGGGTTGTTTGAGTATGCGCCAAGTTTTTCAGGCATACCGGGCAGCTGACGTGCCCCGCGCCAAAACGGATTTGAAAGCTTTCGGTAGCAGACTGCGTTGGCAAGGTCATTTCATCCAAAAATTCGAATCGGAGGACCGAATGGAGTTTGAATCGGTGAATCGGGGATACTTGGATGTTGCCCACAATGGTGACCCCGCAAATTTGCAGGCTTGGAAAGAAGGCAATACTGGAGTGCCCCTCGTGGATGCCTGCATGCGATGCGTCATTGCCACAGGATACCTCAACTTCAGAATGCGCGCAATGCTGGTGAGTTTCTTGACCCATCACTTGGATCATCCTTGGCAAGCGGGTGTTGAGCATCTGGCTCGTTGTTTTCTCGATTTTGAGCCGGGCATCCATTACAGTCAGTTCCAGATGCAGGCTGGGGTGACGGGAATCAATACCATCCGAATTTATAATCCTGTAAAGCAAGGCATCGAGCGCGATCCACAAGGAGAATTCATTGCGCAATGGGTTCCAGAATTGAAAGAAATGCCTCCACATTCGAGGCACGCGCCATGGACCATTCCACCGTTGGAGCGCCAGTGGCAAAATTGGAATACCTCATATGGCGACCCCATAGTGGATGTGGATGCGGCTGGGCGGTCTGCACGCGAAAGGCTTTGGGCACTCAAAAAATCCTTGGAAGTACGCCGAGAGGCTCATCGTATTTTGGCAACGCACGTGGCACCCTCAGGCTCCTCCGGTGATTGAATCAATGCACAGGAAGGTCGACTCCTTGAACATAGAATTCAACGATTCCGATGGAGTCAGCCCATTGTGCGCCTTCGAACTGTTCAAATGCGTCCATGGGAGGGTCAGCTAAATAGCAATCGAGAAGTGGCATCGCCAGAGGCAGGTAGGACCAGTGCCATTTTTCTTCGCGATAACCCGTTCTGCCGTTTGTTTGGTCACCGTAAACTTGGTGAAATCCAAACTTGTGCGCGTGCTGTCTCAGCCAAGCATAGGTGGAAATCCCAACAGCGTCAGATTCGAACCATTCATTTTCGAAAGCGTTGAGATCAACGTCTGTGCCCCAGTGGTGACGCGATGACCCAGGCATGGAACTGTATTTTAGAATTTCGATCGCGCGTTCGCGTCCTTCGAATTCTGCGTAGCGCGTCCCATTCCATTTTCGGTTCCATATTCCGCGTTGGTAGGTCCAATTACGCGCGGCACTCAATATGGTGAGTTCGATGCCTTCATCACGAGCGGAATTCCACATAAGCTCGAAGGAATCCAATGCCTCCCTTTTCAAAAAAATCTGTTTTTTGGGTGTAAACCGATTTGGAATGACTGCGAATGAGGAGTCTTCGGCTGGGTTAAATTGGCCGGCCAAGTGAAGTGAATCAATTCCTGAGCAGACGTCTTTCATTGCAGTGGTATCTGGATGAGGATTCACTGCGATAGAGTCAGTTTCATTGGCGGGCGTTTCGTGGGTGCAATTCACGAATGTCATTTGAAAGAAGACAAGGAAGCACACCCATTGAAACATCTTCATGGGTTAAATTTCGGACAACTGCTGCCAGCCAACAAACATTTAATCATGCAATTGGATTTGACTCCCGATGGGTATGTCGAACGAATACCTATTGATCGGCGTCCATATTTCTCAGAAATGCGCCATGCCATACGCGATGCGATGCCAGAAGGGTTTGAGGAACAGATTTCCTATGGAATGATTGGTTATGTGGTGCCCCACGAGTTGTATCCTGCGGGTTACCACTGCAAGCCTGAACTTCCATTGCCATTTGTGAGCATCGCAAATCAGAAGAATTTCTTCGGTTTCTATCACATGGGCTTGTATGCAAATGAAGACCTGATGAATTGGTTCAAGGCAGAATGCGCTCAACGAGAGTTGCCCAAATTAGATATGGGCAAGAGCTGCCTGCGGTTTAAGAAATGGAGGGAACTCCCATTGGGGTTGTTGTCTGAGTTACTCGCCAAAATGAGTGTGGGCGATTGGATAGAGTGCTACGAGCAAAACCTTAAGAGGTAATCTTGCGTAAACGTTTTTACAAGGGTATTCCCATGAAAAATTTCCGCAAACATCCGCTGCATTCTTTCTTGAATCCGATGTGCGTCGCGCTTATCATGGTGGCATGCAACTCGGGTTGCATCGAACAGCGTTTCGAGCTTGGAGAGGACGTGTCCGTTTCAGGTGATGCCAGTCCCGCATTTGCTCTTTCTCTAGGTTCTGGCAATTGGACCGTCCAGCAGGTACTCAATCAGGTCGATAGTGTGGACTGGGAAATTGACGAAGCTTCTGGCTCGGCTATGTTCGTTCAGCCATTCGATCTCTTAGAGTCTCAGCCTTGTGAGCTACCCTTGATCAATGAAGCGCTTGATGAGGTTTTTGAATTGGATGAGTCGACAGCACAAACGCTGAGTAATCTCCCGGAAGCCCAACAATTGAGTTTGGGTTATGAAACAGCATGGGGATTTGAATTGCCCACAATGGATTCTGTGGACTCACTTTGGGTCGACCAAGGGGTTCTTTCGGTATTCATCATTTCTGATATCCCAATGAATCAAAGCATCCAATTGATTTGCACGAATCTTTTAGCTGGAGGAAGCCCCATTGTTTTGAACGTGGATATGGAATACGATGGTCAGTTGCCTTTGGAAGGGTCGGCCGTGGTGAACACAGCCGATGTTCGCGGGATTTTCGCGAGCAATGCTGGTATTGAGGTGATGTGCGAGTGGGACGTTGTTTTGGAGTCAACGGGTGATGAGGTCGACGAAAGC
>Ga0206677_10005400_pt1 | contig 10076 bp, 20 predicted proteins | sample M130m12015metaG_FD_155475 | JGI IMG/M metagenome (GOLD analysis project Ga0206677, IMG submission 155475) | Ammonia-oxidizing marine archaeal communities from Monterey Bay, California, United States - M1 30m 12015 | ecosystem: Environmental > Aquatic > Marine > Intertidal zone | place: USA... | reverse complement strand
ACTGCTGAGGCTGAGAATGGCCTTGATGTAATGGAACAGGCCAATGAAGCCATATTGTGGAAGAACTGGGCTGATGGTATGTGGCAACAAGTATCTGAGACGAAATTCGTTTGGGTATTGGGTAACTTTTTTAATTAATAGGAGCAATTATGTTAAAATCAACTGAAATGGAAACAATCAACGCTTTGGTATCTAAGATGTCTTTAGAAGATGTGAAAATGGTATCAGAACGCCTTAACATGCAACGTACATTCATTGGTAAACAAACCATTCGTACACTGATGAAAGGTGATAGAGTATCGTTCAATGGCCGACGTGGCCTTACGGAAGGTACTGTATTGAAGGTCAACATTAAGAATGTAGTTGTTGACACTGGTACGACAAGGTGGAACGTTCCAGCCTCTATGCTGACCAAGGTGGCCTAGTATATGAGTTTGATATTATCCATTGCGGAAGCAAAAGAAAAGGGTATGTGGCGCCTCGTAGAACAACTCGAAAGAGACCTAGAGAGGCGACAATTACTTAAGATGGCACCACTCGAGGAAGTCAAAGAGAAGGATGTCAACAATGTTTGGGAAGAACCAGATGATTGGGAGGACTTTTGAAACGCTGGTAGACAAAAACTTGACAGATTGTGAAACTATGCTATAATAGTAGTATACTAATTAAGAGGACATGTAATGGCAAAATTTAAACTATTTCAAATCCACCTTACGGATGCAGAGATTGACCTGATTAATGAAGAGGGCCACGATGCAGTCCATAAGCAATCGTTAAAGTTAGACATGAACCTACGGAAGAATGATACTGGCATGATAGCCGCAGACGCATTCAGACGTGGTTATTACACGCACGTAAGCAACATTACTGCTGATACCCTAGAAGGTGTATTCACAGTCGGTAATATGGGTCCAGAAGAGAATATAGAGCGTTTGGCCCCTATGTACAGTTGTTCCGTGGGCGACATAGTAGAAGACGAGACTGGTTACCAGAAAGTAGTGGCCAATTTCGGTTTCGCAGAAGTTAATTACTCATAACACAGGAGAATAGAATGAATCTTTTTAATACACTACCAACAGTATGGACAGACGGTACAATAGTCCAACCATATGACCATGTGATGTTTGCGGCAATGATGAACGCTTCTTCACGTTTTGAGGCTCAATCAATGTTTGAAAACATGACTAAGGTTACTGAGCCAACATGGAAGTCAGACAACACTGCTAAGATTAAAGGCGCTTTAGCAATGTCTTACTTTAAAAACAATGGAATTATCTAATACAGGAGATATATGCTAGACTTAAATTCAACTTATGGTGAACCTAATTCAATCGTAACACCTTTTCTTAGGTCCTTTATGAACAAGTACCAAGTAGGTATACGCAACCGTGAGGCCAAGAGTTCGGCCCTGCATAATCTAACGGTAATAGCGTTTGATGCCGCACAGGCCGTTGATATAGCAAGGGATGTGGTTGAACCCTACGATATGATACCATTAGACGTATCAAGTCCAGGTGAAGAGTCCTACGGCCTCGGCTATGGTATAGACGCTGACCCTATTAATCAGAAGAGATACCGTATTGATGAGGGTTTTGGACTATGATTACACTTAAGAATGGCCTTATCATCAGTGCCGACAACGATGGCTTTCAAAGTATCAACCATCTAACGAATAAGGTAGACAAAGGTTCCTTTACCAAGTTCACAGACTTACCTGATATCTTCTACAAAGAACTATTCGAAGATGACAGAACATTATTAACCCAAATAGATAACCCAGAGTTATCCACAATATTACAAAGGACCAAACAATATGGCATTTGATATGTATAAAACCCATAAGTTGGCTGACCATTTAGAGTCAGAAGCATATGAACACTGTCAATGGGCAATCGCCGGCTTCTATGGCCTAGAGTTAGAAGAGAATGAATATGGATATGAACAAGATGTCTATGAAGTTCTCACCAAGGACCAAATAGAAGAGATTGACGCATACATCAGTAAGCATACAGCAGAGAATATGTGGCATGAACCATATAGTATCTCATGTCTAAATACGATTGTAGATAGATGGTATGAAGAACATGAAGGCGATGATTAAGTCATTCGTCACCACTATTAAACGTAAACTAGGGTTAATCCCTAAAGACTTCTCAGTAGGTGGTTATGATTACAATCGTATGATGGCCTCTAATCATGCCCGTACAGAAGAGAGTGGCATTAATAATAGTAGATGGGCACCAGGTGCCTTGAAACGTGCTGAGAAGAAACAGCGTAAGGAACAACGTGCAATAGATAAGAAATCTATGGTGTACCTTGCTGAACAACGTATGAAAGATAAAAGGAGATAACAATGTTTAAACGTAAGGGTCCACCCAACCAGAACCTAGTCCATACACAAACCAGAGACACAGTGCGTCTTATATGGTTAACTATGGTAGGCTACATCATATACCTAGAGTTCTTCAAAGATACTCTATGGATGATGGCAGGTTAAAATAAAATAAACCAAAATGAAATAATTTCTAAAAACATGCCGGGTGCGTGGTGGCCACAAAAAAGCGTGGTACCAGAAATCCGCGATGAGTCTACCGGCATACTTTTATTAGGTACATGGTAGGTTTCATTCTTTACTACACGCCCTATAGAGGATTACCACCGGTATAATTTTTTTACTCCTCTGGTGGCTTTTTCTTACCAGTTCTTCTATACTTGAATTTCATATTAGCGGCTTCTGTGATTTCACCTTCAGGTATCTCTTTAACCTTACCACCCTTTGCTAAGAACTCCTTAAGTGCTTTCTCACTGAGTTCTCTATCTTTTTGCTTTCTCTTATTCACTACTCTTGTGATGCTCATTATCTTATGTATCCTCATCGTTAGGTTGCTCTTGTTCAAAGTCAGGTGGTATGTTATCAGCAATCATCTGGGCTCTTGCTTGTTCATAGTCTCTAAAGTCTTTATTCTCTTTAATGAATACAGGACCATTACATATAACTATCTCTATAGGCTTATTGTCACCATCTAAGTGTTGCTCTACGAGTTTACCAGTATGTATACGTCCACAGTTATTACAGTACTTGTCAAGGTTATCTAAGTACTTGTTATGTTCTTCTATGCGTTCTTCTTCAGTTTCTTGGTATTGCATGATATAATCTTTCCGTTAGATGTCAAGCATATACTGTTCTAGGGTTTATCTTCGCCCTCTATACAGTCTATACACGGTTCTTCACAGTTATCAGTAATAGAAGGTGTAGTCCATCCCTCTATACAAGGTTCTTTATTCTCTATTACTTTCTTTACAGTTTGACTTACAACCATACCACCAAGAGTAAAGTTATGTCCACCTAATGTAAAGAGTGTATGTGATAAAGGACCACATGACGGAAGTATAATCAGAAGACTAGTTACTAGGAGAATTCTCTTCACGGAGTCTTTCTTTCGCCATCTTTTTCGTTCTATTGATGTTTGCTTTCTTTTCTCTCCGCTTCTTAGCAGAAGGTTTCTCGTAATATTCTCGTTGACGGAGTTCTTGCATGACTCCTTCTCTTTCTAATTTCTTTTTGAGTATCCGCATTGCTTTGGCTACATCGTTCTTTCTTACTGTGACTTCCAAGTGGATGTCCTTTCTGTTAGTGAATTGATTGAATACATATTTATTCTATAATGAGTATAGCATAAATCCGGAGCAAAGTAAAGAAAAAAGTAGTAGTTAATAGTATAAATTTTTTTGGCGGAGCGGAAAAGGTCTTTGACCTTAGGGTTGGTGGTTTCAATAGGCCGGCGGTAACATAAATATCACTATATTAAAAAGGAAGTTCCACTTGAAAAGAATACATGCATTCGGTTGTAGTTTAACTGCACAACATCATTGGTTTGGATTACACAGTCAAGCCGCACATAACTTTCACATTCATAAGGCAGCCAAGAACGGTATTGTTGGCTTTGTTGATGAAGAGACTGGTGAACACAGAGATAAGATAAAGACTGGTAGAGAACCATGGCACTGGAGTGACAAGAACTTAGATGTCTCATCTTATGCGATATCAGGTGGTGCTACAAACATGCAACTCATTCAGTATGGAAATGGTGTAGCAGATGGAAGTATAGACAAAGATGATATCATTATATGGCAAATAACGAATCAATCAAGGCATGGTATCTTTTGGGACATGTGGCTTGATAAGGAAACTGTGCCTGATTCACCTGTTAATAACGTAAGAGAATATGGTGTACTACAAACGAATCATGCTTTCGTTGATAAACTATATGATGGTGAAAATGAGTTTCAACCTATGCGAATGAATATGATAAACAGAGGCTTAGGGTGTAACCCAAAGACACCTATACCAGAACAGTATGAGGAAATCGTAGGGCATTCACAGAGAAACTATGAAACAATATATGACCAGATGTGGTCTTTAAATGGTATAGCCAAACGAAACCCAAAGACACTTGTAGTATATGGGTGGTATGATGCGTTTCTAATAAACGATAAGAACTATAAACCCAAACTTGATGCGTTTCTATTAGATAATGAGATAGAGTTTATAGAAGAACCAATACTTGAATTCAGTAATCGAATGGGTCATCCACTCCAAGATTCGCACCATCCACATTGGCATGGGTATAAAGCATTTACAGATGAGGTTTTAAAGATAAAACTACAACAACTAGGGTGGATATAATGGAATTTTTACTAAAAGCAATCATTGGTGGTCTGGTTATAGCAGGAGTTGTAACAATGGCTGAACGAGGCAACCCTACAATGGGTGCTTTGATACTAGGTATTCCTCTGGCTTCGATTGTTTCTATACTCTTTATGCATTATTCTGGTGTAAGTCCTGAGGTATTCAGTCAGTTAGCCAAAGAAACAGTATACTTTGTCTTTGTAAGTTTAATATTCTTCCCTATCTTTGCGTATATGGTTCTACATTACGGCTTTTGGCTCTCATTGTCTGTATCATTAACAGTTACATTTGTAGCATTGTACGGTCTTTTAAGAGCATTATAGATAAATATATCGGATTTGTGCTTGACTTATAGCACTCATTTGTGTTATACTTAACTATTATATATTGGAGAAAGTAATGTTTAAACTAAGAAACCTAGTTCTTATTGTGGCGGTTGTTACTCTAACTGGATGTTCAGCATTCACAGAGGCAGTAGTTGCTGTACCAGGAACTGTAGTTGACACTGTTGGTAGTGTTGGCTCTGCTACATGGAACCTATTAACTGGATGGATTCCAGGAGTTGGTGGTGAAGAAGTAGTTGCTACAGAAGTGGTAACTTCAGTAGTGGAGTAATCCATGGGAAGACTATCACAAAAATTCCTTGCACGTATTAAATGGAGATATGACCAGTACTACGTAGGGAAGACTCGCCAACAAAGACGTGATAATGCTATGAAGATGGCCGCTAATTGGACACACGAGTATCCAACTGGAACGCCATTGATGTTTATCCGTGACGAGATACTTGCTAAATGGGATAGGGCAGACAGAGAGGCGGCTGGTGAAACAGTTGACTACTTTGCGGAGAGAAAGCCATCATTCAATAGAGATGCGATGGCAGCCTTTAAATCACCAGAGCAAGATTAAACCCCAATCGTCTCTAACGATTTAAAACATATAGAGCGTGACTCTAGTACTTCCAGTCAAAGTGACTAGATATTTACCTATAATATGGTAGGAGCGGATAGAACGAATGCTATCGCTGAATTCGTAACCAGCAATTTATTTCTCAAATAACAAGAAAAAACTTGACAATACCTCCATTTGGTGTATACTATAAGTATAGTTAATTAAAGAGGTGTCTGTTATGAAAAAGAATGACTTATTTTTAGATGTTTATTTGAGTAAAATTACCAATGACTACAAAACTTTTGCTGAACGTTCAAGTAAAGCAGTCAGCAAAGAATGGTACATTGACCCAACTGACCGAATTAAAGAGTTCTCTGACGAACTTGAAGTTAAGTTTGGTACTAAGTACATCAAAGTTCTAAGTGGTGGTTCTGCACACTCATTCATCGTAAACACAGATAAAGACGAAAAATTTAAAAAGGGTGATATTCTTATGGCGGCTTCATGGTCAACGCCAGCGAGGAACTTTCCTCGTGGGAATATCTTTGATGATGACTATAATGTCCGTTGGACAGGAGCGTAATATGTTAAGTAAAGTAACTATATCAGTTCTATTTGTTTTTTGTATTATCGGGTTTGGTGCCAATGCGGCATCATCTTTTAAAATTAATAAGTTAGAACAGAATGTAGAAGCCCATAAATTGGCAATGACTTATGCCAATAAGGCGATACATACATTTCATAACGAAACAATCTTTTTAAAAGATAAGGGGATTAACTAATGTGGCATTGACTTCATTAACTATGTACGGGTTGTGACGTAATACACACGTGAGGGGCAATTGTTAGCCCCTCTTCTTTTTGGGCGATAAATACTTTCATGGTTAACTTAGAAGATAATAAAAAGTTTTGTGCGGCACCTTGGCTACATCTACACATTGTACCAAATGGTAATGCACAACCTTGTTGCTATTGGGATGATGAATACCGTAGAGACGAAGTTCATGGTAATCTGATTGACGAAGATGCTTTTGGAAACATAAACGACTATGATACAGTTGAAGACTTAATGAACAATAAAGAGTTCAAAAAGTTGCGAACTCTTTTCTTAAATGGCAAAACACATCCTGGTTGTAAGACTTGTGACAGACATGATGAAGCAGGTAGAGACCAAAGCGGTAGAAAGATTATCAACAATCAATTCTTAGATAATAAGAGAGTGCAAGAAAGTATAGAGAACACACTTGACGATGGCACTACAACTCCACATATTACATACATTGATATAAGATTTGGTAACATATGTAATCTAAAATGTCGTATGTGTGGTCATGGCTTTAGTAGTTCTTGGTATGAAGATATGGTTAAACAAAGTGAGTTAGAAGGTAGAACTTTAAAAGCCGGTATTAAAAAGTTTATTAATGTTGATTGTTGGGATAAGATTGAACCGATAGTAGAACACGCAGAAGAAATATATTTTGCTGGCGGTGAACCATTATTATATCCTGAACACTTAAAGATATTAGACAAACTAGTAGAAACAAATAATACCAACTGTAGACTGAGATATAATACTAATCTAACTTCGCTTACATATAAGAAAAGAGATATTGTAGATACATGGAAGAACTTTAGTAATGTTTATATTGTTCCTAGTATAGACGGAACAGGAGATACAGTTGAATACATGAGAACCAATTTAGATTGGAAAGTATTCGAAACAAACTTCAATCGTATTAAAGAAGAACTTCCAGACACAATGATACATCCAGGAATAACTGTAGGTGTTTTGAATGTAGAAAAACTACCAGAGTTCAGTCAATACTGTATTGAGAATCAGTGGACATATAACTTTGACCTATATCCTAACTTCATAAATTATCCACACAACCAAGATATCAGAATGTTACCTGATTGGTATAAAGACGATATAGTTTCTTTGTTCGAAGAACACATAGAATGGATTGAAAGTAGAACATCTATGGGTGAACTTCTTTCTGGCGTTAGACATATAAATGGACTAAGACAAATCGTAGACTTTATGAGAGAAGAGGAATATGATAACGAAAAGAAAGACGAACTAGTAAAGAAACTTTTCGATGATTTAGAAAAGTGGAAAATAATATCACCCGAACAAGACTGGGTAGTTAAGTTACCACACTTAAAACAATTCTTCGATAAATACGAACTTTATAGTTAACAACGTATTTATAAATACATGCGTATATAATAACAACCTTTAGAGGAGTATTTCGCATGAAATTTATGAATATGGCATTAGTATTTGCCCTAGTTAGTTTTACGGGTATGGCTTTCGCAGACACCACTAGTAGTGGTGCAACTACTAACGACCAGACGAATACTTCTGGTTCTAACACAACAATAACAGGTGGTTATTCAGCAGAGAATTCAACAACGTATCAATCTGGTTCAACCAATGATACAACAAGTACCACAACGAACACTACCAACAATAATAACAATACTAAAGTTCCAGTTCCAACGGCATCAGCACCAGGTATGAGTGCATACTCACAAGATATTTGTGCTGTTGGTAAATCAGGTGGCATACAATTGCCAGGAGTTGGTATCACTGGCGGCACTACAGCACGTGATATGAACTGTGAACGTATGAAACTATCTAAACTATTGAACGACTATGGCATGAAAGTGGCCGCGGTAGCCATCCTTTGTCAGGATCCACGTGTCTTTGAAGCCATGGAACAAGCCGGGACTCCTTGCCCATTTGAAGGCAAGATTGGTGGAGCGGCTGTTAAACAATGGAAGAAGTATGATATCGAAAGACCAGACTACGACAAGTATATGGAGAAGATGGATACTCGTTTAGAAATAGATGAACGTATTGCAAAAGAAGAAGGCATAATCGAAGAACACGAATCACTTAAGACAGATATCAAATCAGTGGGCAAAGATAACGTTCAGTTGCAAAAAGATATAGCAGAGTTAAGAGTAAAACAAGCAGAACTTATTGCGGCACAAGAAAATGAGATTAAAAGACTAGAAGCGATTGTGGCTAATGAAGCAGAAGAGGCAAGAATAGTCAGAGAAGAAGCAGAAGCAAAAGCACTTGAAGAAGAGGCGGCTGCTTGGGCTGAGGCTGAACTAAACAGATTAGAAGGATTAGCAGAAACAGTAGAAGAAATGCAAACTGAAATCGAATCGATTGACAGTGATGCAACAGTTGAAGTTACTGAAGAGGGTAGAGTTAAAGTTACAATACCTGTAAATCAGAGATAAACCATGCGTAAACTGTTTCTTGCAGTTTTAGTCTTCTCACTAGTAAGCAATCATTATGTTTATGCTGAGACAACTCAGACTACAACTGTAACTTGTGTTGATACTGTTGTTCCTGTTGTAAGTGAAAATAGTCCTATAGAAGGCGACACTACAACAACTACAACAACGACTACCAACTGTACAACTACAGTAGTTACAACAGTGACTACTCCTGCTAGTACAACGACTACGACAGTTGTATCTGAAAATCTTACAGACTCTGGCAACATTCTAACTAACTCTACCTTTGGTTCAGGCACAACATTTGATGGTTCTGGTTGGACTTTCCATGAAGAAAATCCACATAGTCATCCGGCACAACCAAACTATGGTGGGTCAGATTCGCCAACAGTTGGTGGTGCTATTGCGGCAGAGAATGATACAACTATAGGTCAGACAGTCTCATCAGTTAAAACTGCAACGGGTATGTCAGATGCAGAAATAAAAAATGGATTTAAGTCAACACTGAAAGCAAAGATATGGTTCTGGAATCATTACACAAACGTTGTCATTCTTAAACAAATAATCACAGACAACGATGGTAACACTACTACTCAAACGAGAACGATAACAGATACTGGTTGTTCGGGTTCAAACTGTGGTACTTGGTCAGACTACGATGACACATACATTCAAGGAACAAATACAGCAGATGACTTTTCTATTGAAGTGGAAATTTCAACTGAAACTACTTCACTCCCAAATTATACAGGACATCTAGGACCAGACATTGATGATGTAGAATTAAACATTCTTCATAATGAAGTTACACAGACAACACAAACAGTAGAGGCATCATCTTCTTCATCTTCAGAATCAACAGTAGCAACAACAGTAGCAGTTGTAGAAGAGATTGAGTACTGTTGGCAAAAGACACCATCAACTTGTGCTGACCAACCTGGACTAGATGAAATCACAGAAGACGTTGATACTGCAATCGAAGAGATAGCAATTGAAGAGATAGAAGAAATAACAGTTATTGAAGCAATCAACTTAGATGTAGTAGAACTTGAAATTATTGATGTGTCGATGGACGAAGCAATGAACATGGAACTTTCATTTGAGCCTGAGCAATCATTCGAAGAAGCATTCACTAGTATTATAGAAGAAGCAGGAATGGAACAAGAGTTCTCTGATGCATTAGCAGAAGAGAATATAACTGAAGAACAATTCTTTGAAGAGGTTCAGGATGTTATGG
>Ga0206677_10005395_pt1 | contig 10080 bp, 10 predicted proteins | sample M130m12015metaG_FD_155475 | JGI IMG/M metagenome (GOLD analysis project Ga0206677, IMG submission 155475) | Ammonia-oxidizing marine archaeal communities from Monterey Bay, California, United States - M1 30m 12015 | ecosystem: Environmental > Aquatic > Marine > Intertidal zone | place: USA... | reverse complement strand
CCAAAAGCTCTTAGAAGCAGGATGCAGCGGTGCAAAAGCAGCGGACAGTAGCGTGATCGCTATTCTTCATTATGCCGGTTATTCTGGCGCAAAAAGTTTTTATCAGACGGTTGACTCTGTAGATTACGATTGGATCGGTTTATCCTATTACCCCAAATGGCACGGTACGGATATAGGTGTTTTATCTGCAACCTGTTTTGATTTACAAGATGCTTTTCAGCGTCCGGTCGCACTCGTAGAGACTTCATATCCATTTACTTTGAATTGGAACGATTGGACCAACAATCACATTGGTGACACGAGTCAATTACATCCTAATTTCCCTGCAACTCACGAAGGTCAGCGCGCCTTCATAGCTTCGCTTCGAGCACTAACAGATTCACTTGGAACAGGACTTGTCTATTGGGGCGGTGAATTGGTAGCCTACAAGGGTCCTCAAGCACAAGATGGTAGCCCGTATGAAAATCAGGCACTTTTTGATTTTTCTGGCAAGGCCTTACCCGCTTTGTATGAATTAGGAGTCCAGTAGCGTCAATGGCAATCTACTTGGTCAATCATGTAATTTCTAATTATCATCTATATTTAACACTCGAAGAAAGCGAAACTATCCATGACTATTAAGGCCGCCACCATTGCAGATTATGTTGAACAAATTCCAGAAGATCGCAAAGAGATTTTCAAGGAATTACTATCCATTTTTAGAACGCACTTACCCAAAGGGTATGAAGAATGCCTCAGTTATGGCATGCCTGCATTCTCTGTTCCACATAGTCTGTATCCTCCTGGATATCATGTCTCTCCGCAAGTTGCACTACCCTTCATCAGTATCGCTTCGCAAAAAAACTTTATCGCTTTATACCACATGGGATTGTATGCAACGCCTGAACTAATTTCGTGGTGGAAAGAGGAGTATCCGAAGCATTCTAAAAGAAAGCTAGATATGGGAAAGAGCTGTGTACGTTTCAAGAAAATGGACGATATCCCTTTCGAACTTATTAAAGAGTTAGCTCAAAAGATAGCTCCAGAGCAATGGATATCGACCTACGAGAAGCAACTAAAGAAATAGGAATTCACTATTTTTGCCTTTCACTCCTAAGAAATGACCGAAAACCAAACCAAATCGTCAAAGAAATTCATCGATATAGATGGTGTAATCAAGGATAAAAATCCTTCTCTCTATCAAATTATACCAGGATTCCTCATCCGTTACGTGAGTGAACGTATTGTTCGGGAGCGAATTCTGAATGAAATAATGGTAGATTTAAAAGACTTGAATAATTTCGAGTTTTGTGCAGCAGTATGCAAACGTTTCAATGTCACAGTACGCAGCGTTGGTACTGAGAATATTCCTGGCGAAGGAGGCGCCATATTTGCCGCCAACCATCCACTCGGGGGAATGGATGCAATGGCGATTATGGAAAGTATATCGCACAATCGCAATGACGTGAAGTTTTTAGTTAACGACCTTCTAATGTCCATCGTAAATCTTCGAGGAATTTTTGTTGGAGTTAATAAATTTGGTGCCACACCGCGTGAGAATATTCGCCGTGTAGATGAATTATTCGCTAGTGAAAATGCAGTGTTCATTTTCCCTGCAGGGTTAGTTAGTCGAATGACAAAATACAAAGTCATTCGTGATCTGGATTGGAAAAAAACGTTTGTCAGCAAAGCGAAAAAACATCAAAAGCCCATAGTGCCAGTTCACATTAGTGGACGTCTTTCCCGTAAATTTTACAGAGTCGCGAAAATTCGCAAGTTTTTTGGGATTAAGATTAACATTGAGATGCTCCTTTTAGCTCAAGAAATGTTGAAACAACGCGGCAAGACCATAACGATAACTTACGGAAAGCCCATTTATCCAGAGCATTTAGATAAGTCAAAGAGTGACGATGATTGGGCATATGAGGTGAAATCTAACGTTTACAATCTGGCAAAATAAGTCGTCTTTAACCGGCCTTTAGGGGGTATATTTGCAGCATGATAGATTTGAGTTACATCAGACCGGCAGTGCCGGTAGAGGCAATAAAAGCGGAATTGACCCCGGAGCGGTTTGTACGTCACACCTCTAAGCTCGAGAATGAAATCTACATCGTAAACGTTCACAATTCGCCTGAAACACTCCAAGAAGTGGGTCGCTTACGCGAACTCACTTTTGCCAGTGCCGACGGTGGGACAGGTAAACCCGTTGACCTCGACAATCTCGACCTTAGCGACAATCCTTACCAACAACTGATTGTATGGAACCCGAAGGAAGAGGAGATCGTAGGTGGGTACCGGTTCATAGATGGCGCTACTATCGCAGGAGGAAAGGGAGATCCCCAGCAGGACCTCAGTATGGGGCACTATTTTCAATTTTCAAAGCAGTTTATTGAAGAATACCTGCCTTACAGTATTGAATTGGGACGTAGTTGGGTACAGCCGAAGTACCAGCCTGCCGTTGATCCTAGAAAAGGAATGTTTGCCCTTGACAACATCTGGGACGGTTTAGGTGCCATTGTGCTGAAATATGAAAACATGCGTCACTTTTACGGAAAGGTTACTATGTATCCTACCTATGATCGCAATGCAAGGAACTGGGTTCTGAATTTTTTAGAACATTATTTCCCAGATACTGAAAAACTCATGCACCCCATAATACAAGCCGAGCTACCAAAAATCCCTGGGCTCGAGCAACACTTCCCTATCGACCGAATGGATTTTTTAACCCATTTTAAAAAAGGACTTCGCAATTTGGGTAAGCTGACAAGTGAATACGGAGAAAGTGTACCTCCATTGATCAAACAATACATGGTTCTGAGTTCTGAAATGAAAACTTTTGGAACGTTCACTAATGCTGACTTTGGAGATGTAGAGGAGACCGGTATTCTCATCTCAGTAGATAAAATCTATGAAGAAAAGCGTTCACGTTACATCACGTTGTAATCACCACGATGCATTTGTGGTTAAGTCCAATAACAAAGCACACAAATGAATAATTTCAACTTATACAATCCTGTTAATCTTTGTTTCGGAAAAGACGAACATAGAAAATTATCTTCTTTAATACCTAAAGACGCGAAAGTGCTAATCACTTATGGCGGTGGGTCCATCAAGCGAAACGGGGTTTACGAAAAAGTCATTGGAGCACTCAAAAATCATGAAGTCTTAGAATTCGGAGGCATTGAACCCAATCCACAATACAGCACTTTACTTCAAGCATTGGCCATTATTAAGGCTGAAAATATTGATTTTCTACTCGCTGTTGGAGGAGGTTCTGTGATCGATGGAACAAAATTTCTTGCGTCCGCTTCGCTCTTCGAAGGTGGAGAGCCATGGGACATCCTTGCAAAAGGTATTCGTACTACAAAAGCACTGCCTTTTGGAACAGTGTTGACCTTGCCTGCTACAGGTTCTGAGATGAATAGTGGCGCAGTAGTGAGTCGCAAAGAGATAGGACAAAAACGTGGGATGGGCGGTCCAGGGTTATTTCCACAGTTTTCCATTTCGGATCCTACTGTGGTAGCCTCAATACCGCAACGTCAGCTTGCTAATGGTCTCGTAGATGCTTTCACCCATGTGATGGAACAATACATGACCTACACTACTTCAGCGACCCTACAAGACAGAATTTCAGAGGGTATTCTATCTACACTGATAGAAATTGCTCCAAAACTGATGGATAATCCGTCCGACTATGGAACTGCAGCTAACTTCATGTGGAGCTGTAATATGGCACTAAATGGACTGATTCAAAAAGGAGTACCAACCGACTGGAGCATACATGCCATAGGACATGAAATCACAGCTGCCTACAATGTAGATCATGCCAGAACGCTCGCTATTGTTTTACCGAGTCTTTACAGATTCAAGTTTGAACAAAAACAGGCAAAACTGGCGCAATACGGACGCCGAGTGTTGTCTTTAGAGGGCACTGATTTTGACGTAGCGCATCAAGCCATTGACCATACAGAGGCTTTTTTCCATTCTTTGGGAATTGAGACTAAATTAAGTGCCTATGTACCCGATGCCACCTCTTTCCCTAAACGCGCAGCCGCACAACTTGAAAGTTATGGTGCTACACGCTTAGGAGAGCACAAAGACATCACCCCAGAAGAAGTCGTAACTATATTAAGCGCTACACTTTAATGTCACAAGAAATCTTAAAATCACTATTTACGATGCCCCCTAGTGAGGCACGCTTGAAGGAATTAGATGCTTTAGCTGCCATCCTCATCGAACAGTATAAAGACGGTTTAGCGGTTAACTTTATCTGCACACACAACAGCAGAAGAAGTCATTTTTCTGAAATTCTTTTTAGAACTGCTGCAAAATATTACGGCCATGAAAACGTGGAAACTTTTAGCGGAGGTACTGAAGGCACTGCTTTATATCCGGAAGTAGCCGAAAGTTTCAAGCGACATTCATTTACTGCGGTCAAGGATCTCACAGCGCATAATCCCCATTGGCAAATCTTTCATCCGTTACTTGAAAGCGAGCACAATACCCCATTCTTATTCTCAAAAGCTTATGATCATGCGCCAAATCCTACCACCGGGTATGTTGCTGTAATGGTCTGCGATAGTGCTAATGAGGCTTGTCCAGTAGTTGTAGGCGCAGCAGAGCGTTTTCCCTTAACTTTTATGGATCCGAAACGTAGTGATGGTACTCCTGAATGCAGTGCTGTTTACGATGCGACCTTGAAAGAAATAGCTGCTGAAATGGGCTATTTAGCTCGCCAATTGGCTTAACACCCCTTCAACAGCAAGGCGGTAAGAGTCTAGTCCAAAGCCACTTACAGTTGCAACACATTTTTGACCTATCAAACTAGTGTGTCGAAAATCCTCTCGTGCCAAAGGGTTTGAAATGTGCACCTCATATACGGGAACGGTAATGCCTGCTACACAATCCATGAGTGCCACAGAGGTATGTGTATATCCTCCTGCGTTCAGTATAACCGCATCATAAGTCTCGTCGGCTCCCTGTAAAAAATCGATCAGTGCCCCTTCTATATTGCTTTGCTCGTATCTGAATGAAGCCACATCATCATACACTGCAGTAAGTTCTTCGTAGAACGACTGAAAGTCTTGATTACCATAAATCCCCGGCTCTCTTTTTCCTAAAAGATTGAGATTGGGTCCGTTGAGAATTAAAATTTGCATAGTGTAAAGTTAGCGCATCAATAGCGAAATTAGGAGCATGAATTGGACCGATTCCATTACAGGTTATCTTGAGCACCTCAAATTTGAGCGTGGACTCAGCGACAATACTATTAGTGCCTACAAAAGAGATCTAAATCAATTGGCCAATTTCAGTGATCAAAAGCCGAAACAGATCAACGCAAAACAGATCTCCGCCTACCTCCAACACCTCCACTCCATAGGCTACTCTCCGCGCTCTCAGGGACGAGTGCTCAGTGCGCTTCGTGGATTTTTTAACTGGATGATTGATGAGGAACACCTTACGGAACATCCGGTGGTTCTGTTTGAAAATCCAAAGACGGGGCGCAAACTACCGGTAGTTCTTAGCGTACAAGAGGTGGTTCGTTTGCTAGCAGCCATTCCTATGAATGAAGAGTTTGCGACCCGCGATAGGGCCATAATAGAACTGCTCTATGCCTGTGGACTGCGTGTTTCTGAAGCGTGCACGCTAAAGCGTTCGCTCCTGCGCTTGAAAGAAGGCTACATTATTGTGACCGGAAAAGGAAATAAGCAGCGGTTGGTTCCAATACACAAAGAGGCTGTAAAACACCTTGAACTCTATTTAGAATATGGCCGTCCCCATCAAAAGTGTCAGCCCAAACATTCGGATACCGTCTTTTTAAGCAATAGAGGTGCTGCCCTATCGCGACAGAGTATCTTTTTGAAGATCAAAAAAATTGCCGCTTCTGCAGGAATCAAAAAAGCAATTAGCCCGCATACCATGCGCCACAGCTTCGCAACACATTTGATGGAACGCGGCGCGGATTTGAGAATTGTACAGCAACTTTTAGGTCATGAAAGTATTACAACTACCGAGATTTATACTCATATTAGCGCCCAGCAATTAAGTGATAAAATCGCCGATTTCCACCCCTTAAACCACCTGTAATGAAGCGCATTATATATGTGATAGTAGCAGCTGTTTGCCTAAGCTGCTCCAGAAACTCTACCGACTACAGCGAAGTCTTTTCAGAAATACATTCGTGCCACGATACGGCACAATGGGCGGCACCGGATCTCTTTAATGCACTACCAGGCACCTACGATTGGCGGTATGTGCAAGCTTGGGGATGGGGAAGTTATTATCAAAGTGAATCGGATTTTTTGAATTGGACGCTAACATTGAATTCCGATAGCACGTACAGGGTAAATGGAGCTGATACCGTATTGTATGAAGGAAACTGGTCCTTAGAGAACAGTTGGTACTCTTTTACGTTAACTCTTGACACTTCCGTGAGCACGCTTTGGGGTCAATTAGTCTATTGCCCGCCCTATTTAATGTTTTACAACAGCCCCGTCGACGGTCCGGACCATATGTACGAAAAACGATGAACCTAGATCAAATAATCACCCTACAACGAGCCAATGCCTCAGCACAAGCCCAAACTAGTTTAAAATACCGCCTACAGAAATTGGACCTTTTGCGCCATGCGTTGCAAGGTCATTGGCAAGAGAAGTTGGCAAATGCGCTACACGAAGACTTTGGAAAAAGTCCAGTGGAAGTAGGTTTGACGGAGATCTTCCCAACATTGGATAATCTGAAGATTATTCGCAAAAACTTAAAACGTTGGTCTGCACCACAGAAGGTAAAGACTCCACTACCGCTTTTTGGATCCACCTCCTATACCCAACCCGAACCAAAAGGCAATACCCTGGTCATCGCGCCATGGAATTACCCTATTTTCTTATCGCTTCATCCTCTATGCACCTCATTTGCCGCAGGAAATACCGTTCTTTTAAAACCATCTGAGCATACCCCAAAAACCTCTGCAGTTTTGGGAGAATTAGTGGCAGAAATTTTCAAACCGGAAGAAGCCAGCGTGGTTACAGGAGGAGTAGATGTATCTACCGCGTTACTTAAAGAACGCTTTGACCATATCTTTTTCACTGGCTCAACAGCTGTCGGTAAAATAGTGATGGCAGCGGCAAGCAAACACCTGTGTAGTGTAACCTTAGAATTGGGCGGAAAAAGTCCAACGATTGTTGACGAAACAGCCAATGCATTTGAAGCTGGACAGCGCGTTGCATGGGCAAAATTTACGAATGCCGGACAAATCTGTATCGCTCCTGATCACATCTATGTTCATTCACGGAAACTGGAAGATTTTAAACGCGGTATCGCTAAAGTCATTTCCAAACAATACGGTGAAGACCCTACCCTGAGCAAAGACTATGTGCGTATAGTGAACGATCAACATTTTAAAAGACTCGCCGATATGCTCCGAGAAGCCAGCGAGGAAAGCGGCGCTCCGTTTATCGGAGGCGCAACTAATACTGAACAACGTAAGATTTCTCCTGCAGTCTACATCAACCCTTCAAAGGAAGGTGCCTTGATGAAAGAAGAAATCTTTGGCCCGCTCTTACCTGTATTTAGTTACACGGACCTTACAGAGCCATTATTGGAAATCAATTCTCGAGAACACCCTCTGGTGGTTTACATCTACAGCAAGAGCAAACGAAACATTAAAGCCATACAACAAGGAACACGTGCAGGTGCAACTGCCGTGAACATGAGTTTGCTTCAAATCGCAAATAACTATCTGCCTTTCGGGGGAACGGGACATAGCGGCATTGGCAAAACCAATGGGCACGCAGGCTTTTTAGAATTCACAAATACCCGAAGTGCATTTTACCAGTGGGGATTCCCTGTCAATAAAATTTTAACCCCACCGTACACTAACGGAAAGGCGAAATTGGTACAACGCTTGATTAAGAACCTCTTTTAGGAGCCCGTCGTTTTTATAAAGTAAATGCAAAAAAAAACCACCCCGCGGCAAAGCTGCGGGGTGGTCTGTTTTATAACTGTAGCGGGCGCTTAGCCGACCTTTACCAACTCTACCTTAAAGATGAGCGTAGCATTTGGCGGGATAACTCCACCTGCTCCTGAAGCACCATATCCTAATTCCGAAGGAACGATCAACGTCGCTTTAGCGCCTTCATTCAATAACATAATGCCTTCATCCCATCCTGGAATAACTTTTCCAACACCAATAGGGATTTGAAGAGGTGTTCCACGACTAAATGAAGAATCGACTACCACACCGTCCGCTAATTTTAGTTCATAGTGTACATCTACCTGCTGTCCAGCCGTGGGCTTAGGTCCATTACCTTCTTCTTCAAGGATGTACATCAATCCACTTTCTGTAGTTTCTGCCTGATCTTTTAAACCCTGAATGGCGGCATCTGCGGACTCCTGAGCTGCTTTAGCAGCCTCCTCGGCCTTACTTCTTGCCGTGGTAAACATAGAACTTGCATCCCAATTTTGAGCTTCTTCACCAACGCGGATAATTTCTACCTTCTCCATGGCATCCCCCTGGGCAACAGCGTCCACTACATCCTGACCTTCGATCACGTAGCCAAACACGGTGTGCTTGCCATCTAGCCAGTCCGTTGCACCGTGCGTGATGAAAAATTGCGAGCCGTTTGTTCCAGGTCCGGCATTTGCCATAGATAATGTACCAGGTCTGTTGTGAGTCAATTCTGGATGTATTTCATCTTCGAACTGGTAGCCCGGGCCACCAGCGCCTGTCCCTGTGGGGTCACCGCCTTGAACCATGAAATCTGCAATAACTCTATGGAAGGTAAGACCGTCATAGTACGGCGTTCCCATTTCCGACACGTTATTTTCAAGTGTACCTTCTGCTAAACCAACAAAATTGGCCACCGTCATCGGTGTTTTTTCGTGTTCTAGTTTGATTGTGATCGCTCCTTTGGGTGAAGCGATTTTGGCGTAAATACCGTTTTCCATGCTGATGTATTAAAAAGATAGGACCCCTCCGTACGGGCTCCTTGGTTTATTTTTCGATTGAAACTACCTCGACGTCAAAGACGAGGCTAGAATTTGGAGGAATGGCGTCTCCCGCACCACGTGCGCCATAGCCGAGGTAAGGAGGAATGATGAGTTTCGCTTTACCACCCACATTTAGCAATTGGATGCCTTCCTTCCAGCCTTCGATCACTCGAGCCATAGGACCATACTGTAATGGGAATGGATCGTAAGGCTCTCTACGCTCATCATATTTACCGTTCGCTTGCGCTACAGCTTTTATCGAACTATCGAACAAAGTACCATCCATCAAATAGCCAGCGTAATGCACGCGAACCATTTGACCAATTTCTGGCTTAGGACCATCACCTACCGTTTCAATAATGTAACGTAATCCAGTTTCAGATTTCGTTGCTTCAGGATAAGCCTCATCCATCTCATTTTCGACCGCTGCCGCTGCTGCTGCTTTGGCATCTGCTACAGCTGATTTTCCATCCGTAAATGCCGCCGGTGCATCCCATTTCTTCGCAGAGCTTCCCACGCGAATAATCTGAACATTTTGAAGCACTACCTTATCCGTAGGGCGATCTGCTGCCATAGTCTCTACATCTCCAATAGCAGTAACAATTTCTTGTCCGCTTAATACGTTTGCGAAAATGTTGTACCCGCCATCAAGATGTGGCGTAGGATTGTGTGTGATGAAAAATTGAGATCCATTAGTACCTGGGCCTGCATTCGCCATACTTACTACACCCGCTTTATCGTGACGTAACTCTTCGTTGATTTCTTGTGGAAATGCATAGCCTGGTCCGCCAGAACCTGTTCCGTCGGGATCACCACCTTGAATCATAAAGTTTTTGATCACACGGTGGAATAAGGTTCCATTATAATATGGCTTACCCTCATATTTCTCAGCTACTTCGGGATGATTACCCTCAGCTAGCGCAATAAAATTAGCAGCCGTCATTGGAACTAAATCTTCATGAAAATCAATGAGAATATCTCCCATAGAGGTTTCCAATTTTGCATAAATCCCATCTTCTAAGGTGATGGTTTCATCGTTGACAGTGACTTTATTGCCTCCGCAACTTGACAATGTAATGGCAGCAACAGCTGCAAATAAATAGATTCTGATCA
>Ga0206677_10005384_pt1 | contig 10098 bp, 6 predicted proteins | sample M130m12015metaG_FD_155475 | JGI IMG/M metagenome (GOLD analysis project Ga0206677, IMG submission 155475) | Ammonia-oxidizing marine archaeal communities from Monterey Bay, California, United States - M1 30m 12015 | ecosystem: Environmental > Aquatic > Marine > Intertidal zone | place: USA... | reverse complement strand
CTTGACCATTTGTTTTTTCTAGTCTTGAATATCTTAACGAAGGGTTTACAGTAAAGTTATCATTAACTTGAAAGTTTAAGGTCATAAAAGAGGAAGTAAGATTTCCGATTTCAGGGATGTCTTCGTTAACAGACAGGTCTTTTCCACTGTCTAGATTTACTCTAAAATTAAAAGACTCACTTGGAGATCCATTGATAGAAAATGAATGTGTAGGTAAGTCGTTGAAACGAATTCCTAAAAATGTTTTTACTGCATCATAATCTAATTTGTATGATAATTCTGTTTGACCATAGGTTTTCAAAGAGGCAAACAAGTCAATACTAAAGTTTTTATATAAATCTTCAAAAGTATACACGACATCTACCCTAGTTCCAAAGCCAAAAGATTGAACAGCAGGTTTATTTATAATATTGATATATTCATGAAAAAAAGTTCCCCAGCGACGATTATTTTTAACGACAAATCCTACGTCAGATCTATATTGAGGAGAAATATTTCTGTAGTAGAGGTAGCTCTGCCAATGCTCAGTTTTTCTGTAAAGCTGCAAGTAAAGAGCATCACCATTAATCTTATCTCCATCTAAGGCAATTGTTTTTCCACGAATCGTAGCATCCGTATTTATCCAATCATTTACAGGTTCTTCATTGAAGTTTTTGAAAACTTCAAAACTCAAACGCAGATTTTGATTTAAAAGGAAAAGTCCATCAAAACCCATAAGGTGACCAAAGCCACCACCTTTATAGAAACGGTTCATCATTACCCCTCCAAATCGAGATTTAGGGCTCAATAGATGTTGATAGCGAATAACATTAATTAAACTTTGTCCTCCCTGTCCAATGTATGATCGATCCTCACCACCTACCAAATATACCGAGTTTTGGTCAAGTGCGTTCAGTAAAAATAAACGCGATTTCTTTCCTTGACTCAATAATTTTGTTGCTATGGAAGGGTTTACAATAGAACGCGAGTAAAATGCCCCATCTGTATAGTTTACAAGATCTGTTCCCCGATTAAAAAATGGACGTCTTTCTGGGTATTGCAGAGAAAAAGAGGAATTTACATCAATTTGAGTAACATCAGCCTCAACTTGAGAAAAATCGGGGTTAAGTGTCAATTCAAAACTAGTATTCTTATTGAGATCTAAATTAAATCCTAGACCAACTTTTCCTTTTACAGATTCATAAGAAATTTTTTCATCAGGGCTGTTTCTAGATCCTTGAATGTTACTTGAAACATAGGGGAGAATTTCCAGCCGTTTATCAATAACAATATCTTTTAAAATTAGATTGTCCGAAGTTTGACAAACGATACAACTATTATTTCTGTCACGAGGTTGGCTACTCACCTCTATTTCATTTCCATTTTCAAAGTATCGTCGATAAAAATTGATATGCCATTCTTGATCTGTTCCATTTGGAAAAGGAATTTCAGAAAATGGTATTTTCATTTCTACGGTGTATCCATTGTCTATTATGGCGGCTTTGGATTCAAAATTCATATTAAAAGTACTGTCATATCGATCTGAGTCGGACAAAGCATTTACTTGTTTAACATCGAATTGACTCCCGAAAGAATTAACAGCTAATCCAAGATTGTTTCTTGCGTCTGCAAAAGGATCTAAACGAACCAAAACAAGATCATCATTCCAAATATTAAAATCATCTCTCGGGCGAATAGATCCTCGGATATTTTTTGGGTCATCTTCAGCGTGAAAAGCAATAAATAAATAGGTATCAGAATAAGTAATGTAGGCAGTAGTTTTTTTTCGTGCCTCAAGATTATTGGCTGGATTAAATTCAATATCCAAGGGGATTTTTGTTGCATTTTCCCAAATTTTTTCAGACAATAAGCCATCTAAGATAATTGGATTTTTGTTTATTTTAGTTGGTGAAAAAGTTTCCTGAGCAAAACCAATTTGCAAATAAAATATTAATAAAATGAAAGTTAAAAATCTCATATAATAAAAAGATACGTCAAAAAATATATGTCAAAAATAGATTTTTTTGAAGACAATAAATTATTAACTTGAATAAAACCTTTTGGAGAAAAATTGATATTCGATATTTCTATGGACTGATCTCTCCTGAAACAATAAAACCTTGAACGATTATAGTATAGCTATTTTTATTTGTTTGATAGAAGAATTGAGAAAATAAGTAGTAAAAAAGTTATTCCTGAAGAAATAGAGCGAATTAAGTTGAAATTATTCCACTTATTTTCTATGGTACTTCTCAAAGCTTTAATTTCCTCCAAAGTAATGGTTTCTAGATTGGTTTTGTCTAATATTTCATTCAAAGGAATATTCCCAAATACGGTTATACCAAAGACTCCAATCCAATAAATGAGAAGAATGCATATGAATAGCCAAAAAATATTCTTGGGATATAAATGAAAATGAAACAAAGGAACCAAAGCTACAGCGATGATAGCTCCAACAAATACAATTAGAAATGCACCATTTAAGATGACTCGATTCATAGATTGTAATGCATTCAAATATTCTAGGTCACTTAATTTTCCAATACCTGGTTTTACCGCATTGGACCAAGTAAAAAAAATTCCTGCCATAATTCCAGTTAAGAATATGGCGGAAACCAAAATAATAGTTTGAGTTTTCATCAATCTAATGCTTTTTCTTTTTTAAAATTAAATAACCCCCGGCGCCCAGACAACAAATCAATGCTATAAAGGTAGAATTTTTTTTTATTTTTGAAAATGTCAAAAAGATTATTCTATCCTCTTTTTTTGTTATTGATTCCTTTAATTGGAATGATGATCACTGAAGAGATTAACTGGAGCCTGTTAGATTTCATAATTATGGGGGTTTTGTTGACTTTTCTTGGTATTGGAATTAACTTAGTCATTAACCGCGCAATCAATTTAAAAAATCGAATTTTATACATAGGGATATTGGTTTTAACGTTTTTGTTCATATGGGCTGAGTTGGCAGTTGGTATTTTTGGAACTCCCTTTGCGGGAAATTAAGTCATTAATAGATTTGATAGTACGCTAATTTTGAACAATAAAGTTAGCGAACTTCGACATGAGCTTATTTTTGACTTTATTTAATTCCATACCCATACCCATACCCATACCCGTATCCATAGCCATATTTATCAATGAATCTATCAGGCTTAGAGTCGTCAGTAACTACATAACCTACGTTTTTTAGGTTGTATTTTTCTTTATAGTCCATTACATAATTTACGATCTTTTTGGGTGAAAATTTTTTCCTAAAAACATGAATAACGTAATCTGATTTCTTTAATAATTCAAGAGAATCCACCATAAAAAGGATTGGTGGAGTATCAAAAATAATATAATCATATTTTTTCTTGAGATATGAAATTAAAGCATCAAATTTTTCACTTTCATACATATTAAATTTGTTATTTGGTTTAGTTCCAACAAAAAGAGTATCGAGCTGGTTGTTAGTTATTTTATATTTTTCAAAAAGTTCTTTGAAATCATTTTTAGGATCATTTATAATATTTGTGAGTCCTTTAAAATCCATTTTTTTTTCATTAAATAATTTTGGTAAATCAGGATTTCGAATATCTGTCCCGATGAGAAGAACTTTTTTATCTATACTCGCTAAGAAGGTTGAAAGATTGAAGGAAGTATATGTTTTTCCTTCATTTTTAATGCAGGACGTAATCATAATCGACGTTCCTTTTTCTGATTTTGGAATTAATATATTTAAATTATGATAAATTCTTTTCAAAAGTTCGCTGCGTAATGATTTATTTTCAGATGATGATTCATCCTTTGAAAATTTTACAACACCTAAAAAATTAATATCGAGAAGTTTTTCTTTTAGATATTCTATGTCAACAAAAAAAGTTCTGATAAAAAATAAACTAAGACTAAAACCAACTGGGAGGGCTAATCCGGCAAATAAAAACCCAGCAAATGTTTTAGATTTATTTGATTTTGTTTCAGTAATATAATCAACTTCATTAATTAATTTAATATTTGATTCTAAAGAGGATAAACTGATCAATGCCTCTTCTTTTTTTTGTGATAAATAAGAATGTAAATTATTCACAAGTAAAAGGTCTCTTTCTAAATTAGCTAATTTGGCTCCCTTTATTGGAATAACACCAACCATAGAATTACTTTTTCGTTTGTAATCCTCATACCTATTTAATTTCATTTTTAATTTATTAATATAGATATTTAAACTATTGATAATATTAGATCTTAAATCAATAAGCTGATTTTGTGATTGAATAACTAGTGGATTTTTTTCTGTGGCTTCAACAAGTAAATTGTTTTTTTCTAAAATAATTTTGTTAAACTGAAAAACCATTTGATTAATGTTATCATTTTCAATCCCAATATCAGTTGGTAACAGTTCGAAAGAGGTTTGTTTTTGTACCTCTTTTAATAATTTAACAGATAACTCACTTTGCAATGAATTTTTAAATATTTTTTGTTCAATATCATTTAAATTAGATAATGCTGAATTTGTTTGAGATTCAGGCATATATACTCCGTTTGAGATCTTAAAACTAGAAATCACATAATTCAGAGAGTCAATTTTGGTTTTTAATTTAGAAATTCTCAAATCAATAAAGTTTATTGACAATTTGAAGACATTTTTCTTTTCACTTAAATTGTTGTCTTTAATCCCAACTACAATTCCTTTCAAGATTTTTGAGTTTAATTCTTTATTGGGTCCAGAATAAGAAATATCGTATGTGTTCGAATTTTTTGATTCTTGAACAGCATAACTTGATTTTATCCCGTCAATTGTTTGATTTTTATCAAATTGATGAATGATAAAGGTATCCGAACCTGTGTAATTTAAAAATTTTGGTTTGTATGCAAATATTGAATTTTCGAATTCACTTTTATTTTTTGAAAATGAAAATCTTGAATCATTTATTTTTATGACAACATTCTCATTGTCGTAACTAATTATACACCTGTTTTCAGATATGGTTTCTTTAAAAATAAATTCAAATGGTAATGATTCTTTTGTTAAAAGCTTGTTAGCTGTCCAGGTGTTTTTTTTAAAATATCTATAATTAACCCCTAATTTTTCAGCTATTTGGTTTAATATTAAGGTAGATTTAAAAATTGAAGCTTGATCTTTATTCTCAAGCTTATTATTATAAAGAAATTGATATTCATTATTATTAATAAAAGATGAGGGGTCAGATTGATCTTCACTAACCAATATCGTTGCATTTGTTTGAAATACATCGTGATGATAATAGTTGTATGTAATTCCAAAAAGAGTGAACACGATTAACGATGAAATAATTAGTATTCTTTGAGATAAAATTGTGAATATTATTTCAATAATATTTATTTGATCTTCTTCAGTATATTGATTATTTGTTTGCATCATCTAATAATTAGTACAAGTATCGATGTTAATAGAGAAAGCGCTCCAGCATTTCTTAAAATTCCAAAATCAAATGCTAAAGAGGTATTATCAGGCCTTACATATATTTTATCGTTTTGTTTTAGGTAATAGTATTCTGAGTTCAAAAACTCATAGGATGTTAAATCTAAATATCGAGTTTCAATTGTATTATTCGAATTTCGAATTATCATAACATTGGTAGGATCTGCATTTTTATTAAAATCTCCAGCCCTACTGATGAGTTCTGTAAAAGAAATATTTTGATTTATGACTTCAAACGTCCCAGGCTTTCCAACTTCTCCTAATATTGAAACTCTGAAATTTAAAATTTTTGTTCTGACATTTGGATTTTGAACGTATTCCTTTAGTCTTTCTTTAATAGATTCAGATAATGAAGAACAAGTTAACCCTATGGCTTTTACTTTCCCAAGAATACGGATATCTATACAACCTGAACTATCCACTAAATAGCCGTCTAATTTTCTTGCCTCTGCATTTCTTATCGTTCCAATTTTATCGATTGAACTTGGTGTAAAAATTGAGGTACTTTGATTGTTTAAAGAAGAAATATTTACATCAATTAAATCTCCATAGGTGATGATAGCCTCTGGAATTTTAATTTTTAGATTTTCAGGGATATTTTTAAAAAGTAATTTGCTATTAGAGCAACTTACCATTAAAAAAATAGGAATTAGAAAATTAATAACTTTTTTTAAATGCAAAACAGGTTTATTATTTTACTGCATAATTACATAAAATTAAAGGTGTAGATAAATATTTTTTTTTTAAAAAAAACATCAACTTCTTAAGAAAACATCTTTTTTGTTTCGTTTTTTTTTAAATAGTAAAAAATAATGAATTTACCCCCTTTAATAGAGCGTTATTTCAAATGATATAAGATTGAAATGGATATTAAGGATTGAATTTTTATCTTAAAAATTTATATTTATTCTTTAGAAGGTATGTCTCGGAGTACCCTGTTTTTTTTCCTATTTCTGAGATTGATTTTTTATTTAAGAGCATTTTTTTTGCTAATTCTTTTCTTTCTGTTTTTATGAATTGAGCTGGTTTAAAATCTTTATTTAAACTATTTATTTCGTAATAGTCTAAGTTAAATTCAATTTCTAACATTTTCAAGGTTACCCGATTCAAATTCCCACGAATGAAACGTTTGATATTGGAAACCAATTGATCATTCGTAATATTTTTTTTCGTTACACGTTTAATAATAAGCATCAAAATTATTATTATGGCTATTATCCCAACGTATAGATAGTTTCTGTTATTGTCAATTCTATAATCTTTGAAAATTAAGTTATTATTGAATTTTTTTATTTCTCTAATAGAATAAATTCCATGTACACTCCCGAAGCTGATACTTCCATCACTCTTGTAAACAGCACTCTTATTAAACTCGTCTATAATATATCCATCGTATAAATTTTTTTTGGTTTTACTGAAGATGCTCAATCCTTTGTTTCCTGATAAAAAAATTAAATCATTATAATCAGAGATCGTATGTGCGGTCATACGAATGTCTGTTTTACTTTTTAGCATCAAACCATTTTTTGTTCTTTTAAAACTTAGTAATAATTTATTTTCAGAAATTGCATAAAAATTGTTACCATCCAAGTCAGACTCTAAAATATCGTTAATTTTATAATTGATCTTGTTTTCGATAATTTCAGTTTTAAAATCTATTACATTTAATGAAATGTACTGATTGTCGTCAATAAAGTGAAATTCCTCTCGATCTTTGATTCGATCTTGGATCTTGTTTCTTATGGGTATAATTTTTTTTTGAGAGGTATATATCAATTTAAAAGTATCTGTTTCGTTATTGTAATTATATATTCCTTTATCAGATAGCACTAAATATTCAAAATTATTTATTAAAAAAATATCTGAAATAACACCATACTCTCCTTTGGATCTTATCGAATTATCATTGCTATATATTTTAGTTTCTTTATTTTTTTTATAGGATAAGAGGCCATTATAGCATACAAAAGTAATACTGTCAAACTCTTTTATTTGTCCATCTGTATAGGTTATTTTGTTTAACTTCTTACCTTTGATATAGATTCCGTTGTAAGAACCAACAGCATTCTTAGTGATTGATCTTACACTCTCAAATGGTTTAAATTCATAAGATAAGTCCTTGTAAATCAATAATTTACCTCTAGATATAATGAATAATGTATTTTCTAGGTAGGCAAAATCACTTGTTGATGTTGAGTAGAAGTCGGGAAATTTTAGGGGGGATTTTATGAATTTTATTTTAAAATTATTATTTTTTTGAAAGATTGAATTTATGGGTCCAATAATAGAACCATCAAAAAGGGTTAAATCATCTCCAGAAGAATTAATTTTATAAATACCATTATTGGAACTTATATATAGTTCGTTTTGATAGGTAACAAAATTATAAAATACTTTGTCGTCATAAATTTTTTGAATTGTAAAGGCGTAATTAAATAATATAATAGAGGTTAATATATATTTTAAATGAAACATGTTTTTTGTTTTAACAAGTCCAATTATAATGTTTTTTTTTATTGGGACAATAATTAAAACTTTAAAAAAATATCTTTTTATATCTATTTTTATCAAAAAATACAACTATTGTATTGTTTTATGACTCATATATTGATAAAGGAATTTATTATATGAACATCACAGTAAATTCAAAATTTATGTGGTAAAAATAATTAAGGATAGGGTATTTTAAAAAATCTTATCAGTCTTTCGGAACAAAAAAAGCATCCTATGGGATATCTTTTTTGAATATTTCTAATTTAATTAATATCATTAATCCGTTAGTAAATATTTTATATCAATCAATTCAATTGAATTGATTAATCCTGAATCTAAAGAGCTTTCTTGATCATAAGTCAAAATACAATGGGAATTTGCATCAATTTCAAAACATGGAATTGAAGCATCATTTGAAAAACTTCCCGAAGATTCTAATCCGTCTGCATTAGTGATCAACATAGGAACTCCTTTTGCAGAATAATCATTGGGGTTATTCAATTTTATCTCAAAATGTAACCTAGAAGTATTATTCCCAGTATTAGATGTAAATGTGAAGTTTAGTACTTCGTAGGTGAAATTTTCTAATTCAGGCGGTTCAATTAATTCAGGCACTGACGGTTCGGGAAAGTTACAAGGAACTTCTGAGTTGTATCATAACGATAAGATTGGTTATTCACTATATAAAATCGTGGAATCGTAATTATTTTTGTACAATCTTCTTCATCACTAGATTTACACCCACTCAATAAAACTATTATTAAGAATAACAAGGGAACGTTACTTTTCATACGTTTTTTTTTTTACTGTAAACGTGTTTATGCAAGAGAAGCAGCGAGTTTTACATACTATCTTTCGGAGAGAAATATACAAAATAAAAAGAATAGCGATTTGAATCAAAACTCAAACCTTCGTTTTAATGAGTCGTTTTTATAGATATAGACGTTAAAGTAGTTTAAAAGCTTCTTTTATTTTATCGACATAGTCTAATTTTTCCCAAGTAAATGTTTCTACTTCTTCAGAAACAGTTTCACCCATTGGATTTGTAAATGTCACTTTTTTTACTTCGGGAGTTCTTCCCATATGTCCATACGCAGCCGTTTCAGAATAAATAGGAGTTCTTAATTTTAAGCGTTGTTCAATAAAATAAGGGCGCATATCAAAAATAGTTGCTACTTTTTTACTAATCTCTCCATCAGACAAATTGCTTTTAGCTGTTCCAAAAGTATTTACATGAATACTTGTAGGTTCAGCCACACCAATTGCATACGAGACCTGAACCAATACTTCTTTACAAAGACCTGCAGCGACCAAATTCTTGGCAATATGTCTTGTAGCATAGGCACCCGATCGATCTACTTTAGAAGGGTCTTTTCCTGAGAAAGCACCTCCACCATGGGCACCTTTTCCTCCATAGGTGTCTACAATAATTTTTCTTCCTGTCAAACCAGCATCTCCATGCGGTCCACCAATAACAAAAACCCCTGTAGGATTGATATGATAGGTGATTTCTTTTGTAAATAATTGTTGAATATGAGCCGGTAATTTTGCAATGACTCTGGGAATCAAAATTGCGACAATATCCTTTTTAATTTTAGCCAACATCACCTCTTCAGAAGGATCAAAATTGTCGTGCTGCGTAGAGATGACAATTGCATCAATTCTTTGTGGAATATTATCATCAGAATATTCAATTGTTACTTGACTCTTCGCATCTGGACGCAAGTAGGGAATGTCTTTATTTTCTCTTCGTAATGCAGCCAGTTCAATCAATAATCTGTGTGAAATCTCTAAGGCTAAAGGCATGTAGTTTTCAGTTTCATCTGTAGCATATCCAAACATCATTCCTTGGTCTCCGGCACCTTGTTCCTCTGGATTCGCTTTGTCTACACCTTGATTAATATCTGGTGATTGTTCATGAATTGCAGACAACACTCCACAAGAATTGCCATCGAACATATACTCGCTTTTGGTATAGCCAATTTTGTTAATGACATCTCTAGCGATCTTTTGAACATCTAAATAGGTTTTAGATTTTACTTCTCCAGCTAAAATAACTTGACCTGTGGTAACTAGTGTCTCACAAGCAACCTTAGAAGAGGGGTCAAATGCTAAAAAATTATCAATAAGCGCATCAGAAATTTGATCAGCAACTTTGTCAGGGTGACCTTCGGAAACACTTTCTG
>Ga0206677_10005380_pt1 | contig 10103 bp, 9 predicted proteins | sample M130m12015metaG_FD_155475 | JGI IMG/M metagenome (GOLD analysis project Ga0206677, IMG submission 155475) | Ammonia-oxidizing marine archaeal communities from Monterey Bay, California, United States - M1 30m 12015 | ecosystem: Environmental > Aquatic > Marine > Intertidal zone | place: USA... | reverse complement strand
AAATGAATTGGATATACAAAAAGCCATAACTCGTTCGATACAAGAAATTGAAAATCGTGGAATCGGTAAGGGAAAAACAAATTATAGGCTTCGGGATGCAGTGTTCTCACGACAAAGATATTGGGGCGAGCCTTTTCCTATCTATTTTGTTGATGAAACCCCCTTTTTAGTGGATGACGAAAATCTTCCCATTGAATTGCCGGCTGTAGATAAATATTTGCCTACTGAAGAGGGAGAGCCGCCTTTGGCAAGAGCAAAAAAAGAACAATGGAACCATTCCCAAGGTGACCGGATGGATTTCAATACTATGCCTGGATGGGCTGGAAGTTCTTGGTATTTTTTAAGGTATATGGACCCTCATAATGAACAAGAGTTTGTGTCTAAAGAAAAAGTTGATTACTGGCAAAATGTAGATCTATACATTGGTGGTTCAGAACATGCTACAGGTCATTTACTCTATTCACGATTTTGGACCAAGTGCTTATTTGACTTAAAATTTATTCCTTTCGAGGAACCGTTTAAAAAGCTCATTAACCAGGGGATGATTTTGGGGAGAAGTAATTTTGTATATCGGATCAATGGTACGAATAGCTTTGTGACAAAAGAAAAAAGAAAAGAACATGAGACCACGGCTATTCACGTAGATATTTCAATTGTAGATAATGATGTTTTAGATCTTGAAAAATTCAAGAATTGGCTTCCTGAATTTAAGGATGCTACATTTATTTTAGATGACAACGGAAAATATTTGTGTGGTTATGAGGTTGAAAAAATGTCAAAGTCAAAGTTTAATGTTCAAACTCCAGATGATCTAGTTGTTGATTATGGTGCAGATACGTTACGATTATATGAAATGTTTTTAGGGCCGATCGAGCAAAGTAAACCTTGGGATACCAAAGGCATTTCTGGAGTACATAATTTTTTAAGGAAATGTTGGAGGTTATATTGTTCTGCTGATGGTAAATCTATTGTGTCAGATGAAAAACCTACAAAGGATTCCATGAAAACCTTACATAAAACCATAAAACGGATTAGAGAAGATTTAAATCGTTTTTCTCTAAACACATGCGTTTCGACTTTTATGATCGCTGTCAATGAATTTACTGAACAAAAATGTCACAGTAAAGAAGTTCTTGAGCAGTTTATTATTCTGTTAGCACCTTATGCACCTCATTTTTGTGAAGAATTATGGGAGAAAATTGGTCGGACACCAGGTTCTCTATTTAATTCTCAATTCCCGGTTTTTAAAGAAGAGTTTTTAATAGAAGATGCCTATGAATACCCAGTTTCTTTTAATGGCAAAATGAGGTTCAAAGTTGAATTGCCATTGACTCTTAAGCAAAACGAAATTCAATCAGCATTAGAAAAGATGGATCAAACTATAAAATGGTTGGATGGAAAGACACCGAAGAAAGTGATAATTGTTCCGGGAAAGATTATAAATTTTGTGATTTAAGATTTCAGATGATCAGTGATGCTCGATAAGTCATTTACTTCAACAATAAACTTTTTAAGTGCCTCTGAATTAGATTGTATTTGAGCTCCGCCAGCGAAAATGTCAAGATCTGGGAAATCATCATGTAATCTGCTAAAATAACTGACCACAAATTTTTTGTCAACAGAAGTTAACCACGATGTAAATAATGCATTAGGTTTTAGCTTGTCAATACACTCTCCCAAAGATTCATATGGTAAACTTTGACCCAGGTAAAATGTCGGAATACCCTTTGACCTCAACAAAAAATGATAAAATAGCAAGCTTATTTCATGCCATTCATGTTCAGGAAGGTACATTAAAACAGTAGCTTCTGTTGAATTGGGTATGTCTTGTTTGTCGATTTCCGAAATTATTTTTTGACGAATAAGATTCGACATAAAATGTTCTTGTGCCGGGTTGACCGAACCAATCAACCACATTATTCCAATACGGTCTAGAAATGGGATAAGATGGTCGGTAAACGTTTTTTCTAATCCTACAGACTCTAATAAACCATTCAATGTTTCTTTAAACATAGCCTCGTCCAAGGTCACTAAGGCCAAGATGAACTTATCCATACTGTATTCAGGCTCTTTGTCGACTTTTATGTCCCAAAGAAGTTTGTTCATATCATCTTGAGAAAGCTCTGCAATCTTTGAAATTTTAATTCCATTTCGATTTAACATACTTACTGTCAATAAATGTGTTAATTCTGAGTCGGAATACGTACGAATTTTTGTGTCGGTCCTGTCTGGAGTTAAAATATGATACCTTTTTTCCCATATACGAATAGTATGGGACTTAATCCCAGTAAGGTTTTCAAGGTCTTTTATTTTATATTCTGCCATTTTATTTAACTCTTCTTTTATAAGAACAAGCTAGTTGATTAATTGTTCTTATACTTACAAGATATTATAAATTTACCAAATGGTTATTTCCAGTGCTGATTTTTTAATTTCTAACACGACATTTAAAAAATGCCCGGAAGATGAGAAGCCTGAGTTTGCTTTTATTGGAAGGTCAAATGTCGGGAAGTCTTCACTGATCAACATGTTAACAGGAAAAAAAAAGTTAGCAAAAACATCTTCTACGCCCGGAAAAACACAGCTCATTAACCATTTTGTGATTAATGAAAATTGGTATTTGGTGGATTTACCTGGTTATGGTTATGCCAAAGCATCAAAAAAAAGCCGAAATAATTGGGAGCAATTCATTTCTGAATACTTACTTCATAGAAAAAACCTCTTAACAACATTTGTGCTAATTGACGCAAGGTTGGAGCCACAAAAAATTGATTTAGAATTCATGAATTGGTGCGGGGGAAAGGGCATCCCATTTTCAATCATCTTTACAAAATCGGATAAGCTATCGAGTTCTGCTCTTCAAAAAAACTTATCTTTTTACAGAAAAGAACTATTAAAATATTGGGAAGAACTACCTCCTGTTTTTATTAGCTCGAGTCAATCAAAATTAGGTCGAGAATCTGTTTTGAATTATTTGAATGAGATCTTGGACGCGTTTAGTCAATCTCGTTCTTGAATTTACACCTTGAATTGTATATTTTTGTTAAAACTGAACTATGGGAAGAGCCTTTGAATATCGACGTGCAGCTAAAGAAAAAAGATGGGATAAAATGTCCAAAATTTTTCCAAAGCTCGGAAAGGCAATAACTCTTGCAGCAAAAGAGGGGGGCATTGACCCCGCATCAAATGCCAAATTAAGAACCGCAATTCAAAACGCCAAGTCCGAAAACATGCCTAAAGATAATATCGAGGCGGCAATATCTAGAGCTGTTCAAAAGGACACAGCTCTTTTTAGTGAAATGAATTACGAGGGAAAAGGCCCTCACGGGGTACTTGTCTTTGTGGAATGTGCAACAGATAATCCAACACGTACAGTGGCCAATGTTAAGTCCTATTTTAATAAAGCTGGTGGAGGCATTGTTCCCACAGGGTCATTAGAGTTTATGTTTCAAAGAAAAAGTGTTTTTGAACTAGAACGACCAGAGGAACTTGATATTGAAGAACTGGAGTTTAGTCTTATCGATGCAGGAGTAGAAGAACTAGAAGTTCAAGATAATTTACTTTTTGTTTATGGTGACTACACGGCATTTGGGACAATAGCAAAATCTTTAGAAGAGATGTCCTTAGAAGTACAGAAATCAAGTTTGAAAAGGTTTCCTACGTCTCCTGTAGAGTTCACTGAGGAACAATTAATAGAGATTGAGAAAATGTTAGATAAAATTGAAGATGATGATGACATTCAGCAGGTTTTTACAAACATTGCTTAATTATCCCGATTCTTTTATACTAAAACACAGATAATTTAGTTATAGATAGACGTTTATGATATTAAGGTCCATTACATATTTAGGAATCGGTGTATTAGTGCTCATTTCAGCTTGTTCAACGGAGAAAAATTCTTTTCTCAATAGAACCTACCATTCAACCACAGCGCGGTTCAATGGACACTTTAATGCGAATGAACTATTGGATCAATCATTGAATACCTTCTACAGTTCCAAAAAAGATGATTTTTATGAGATTTTACCTGTAAACCTTCTTCCAAACGAAGAAGAGTCTAAAGGCATGCACTCTGCTATCGATACGGCCATTTCAAAATGCTCAAATGTGATAAAAAATCACAGTATGCCAAGTACCGAGGACATGTACTACAAGGATGAGGAGCACAATAAATGGATTGATGAAAATTGGATAACGATAGGTAGGGCTCTCTATTATAAAAGGGAATACAAACAGGCAAAGAAAAACTTTGAGTTTGTAAAACGACTGTTTGAAAAAGACCCCTCTTATTATGTAGCAAAGCTTTGGATTGCAAAAATTCAAATTGAACAAAGAAAGTTTGCTGATGCGAAGATTATTTTAGACGATTTAAACGCAATTTCACTAGAGCAAAAGGATAAAACGTTTCGTGATTATATCCCTTTTGTGAAGGAAAAAACAGAAGACGGGGAAGAAGTCCCGAAAATGAGTAAGAAGTTGCAATATGAAATTTACAAAACATATTCAGATTTAGCAATCAAAAGAAAAGAGTATCCAGAGGCAATCAATGGCTTGAATTCTGCGATAACAAAATGCCCTTCTGCTGCAGAAAAGACAAGGTTACATTTTATCTTGGGTCAATTGTATCAGCAAAGTAATGTGCTGGATTCGGCTAGGTCACATTATTCTCAAGCTTTAAAAGCATCAGCGCCTTTTGAAATTTCATTTAATGCTAGGCTAAATCGTGCGATTAGTGGAGGCGGTGATAAGTTGAGTAGAGATTTAAAGAAAATGCTCAAAGATGCCAAAAATGCACAGTACAAAGACCAGGTTTATTACGCACTAGCCAATTTAGAAATCAACAGAAGCAACAAGGAATTGGCGAGAGTTTATTTGACTAAATCAGCTTTTTATTCGAATGGTAATGCACGCCAAAAGGCAATGTCATATGAAAAGCTAGGGGATTTAAGTTATTTTGAAAAGAACTATGTTTCTGCTCAAAAATATTATGACTCTTGCACGAGGTTTATTCCGGAGGGGTATCCTAACGGCGATCTGATACGAGACAAAGCTTTAAAGCTATCAGATCTTGTTGAGGCTATTGAAATCGTAATGTTTGAAGACAGTGTCCAACGAATTGCGTTAATGGATGAAAAGGAAAGAGAGCAATTTTTAAAAGAAACCTTAAAACAGATCAAACAAGAGGCTCAAAAGAGAAAGGAAATGGAGGCGGCGAAACTTTTAGCTCTTCAAGAACAAAACAATGCCAACGCCCCTTCCACGAAAAAATCAGTTTTTACGAATCCGAAATTGAGAGAGGAGGGCTACAATGATTTCCGAAAGGCATGGGGGTCGAGAGATAACGAAGACCATTGGAGGCGGAGCGAGAAGATTGTTTTTTCCAATGAGGAATTGTCCGACTCAAGCGCAGTAGATTCATTGTTGGTTGAAGAAATAGGAATTGATTCATTGACCATTGATGATTTGAGAAAAAATATACCCTTGAGTGATAGTGCTTTCGCCTTATCCGAAATCAATCTTTTTGAGGCACTTTATCAAAGCGGTGTGCTTTACAAGGAAATATTGAATGAAGCAGAATTGGCTCAAATTCAATTCAATAGAGTGTTGGATATTAATCAAAGAAATCTTACGGATTTATCTTGTGCTTTTCAATTGTATAAATTAAATGAGTCAACAGGTAAAAAAGAGGTGTATGCCAATCATATTTTGACCCATTACCCGAGCTCAGATGCGGCAAAGTATCTGAATGATCCAGATTTTTACGTCAAGCAAAAGGAATCACAGAAAATAGATGAGATGGCCTACGTGGAATTGGTCGATTTATATTATGCAGGCTCGTATAAAGCAGTGGTCGATTCAACCGATAGAATCATTAAAGACGACTTGTCCAATGCCTACCGAGGAGAATACCTTCTTTTAAATGTATTTGCCAACGGACAGCTAAAAGAAAACAAACAAGAGTTGGTTCCATTAATAAACAGGGTCATTGAAGAAAAACCGGGTACTCCTCAAGCCGAAATTGCACAAAACCTCTTGGATATTTTAGAAAATGGATTTAGTAAAAACGATTCTGTCAATTTTGATCCCGAGTACATCTATACATTTGATGAAACTGAGAAACATTTTATAATTGTTTTGTTGGACGAGGATGATGATGAAGACGATGTTAAATACGGAGTATCCACTTTTAACAAGAAAAAGCACAAGGCAAAAAAGCTAAAGACAAGTACAAATTTGACGATGAATAAAACGTCCTTTATATTGGTAAAGGAATTTGAAAATATAAAGTCAGCTCAGGAATACATAAACACGTATAAGGCGGGATACGATATCCTTGATGATTATCAAGACAATAAAATTTATTCAATTGGAAAAAATAATCTCAAAATATTAATAGAAACTTCTAATTTTGAGGAATATAAGTCATTTTTCATTGATTTTTATTAAATTAATATGTTAAAAAGAAAAGAAACATTTACTTCAAATATGGGATATTCAGGAGATCAAGACGGCAATCACATCATTGTTGGCACTAAAATTACAGGAGACATTTTATCAGAAAACAACATTCTTATCGAGGGTGAAATCATGGGAAATATATCTTGTAAAGGGAAAGTGACCATTGGGAATTCCGGAATGGTCAAGGGAAACATTACTTGCTTTACCTCTGAAATATTTGGAACAATTGAAGGTGAAATAAAAGTTGATGATGTTCTTAATTTAAGAGATACTTCAAAAATTTACGGAAACATTTATACTAAAAAGCTGAAAATAGACGAAGGTGCATTTTTTGAAGGAAGCTGTAAAATGTCTTCAATAAAAACGCCAATTGAGGAAACCAACACTTTGATGTCGGACCTTATGCAGGAGGAAGATATTATTGAAGAATGAAAAAACAATCTCCGGGTTGGAAAAGTAACATCTATATTAGATTTTCGTCGATAGGTATTCAGATGGGGGCCACCATTTTTTTATTTACATGGCTAGGTGTTTATTTAGACGACTATTTTAAAAACAAAACGCCTTGGCTCACCATCATCTTATCACTTTTTGGTGTCATTGGATCATTAGTCCTTGTTATTCGTGAAGTCACAAAATTAAACCAGCAGGATGATTCAAAGAATCATTAAACAATTCACGCCTCTTTTAGCATTGATTCTTATCAGCTTTATTTTGACGGATCTATTCATTCAAAAGATTAGCTTTCATCAGAATGTATTAAGTACAATTGTCCTGTCTTTTATTTTTTTAGGGTCTACAGTATTAGTGAATTTTAAGATCAATAATAATCCAAAACGTTTTATTGGTAATTTTTTGGTGATGACTACGCTACAGCTTTTGGCTTTTTTAATTTATGAATTGGTTTTGATTTTTCAAGGAGGCAATTGGTGGGAGGCCCTTCATGCGCTGTTAATCTGTCTTTTATTGATTGTTGTTCAATCCATCACCTTATCTAAACTTAAGCTAGAGTCTTCTAAGGAAGGTGTTGAATAATCGAGATAAGCTATTGAATGAGCTGAAAGTGAGGTTTTCATAGGTGTCATAAACGTCATGATAGTTTTTATTTTCTCCCATGGTGTAAATAAAAAATGACGGAATTCCCTTTTCAGTAAAAAAGTAATGGTCAGAATTTGCGGCTTTTCCTCTGGCTTTTACAACCGGAACTGCTTTTAGTTTTTTATTCAGCTTTTGTAGGCGCTTAAATTCTTTTGAGAATACCCTGCCATTTACCGCTGTGATTCCCTCTTCACCACTTCCCATAATATCTAAGTTGAGTAAAAACCGAACATCATTTATATCAAATAGAGGGTTTTCTGACATGTATTTTGAGCCAATTAGTCCCGCTTCTTCACCTGAAAATGCGACAATAAAAACATCATATTTTTTCAATGGTTTCTGTTTCAGCTTTGCCCCAAGTTCAATGAGCATGGCTACTCCACTTGCATTATCGTTTGCTCCAGGAAAATAGGTGCTTGATCCCATTCTTCCCAGGTGGTCGTAGTGTGCTGTAAGCATAATGGATCCTTTTGCTTTCTTCTTTGCCTGTATGTGACCCACTACATTCTGAGATACATAGTTGGTTAAATGGGCATTGTGAAGATGGATATGTAAATTCAGTGCGTCTGTTTTTAAGGAATCAAAAACTGTTTTTTTAATCTGAACATACAAATGTTCCTGAGGCCTAGAGCGAACAGACCATGTGAATTTATCATTAACCAATTCAATTACATCATAATATTTCGATAGGCTTTGAGCCAATTCGTGAACATAAATAGAAAGACTGTCTTCAATAACATTATTATCAATAACATAGATTTTATCCTTATGATAATTTCTCCACCAATTCGGATTCCAATCTTCTTTAAATAACTTCCTCATGTCCATCACTTCAAGGTGATTCGAATCAAATTTTCGTGCACCATCACATGTCCACTCCCCGCATGTTCCATTTGAAATGGGGTTGATGATATAATCTATTCCTGGCTTAAGAGCTTCATTATTTATATGAATTGCACAGCTATCAGGAAAGGTGTTGACGTCGAGTGTAAAGGGTTGAAAATATCCTGTTGGCAAAGAATCGATATTAAGGAGGAGCATTTCATTGGCAATAAAGTCCGCGGCAATTGAATCTCCATGATTTACATAACCTCTTCCATGAAATTCTGACGAGCACATCTTTTTGGTAAATTTTTTAAAGTCAAAGTGATGTTGTCCAATATGGTGTTGGGTGATCATTAAAAAGAGGATACAAAAAATAGGTTTCATGCTTAATAAGGTTTTCTTTTCCTAAAAATAATCAATCGATCAATTGGGGTTGGTTTTTACAATGTTATCGACTAAATCTAGCTTAAAAGTTGTTATATTGTCCTAAAGTATATAGGATCTTTTAAATAAAGGTATTTTTGCTTTTTTGTTAATGCTAACCCTACAATTTAATTTATGTTTTTAGAGCAGTTTCCCTTGCAAAAAAAATCAAATGGCTGGATAGAGGTCATTTGTGGATCAATGTTTTCCGGAAAGACTGAAGAGTTAATTCGCAGATTGAGAAGAGCAGAATTTGCCAATCAACAGCTCATATTGTTTAAACCCAAAATCGACAATCGATACAGTAAAAACAATGTGGTGAGTCACAGTGGAAATGAATTTGAGGCGGTATTGATTGAAAACTCATCTGAAATAATAGGACATATTAATCAGCACATGGTGGTGGCTATCGATGAAGCACAGTTTTTTGACGATGGGATTGTAGGTGTTTGTGAATCGTTGTCGGCAAAGGGTATCAGGGTAGTATTGGCCGGACTTGACATGGATTACACAGGCAAGCCTTTTGGTCCAATGCCCAATTTATTAGCCGTTGCTGAATATGTTACAAAGGTCCATGCAATATGCGTTTCCTGTGGAAATTTGGCGCAGTTTTCAAATCGAACGGTTTCAGAAACCTCTCAAGTGCTTGTGGGAGCAGTTGAAAAATACCGACCTCTATGTCGGGCTTGTTTTACGAATACAGCGTCTTGAAAATTAATATTACTTTATCGGAGCTATCACAGGTCACTCAGGGAATCACCATTGGTCCTGAAATAGATGTATCCATTCATTCCGTAGTATATGACTCGAGACTCGTCGAAAACGGGGATAATAAAGTCTTTTTTGCTTTAAATGGACGATTCAGGAAAGGAATCGACTTTGTCGATGATGCATATAATAAAGGCATTCGCCTTTTTGTGGTCGCTAATGATGATTTTGTAAAAAAAACGGATGCTGTTTATGTCCAAGTTAAGGATACTTTAGAAGCACTATTGAATTTGGCCAAATGGCACCGAATTCAATTTGATCTCCCCGTCATCACAATTGCTGGAACTCACGGAAAAACGATAGTAAAGGAATGGTTAGGCATTATGTTAAGTGAAAAATACAGAGTGGTTAAATCTCCTAAAAGCTATAATTCCAAATTGGGTTTGGCTTTATCGATGCTTGAGCTGAATTCTGATTCTGAAATTGCGATTTTTGAGGTTTCTTTGACAGAAAAGGGGGAAGGAAAGCTGTTTAATAATTTATTGAATCCCTTGTATGGTATTTTAACTCATGCGGGAGATAAGTTTGAT
>Ga0206677_10005377_pt1 | contig 10105 bp, 9 predicted proteins | sample M130m12015metaG_FD_155475 | JGI IMG/M metagenome (GOLD analysis project Ga0206677, IMG submission 155475) | Ammonia-oxidizing marine archaeal communities from Monterey Bay, California, United States - M1 30m 12015 | ecosystem: Environmental > Aquatic > Marine > Intertidal zone | place: USA... | reverse complement strand
TTAATTCTGAGGGTGAAGGAAAAGTTTTAGTTGTAGATGCGAAAGGTATATCCTCAGTTGCACTTCTAGGAGATATGATCGCAGAAGCAGGAGTAAAGAATAACTGGAGTGGGATAGTAATAAACGGCTACGTAAGAGATATCGACATCCTCAGTAAGTTAGATATAGGTGTTCAAGCTTTAGGTACAATGCCCGTCAGAAGTGAAAAGAAAAACCAAGGACAAGTGGGAATAGATATATCTTTTGGCGGATTGACCTTTTGTGCTGGAGATTACCTCTATGCAGACAACAATGGCCTTTTATTAAGCAAACAAAGGCTTAATTTATCTTAAATTGATCTTAGAGCTTCAGTAATATCCCTTCTAGCTGCATTCCACGCTGGGAAAACACCACCAATAAAACCTACAAATAGAGCCAATGTTAACCCTTGTTGGACAACTTCTCCTGTCACTGCAAAAGCAAAAGCTGTTTGAGAAAAAGATCCTCCTGCTAGAGTAGATACGGTATAACCATTAAATAAAATATAAGCAATAGCCGCTCCAAGAAGTCCACCAGCCATAGCTAATATCAAAGCTTCGATCATTAGAGCTGCAAGTACTGTAGTCCCTTTAAATCCCAGTGCTCTCAAGGTTCCAATTTCAACTAGTCTAGTTGATACAGCGCTATACATAGTATTCAGTGCTGCAAAAACAGCACCAATTGCCATAATGTAACCTACAACCTGACCAAATATTTTGATTAGATCTGCGCCCGAAGATTGATCGTCATAAAAACTAGTTTCAGTCTGGACTTTTAATTCTAAGTTAGGATAGCTTTCAACAAAAAGACCTACTTCATCGAACGATTCTTTATTTTCTAATTTTAAAATCATACTAGAAGCTATAGCACCTCTTCTGAATATTCCTTGAGCAGCTGCAAGATCAGACCATATTTCAGATTCATGAACATCACCATTAGTAGAAAAGATACCAACCACAGTAGCGAAACTATCTCTTACTTTAATTTGATCGCCTATATCCAGACCTTCGTATTGATTATTAGCGCCTTTACCAACAATTATTTCAGCCGTTCCACTCGTGAAGTTTCTACCCTCAATAATTGTTAGTTCTGGTCTAATTGTAAAGCTCATCGGCTCAACACCTCTAAATGGTAAATTGGAAGTTGAATCAGCACCTTTCTTTGTTAAGTCTATGATCGCGAATAATTCTCCGGCGATCATTGGATCACCATCGAGGCTCTTAATTCCTGGGGAGCTAGATACAGTGTCCACCTCTGTCATTGCCACTCCACTACTTAATTCAGAACTTGAACCATCTCTCAATATTATTACCCTATCATCCTGACCGGTATTAGAAATAGTAGAACTGAGACCTTCAGCCATAGCCAGAAGAGATACCATGACAGCAACAGAACCTGCTATTCCGATTATAATTACAAATGAAGACCCAGATCTCTCAAGAATGGATCTCAGGTTCATACTGGTTACGGATAACACTTGTCTTATAAAACTCATATTAATTTTTCCTTAAAGCATCTACTACATTTAGTCTCATTGCCGAATAGGCAGGTATCACACCTGAGATAACAGCAGTTACGAAAGCTACCAAAATTGCACTTATTACAATGGATATCGAAAATTCTATCTCTCCTGAAAAACCTATGGCCACGCCAGAAAAGAGTGGGAACAGAAGGTAAGCTATAAGAACTCCTATCAAAGCCCCTGCAACGCATAAAAAGAAAGATTCGGCTAAAATAAAGAGCATAATTAGTCGATCTGAAAAACCGACAGCCTTCAATGCTCCAAGTTCAGGTGTCCTATCTCGTACTGCCTGACTCATAGTGTTTCCTGTTAGCAAGAGAATAGTGAAAAATGAAGCAGCTAAGACTGAATTTATTATTAGACCTATATTGCCAATCTGTTCTGCAAACATTCTGCTAAAAGCCTCTTCTGTTGAGGTCTTAGTTTCATCTAAAGAGTTCATAAAAAGCTCATCTATCTCCTTTGCTATAGATTCAGCTTGATCTGGATTTTTTATCTTTACAATATAATTCCCAGGTCGACCAGTTTCATAAAGTCTAGCTTCATCAAAATATTTCCAATTTATGAAAGCTTCATTTTGCTCGTCACTAACACTGTTTGTGTACGTGCCTACCAGATCGAATTCCCAAACACCTCCACCCTTCTTAGGCCATATATCAGCAATGATAGGAATCCTGTCTCCAATTTTCCATCCAAACTTATCTGCTAAGTCTTTCCCTACAATCATTCCAGTTATGTTTCGTGAGAAAGCTTCTTGTGCTCCTTCACTCAACTCCCATTCAGGATAGACATCAAAGTAATTATCAGGAACGGGCCACTTTGGAAAAAAGTTTTGTCTATCTTTATAAGTGCCTCCAAACCATTGACGCCATACCACAGTATCTACCCCTTCTACAGCTTGTATTCTGTTCTTGTGAGCCATGGGTAATGATTCTGTAAAAGCTAAACGAGAGACAACTATCAGCCTATCGTTTCCAGCAAAATCAACTTCACTATTAAAAGCAACAGCAACTGATCTTCCTAGAGAAAATAGCAAGAAAGCAGTAGCTATCGAAAAAACTGTCATAAAGGTTCTAATCTTTTTACGATTAATACCTGATTTAACTATCATCCAATATTTCATTAACCTTCCCTCAAAGCATCAACTACTTTTAATCGTAAGGCCTGATAAGCCGGTACGGCAGCTGACATAAAAGCAATAATTATACCTATGAAAAAGCCCCCAATAATAACACTTGGTGTTACCGAAATTGTATCTTCCAGCATTCCATCACTCATTGACTCCATCAAAGGTACAAGAGATAAAGTCACCACAAGCCCAGCTATAACTGCTGTAAGGCATATGGTGATAGCTTCCAATATAACCGAAGAAAAAATTGTTAAATCTTTATAACCCAAACACTTCAAGACACCTATATCGCTTGTTCTTTCTCTTATCGACTGGGCAAGGGTATTTGAAGAAACCAATAAAATAGTAAAAAAAACAGATAGAAGTATTGAGTTAACAATTAATTCAACATCTGCAATCTCTCCTGCCATTTCTACTGCTATCATTGATTCTGGACCTGATCTGGTTGCGTAAGGTGAGTTCATAAAGCGCTGATCAATCTGACTGGATATTGAATCACCCATCTCAGCAGAGGAGGTATTTACCATAATCATTCCAACAGTTCCTTTTTGATTAACTCTAGCCTCATCAAAGGTTTCCCAATTGATTATAGCTCCCATTTCATCACCTTTGATTTGCTTAGCTGTATAAAAGCCAACAATTTCAAATGACCAGTTATTGGTGCCATCGCTATTCAAAGAATTGGATTCTGTATTAAGTATGTCGCCTACTCTCAGACCTTTTTGCTCTGCCATAAGTTTCCCGACAATTACTGCATTAGGGTTATTTCTTAAGGCATCTTTTGATTCTTGAGATGCTTCAAATCTGTCATAAACTTCAAAGATATTAGGACTGGAGGCATATACTACTCCGTCCATCATGCTTTCTATGCTGTCTGATATGAGGAAATCCATGTACATAATATCCTCAACTCCGTCTAAATTCTTAATATAATTTATGTGAGAATAAGGCAGTTTCCCAAACATATCATATCTTGGCATCACTATTATATTATCGGCAGAGAGGCCTTGGACTGCTCCCGTAAAAAGGCCTGAAAGTGTATTAAGTGAACCGTATAATACAAAAGCTATAAACATAGACATAATTGTTAAAAAGGTTCTTAGCCTTTTTCTAATTAATCCTATCTTAACTAGAGTCCAGTACATTAATTCGTGAGTTTTCCTTTATCCAAGTGCAAGGTTCTTTTTGCTGATTCAGCCGCTACAGGGTCATGAGTCACCATCAAAATTGTTTTGCCATGGTCACGATTTAAAATTTGAAGTAGTTCCAAAATTTCTGTAGCTGTATCTCTATCTAAGTCACCTGTTGGTTCATCACAAACCAATATATCGGGATCAGAAACTAAAGCTCTAGCTATTGCTACTCTTTGTTGTTGCCCGCCAGACAATTCATTTGGTTTGTGGCCACCTCTATCAGATAAACCAACCACATTCAGCGCAGTTTCAACATGCGTTTTCCTTTGAGAGCCTGATAGATTAGTTAAAAGAAGAGGTATCTCAACGTTCTTGTTCGCTGTTAGTACTGGAAGAAGATTATAGAACTGAAATATAAAACCAACATTGCTAGCTCTCCAATCACTTAAGGCAGATGCGCCCATCTTCTCTAGGTGTTCTCCATTGATAACTACTTGCCCAGATGTTGGAGAATCAAGTCCTCCAATCATATTTAAGAGTGTAGATTTTCCAGACCCAGAAGGCCCCATAAGAGCAAGATAATCTCCCTTAGGCACTTCTAAGCTTAGATCATCCAATACAACTAGTGTCTCTCCTCCTCTTTTATATGTTTTATTAACGGATTGAACTTCAATTAGGTTGGACATAGTTACCTCTTTTTATTTTATTATTACTTTTTGATTGTTTTCTAATTCTTTATCGAACTTTGCTACTACAGTCATACCAGAAGAAAGCCCTTCTATTATTCTTGCGTAGTTTGCGCTTTCTTCAGCGACTTTAACTCTTGTAAGTTTAATCTGAGATCCATCAATTACTTGAACGGTAGACTGATCCTCCAAAATAGCTAAAGCTGCCAAAGGAATCATGACTCCCTCTTTCACCTCCTCACGACCTTGAGTCTCTACTTTTTTCAAAAAGGAAACCCTGCTTCCCATATCAGGAAGGACTCTTTCATCTTTTTCTAAAAGTGCGATTCTAACTTTAACAGTAGCTTTATTCCTGTCAGCTGTAGGAATTATAGCTATGACTTCTGATGGTATATCCCATTTGGGATATGCATTTAGATTAGTAATGACGGGCTGCCCTGATTTAACTCTATTTATAAAAGCTTCATTTACATCTACTTCCACTTCTAGTGAGTCCATATCGACAATTGTACAAATACCAGTATTTGTAAAACCACCTCCAGCTGAAACAGGCGATATCATTTCACCAGGTTGCGCTGCTTTGTAGACCACAACACCGCTAAAAGGGGCCAATATCTTCATATCCTGTACCACTTGCTTTCGAACAGCATTTAGAGCCTCTAATCCTTCAACAGCTGCTCTAGCTGAATCCAGAGAGGCCTGACTTGCTAGCTCTTCTTTTGCGAGTTCTCTGGTTCTATTAAAAACACGCTTAGCCTCATTTAGCTGAGACTGAGAGTAGTTAAGATCGGCCACCATAGTACTGTCATCTAGTTGAGCTAGGATTTGGCCCTCTTCTACCTGCATTCCTTCCTCTATGAACACCTTCATAACTTTTCCAGTCATCTTAGATGAAACGGTAGCTCTTCTTCTGGCAACTACATAGCCAGAGGCATCAAGGATACTCGTGGCAGAGGAATCAGACATTTGAAGAGATTTAACTGTAAAAGTAGTAACTTCTTTAAGCTCGTCATCTGACAAAAATAGCCACCAAAAAAAACTTACTAATAAAACTGCAACTCCAAGCAGATAAAGTCTATTTGAAGGTAAGTTTTCTTCTGAAGGTGCGGCAGATCTGTCTATCTTCAGATTATTAAGTAGGTTTTCTCTATCACTCATTTCTTTATCAGTTATTTAATTTTATAGTTTTCATCAGGTCACATAGAACTTATCCAATCTTCTATCATCTCAATAGCTTCGGTATGAGTTAAAGATCTCCCTGACTCTGGCATCATAACCCCGGGATCAGTTGAAATCATCCTATAAAGTAGAATAGATTCTTCAGCTTTTCCGGGTGAGATAGAAAATTCATGACCCCCGCTTCCTCTACCAGTAGCTACTGGTTTTTTATTAATCCCTAAGTGAGTTGGTCGGCTCTCAGTCAAATCTAAATAAAGTCCTGTTGAATTAGCGCCCCCAGTCGAAATATGACAGTGTCCACAATTTATATCTAAATAGGATCTGACTCTTGCTTCTAGAGAGTGGTTATCATCCTCCCAATTAACGGGTGTATTAAGATCTATCTGGATATTATCTATATAGTCTAGCTTCATCCATTTAGTTAATTGATTAATAGATTCGTCTTGATAATCATAAATTTTATTTAGATTTCTAGCCTTGGGCCCAATCGGCATTACAGCATCATTATTTGAATGACATTCTTTACATTGATTTTTATTAGGCACTCTATAGCGTACTGATCGATTTTCTCCTTTGAAATCTATCCAATCAGTTAATATTGTCTTGCCAGCTTTTTTTATTATTGCTTCATCTTGATTTTCATTCCAAGCATAAGAAACTGCCTCCCAACCATTCTGCTTCCTTAAAAGTAATCTAGTCTCCATAAGCTTCTTGCCAAGAGATAAGTTTCTTTCATCAATTGGATAATAAAAGGTTTTAATCAGAGCAGAACCAACCGGAAAATCAAACACCTTATCTTTTCTAAAAGAAGCCTTTCTACCTTCCGGTATATAGACCCATCTTTGCTTATATGAATAGTCAGAAAACAAAGAAGAAATTAATTCATAAGGCACAACTCCTTTAGAAGGGATTTGAGCATGGGTATCTTTAAAAAAATGAAAATCTGAAAGTTTTTTTGGAAATTTTTTCTCTAAAATTAATTCATTATCAACAGCATAGAGAGATGTTATAGAAAAAACTATTGATAATAATAACGAGGTCTTTTTCATTATTATTAGTTTAAGATAACCTCCGGTAAAGGTCTTAACTCTCCATCATATTCCTTGATATCTCTTTCTACTGGATCGAAAAAAGGTAGTAAATACTTGATCGGGTTAAGTGTTAAAAATGTAGCGTCGCCATTATTTGAAATAACAAGCCTTTCATCATCCGGTTGGCCAAAAAGCATTTGGTTCATGGGTAAAATACCATCCCAAAATATATCAGGCATATCGCCATCTGAAAGTTCAAATAGAATTGCCGCGAGCTCTCCTGTACCTACATCTGGATCAAACCCTCCATCACCAAATCTATTGTTATGTATTTGTATTGATTTAGGATGAGGGTTGTAATTTTCATCTTCAGTTTCGTAACCGTAAGTAACAATTGAAAGGTTGACGGTTCCATTGCCGTATATGTCGTTATCAAATACTTCAATATCAGAATTAGCCTGAATTATTATCCCTGTCCCTCTTGGAACTTCACCAACTATGTTTCCTTCTGGAGCAAAGTTATCAGTATCATTATTAATAGCTTTATTTCTGAAAACTCTAACGTGATGACCTCCTTGTTGAGGTAAGTCAGGAAGATCAAATACTAGAATTCCTCCAGTATTATGAGAAGCTAAGTTATCAAAGACATCGGCATAATAAGAGTTTTCTATTTCGATCCCTGCCACATTATATTGAGCTACACTGTTCTTAACGATGATATTTTGAGACTGTCCAACATAAATACCTGCATCTGAAGCACCAATGGCTACACATCCATCTATCAGAACATCTTTAGACTCGACAGGATAAAAACCATAAGCTCCGTTAGTCTCTTTAGGTCCACCTGTCCATTCTGTTTTAAGACGGATCATACTGATTCCATCGGCACCAATAACTTTAATAGCATCTCCTTTTGCGTCCAGTACTGCAAAATCTCTTAACGTAACACCATCTGATGTAACCAGAAGGCCTTGTGCTCCAGAAACCTGATCTCCAAAATCCAATATAGTGTTGTCTATACCGGATCCTTCAAAGATTACGTCATTTACATCCAGTGAAATACCGTCCTCAAAAAAATATTCTCCTGGCTCCAAGGTAAGAACGTCTCCAGGTTCGAGGTCAATCAGCGCTTCTTGTATTTCTTCTTGAGAGTTTGAGTTAGGTCCCAAAAGAATTTGCTTAGCAGATATTGAGAAGCTTGATAATACCAATAAGGTCATTAATAATAAGTTTTTCATTTTCCCCATTTGTCACATTAATTATTCAGTAATTATAGTAGATTTAACCTTAAGTTATGAAAACTATTCTATTCGTGTGCATAGAAAATTCTTGCAGAAGCCAAATTGCAGAAGCTTATGCAAATTTGTATTCAAAGAGTAAATATCAAGTCATGAGTGCCGGTTCAAAGCCATCCGGTACTATCAATCCTACAGCGATGAAATTGATGTCTGAATTAGGACATAAAATGACTGGTCATTATTCCAAATCAATTGATACAGTTGATCAGAATGTAGATTATTTAATCTTTATGGGTTGCGGAGACTCTTGTCCAAATATCAGCGCAAAAGATAGAGTCGAATGGGAAATACCAGACCCGAAAGATATGAATGATAAAGAATTTAAAGAAGTTATAGCATTGATAGATAAACAAGTTCAAAACTTGATAAAAAATATTATCTAAATCTTAGATTCTCTCTATTAAGTTCAGATATAGAACAAACTCCCATTAGTCTCATATCTCTTTCTATTTCTAACTTCATAAGCTCTAAAGCTCTTTCTACTCCATGCTGCCCTGCTGCAGCAAGAGCAAATAAATAAAATCTACCTCCCCCTACGGCTTTGGCGCCTATAGAGAGGGCCTTAAGAACATGCGTACCTCTTTGAATGCCACTATCCATAATTACATCAATATCGTCTCCGACTGCGTCAACAATCTCCGATAGCTGATCAAATGGAGATCGACTACCGTCTAACTGTCTGCCTCCATGGTTGGATATAACGATACCAGTACATCCAATATCAACGGCCTTCTTGGCATCTTCGACACTCATTACACCCTTGAGACAAAATTGGCCATCCCAGTATTCAACCATTTTCGCTACGTCATCCCAGTTCAAACAAGGATCTAGCATCTCAGTAAAATATCTACCTATAGATATTGGTCCATCAGACATATCAACATGATCATCTAATTGTGGAAGAGAAAATTTCTCATGAGTTAAGTAATTTAAAGCCCACATGGGTTTTACAGCAAATTGAAAAATCCCATTTAGACTTAATTTGAAGGGTATTGAAAATCCTGTTTTAAGATCTCTTTCTCTGTTTCCTCCTGTGATTGTATCGACAGTTAGCATCATCACATCCACATCAGCATTTTTAGCATTTTCAAGCATCACTTGATTAAGCTCTCTATCTTTATGGAAATAGAATTGATAACACTGAGGTCCAGAATACTGCTTTCGGATATCAGACAGACTGACTGTTCCTAAAGAAGAAACACCAAATAAGGTTCCGTATTTATCTGCTGCTGCAGCTACTGCATTTTCGCCTTGATGATGAAAAACTCTTTGAAGTGCGGTTGGTGAACAATAAATTGGTAGTTCAAGTTTTTGACCCAAGACTTCAACAGATAAATCGATATCCTGAACGCCTCTTAGAACATTGGGAATTAAGTCACAATCCTCAAAACTTTTAGTATTTCTATTGTAAGTACTCTCATCATCTGCAGCACCATCAATATAATTGAAAATAGGACTAGGTAATCTTCTGCGGGCTAGCTCTCTAAAATCTAGAAAACTATGGCAGTCCTTTAAGCGCATTAGAATTTAAGAGTCTTGACCCGCAATAAGATTATTAGATATATAAAAGTTATTTCTTACTTTCTTGGATTAAAGTAAAAGCTTTCGTAGTCTGATCTCCACCTTGATAACATAGTGTTGCATCTGTCATATCGGAGATCTGATCCCAGTTGGCTTCTATACCTTCAGCTGTCATTTCATCGCCTGTACCAAGATATACACCTTTAGTTTCGTGAATCATAACTCTGGTAAATACGCCAGCACCAGCAGCTATAATCACTCCAGTAGGAGCATCTTCAGAAACCATATAAGTAACTGCAGGAGTAACAAAATCAGGCTTGATTTGATCAATCACTTCTTCTGGCATCAAACTTTCAGTCATCCTTGTTCCAGCTAAAGGTGCCAGAGTATTACATTTAACATTATATTTGGCACCCTCAAGTTTCAGTGTGTTCATAAGACCCACAACACCCATTTTAGCTGAGCCATAGTTGGTTTGACCAAAGTTTCCGTAAAGTCCACTTGAAGATGAAGTCATTACTATTCTTCCATAGTTTTGTTCTTTCATAATCTCCCAAACTGCTTTAGTACAATTCACACTACCCATCA
>Ga0206677_10005376_pt1 | contig 10106 bp, 8 predicted proteins | sample M130m12015metaG_FD_155475 | JGI IMG/M metagenome (GOLD analysis project Ga0206677, IMG submission 155475) | Ammonia-oxidizing marine archaeal communities from Monterey Bay, California, United States - M1 30m 12015 | ecosystem: Environmental > Aquatic > Marine > Intertidal zone | place: USA... | reverse complement strand
GGACGATTTGGTTTTATCCTTGGATTGTATGACGGTTATTGGACCAACGACGATTTTAACGCCGATAAAGTTGGAATTGATATTGCCGCTTCCCTTATGATTGTACCCGGTTTAGAGTACAGGATTGGTTATGCTCATAATGGAACAGATAATGGTGGTATGAGTGATAATATAACACAATTTAATACTTGGCTTTCTTACAATACTGGTGATCTTACACTTGCTATCGAGTACGATAAATTTGATGTACAAGGCAGTGACATTGCTGATGTTATGCTCCTTGCAAGTTATCAGTTTTCTGATTTCTTTGCGGCTTCCTTACGTTATGTTTATGAGGATGTTGAGCTTGCGAATGTCGATACTGATCGTATTACCCTCGCCTTACTTTTCGATATCACTCAAAATTTTGCATTGAATTTTGAATACAGTCATCAGGCAGTTAATGCTAATAGCGATTACAGCATTAATGAAATTATTTTACAGGGATTACTATCCTTCTAAGATTTTAAGTAATATTTTTAAAATGGCCTCGTTCGTTTATTCGGACGAGGTTTTTTTGTGCGATTTTGAGTGACAGTTTAACTGCACTTCTTTTTGAAGGTATGTACAAAAGCCCATAATTTTTATTTACTTTGTAATCGATCAAAAAAGATTGGAAATCTATGACAGCACAATTAGTGGAGGACGCGGAAAAACCCAAAAAAGCCCTGAAGCGAAAAATTGAGGAACTCGGGGAGGAATTTGGATACCTGCAGAGGAAATGCAGAGAATTTGGTATCCCTGTTTTGATCGTAGTGGAAGGATGGAGTGCGGCGGGTAAAGGGTCGATGATTAATAAAATCATCCAACCCCTGGATCCCCGGGGGTTTAAAGTTACCTGTATTGCATCTCCTAGTCGGGACGAGCAATTAAGGCCGTTTTTATGGCGTTTTTGGAGACGTACTCCATCCGCAGAAAAAATGGCTATTTTTGACCGTAGTTGGTATCGAAATCTGCTTGATGAAGTTGTGGATGGAAATTTAAGCGGGAAGGATTTGGAAAAGGCATATGCAGATATTCGATCTTTCGAAAGGCAATTAAGGGATAGTGGCACCATCATTTTTAAATTATTTCTTGATATACCTAAAAAAGAACAGGCACTGCGCTTGGAAGCTTTACGAAAAAATCCAAATACTTCCTGGCGAGTTGATGATGGTGTCCTAGCCAGACATTACAAATACGATGAATACAAACAGGCAAGTAAGGCTATGTTTGCAGAGACAGATGTTGGAGATGGTGCTCATTGGCAGGAGATTGACACCACCAAGTTTTTACCTGCCACTGCCGAAGTATTGAATATTTTGGTAAGCCTTTTGAAGAACAAAGTGGAGAAGAGAAAGAATGGAATAAAATTCAATCGTAATATACCGGCTACTGAACTACCTATGTTTAAGGCTGCACCTTCTTTGGCAAAAGTGGATACATCCTTAAGCCTGCAAAAGGATGAATATCGGGAAAAACTCATAACTCGACAGAAGAAGATTCATGAGTTACACAACGAACTCTATCGTCTGCGTATTCCCATGGTCATTGTATACGAGGGGTGGGATGCAGCTGGTAAAGGGGGGAATATTCGTAGGCTGACGGAGGAGATGGATCCGCGGGGATATGAAGTTATCCCCATTGCGGCCCCAAATGATGTGGAAAAAGCACACCATTATCTTTGGCGTTTTTGGACGGAATTTCCCAAGTCCGGACATTTAACCATTTTTGACCGTTCCTGGTATGGCCGGGTTTTGGTTGAGCGGGTGGAAGGATTTTGCGGAAAAAATGATTGGAAGCAGGCTTATCGTGAAATTAATGAAATGGAGGAAAATTTTCATAACTATGGAACTGCCATAGTGAAATTCTGGGTCCATATTGATAAGGATGAACAATTAAAACGTTTTGAAGCCCGAAAGGAAAACCCTTCTAAGCTTTGGAAATTACATGAAGAAGACTGGAGAAATCGGGAGAAATGGGACTTGTATGAACAAGCGGCCGAGGAGATGTTTTTACGCACTCATACAACCTTTGCCCCTTGGACTATTATTGAAGGCAATTGTAAGCGACATGCACGAATAAAAGCTATGGATGTGGTGATCCAGGCAATAGAGAATAAGATCAAAGAGAAGACCTAATGAAATTGACTGCTTTTGGGTTTAAGAAAAAGGCTTATTTTTTATCGCTTAATTCTTCAATCTTCTCAATTCCCTTAACCGCTATAATCTTATCAATATCGGGATTTGCACCGCTCACACCAATAGCCCCGACAAGTTTTCCTTCATAATATAAGGGGATGCCCCCTTTGACTCCACGAATTACTTTCAGGCTACCGATATCCATAATTTCAAGATTTTGGCCATTACGGGCTTCTAACTCTTCAGTCGCTACTCCTTTAAAACACGATGTTTGTGCCTTGAATTTTGCGAAATCGTAAAGGCCAGGATCCATCTTTTCACTTTTCGAACTCGATAGTATGCGACCATCTATTCCAACAACCACTATGGCCACATCCACTTTTTGACTAAGCGATTCCTGATGACAGGTAGTAAGAATTTTTAATGCGGTGGTTGTATCTAGCCTCGGGATTTCTTCCAGTTTGACTTTACCGAAACAAAGCATCGTGCAACACATATTTAATAGAATAGAAACTTTCATAGCCTGATTATAGATTTATCTGAAAATAGAATTTAAGGTATTAAGTTGTTCTGATGACTTACGAATTACCTGATTTTATTTAATTTTAGGATTGAGAGAAATCGAGTATTCCTATGCTTTCAATTTTGTTTTCTTTGCTCTGTAAAGACAAATCCCAACTTTTACACTTTTCTTTTTAAACTCCTAACCTGTTGAAATTACGATGAATCAAGAAGTCCCCAATAACCGTAGTGGTCTGCTCGCTGGTGGAAACTGGATTATAGATCAAGTCAAAATGATAGATGTGTACCCCGGGCACGAACAACTAGCGAATATATCCGGACAATCCCAAGGTACGGGTGGATCCCCTTACAATGTTTTACTCGATTTGGCCAAACTCGGTGCTAATTTTCCATTGGTCGGTGCTGGATTAGTGGGGCAGGATACATTGGGACAGTATATAATTGATGATTGTCGTTCCAATAATATTGATCCTGTTTTTATTTCGGTTTCTCCCGGTACTTCTACATCGTACACCGATGTAATGACCGAGATTGAAGGAGGAAGGCGTACTTTTTTTCATAATCGTGGAGCAAATGCGACTTGGGATGGAAATGACATCGATTTTTCCGCAAGTAATGCGAAGATTTTTCACCTGGGATATCTGCTTTTACTCGATGCCATTGATGCGGATGATTCCGAATACGGAACGGTGGGAGCCGCTCTTCTTGCAAAGGCACGGTCTGCCGGTTTTAAAACTAGTATTGATGTGGTGAGTGAAGATAGTGAGCGCTTTTCCAAAATTATCGGACCGGCATTGAAGCAGGTTGATTATTGTATCCTCAATGAAATTGAGGCGAGTAAGGTAACTGGTGTGGAAGTGCGCAAGGATGGTAAATTAATCGAAGAGGGCATTGAGGAAGCGAGCAGAAAACTTTTTGAACTTGGTGTAACCGATTTAGTTGCGATTCATTTCCCCGAAGGCGCATACGGACAGAAAAGTTCTGGTGAAAAATTGCGACAAGGTTCCCTCGCATTGCCTAAAGGATATATCAAAGGGGCCGCTGGAGCAGGGGATGCGTTTTGTTCCGGTGTTCTGTTTGGCGTCCATGAGGAGTGGCCTCTGGAGAAATGCCTTCTTGCCGGGACATGTGCAGCCACCGCATGTATGTCTGATCCCACCTGTACTGATGGTTTACGCTCGCTTGATGAATGCCTTGCTCTGGTTGACCAGTTTGGTATTGGCGAAGACGAAAGCTAATTTTACGGATAATCTCCCCCTTTAAAATATGACTCAAGATTCCTTAAACGATTTCGAATTATCAACGCGGCAACAAGCATTGGCACAATTGGCTAAAGAGGAAAAGTTTCCTCCCGTTCGCCCGTTTGTCAATGCGCATGCTCATACTTTTTACTCTTTTAATTACAAGGGATATTCCCCGAGTCGTTTTGTGGTGGAGGCAAGACGTGAAGGATTGGAAATGGGTGGTATTGTGGATTTTGATGTATTGGACGGTCTGGAAGAATTTTGGGAAGCCAGTCGGTTGCTTGATTTAAAAGGATGTGTTGGGATTGAATCCCGGGTCTTTGTGCCTGAATTTTCTGATCGTGAAATCAATTCTCCAGGTGAACCTGGAATCAGTTATCATATGGGAACGGGTTTTACCACCACTTCAATCCCGGCCAAAGCCCAGGCATTTTTGGATAATATGAGATCCACTTCTGCGCAGCGTAATCAGGCTATGGTCAAAAGGGTGAATGAATTTCTCTCTCCACTTGTTCTAAATTATGGTGCGGATGTGCTTCCATTAACCCCCAATGGAAATGCGACTGAGCGTCATCTTTGTTTAGCGTACGCCAGGAAAGCTGCTTCGATGTTTCCTGAGGAAGCAGATTTACGAAAATTTTGGAGCGAAAAACTTGGAGTCTCCCAAGAAGATATTAAAGATTTACCCGAGGGCCGCCCGATAACCGATTTAATCCGTGCTAAAACGATGAAGCAGGGTGGGGTGGGATATGTGAAACCAGATTCCGGTTCCTTTCCAAAGATGGCGGAGATGAATGAATTTGTTTTATTATGTGGAGCAATTCCAACGTTTACCTGGCTGGATGGTTGTTCTTCGGGAGAGCAGTCAATTGAGGAATTGGTTGAGGTGGGAAGATCCACAGGAGTTGCCGCGTTTAATATCATTCCAGATCGTAATTATACGCCTGGTCAACCGAACCAGAAATTAGATAATTTAAATCAGGTGATCCAGTTGACAAAAGATCTTGGACTTCCTTTGCTCGGTGGTACTGAAATGAATAGTCCCGGACAAAAATTTGTGGATGACTTTGCATCTACGGAATTGGCGCCACATCAAGCAGTTTTCTTGCGCGGATCTTGGATCTTACATGCTCATTCAACTTTACAAAGATATGCCGGAATGGGGTATCTTAGTGAATGGGCAAATAATCAATTTCAGGATGTTTCAGCTAAAAACGAATTTTACGCATCGTTTGGAGAAAACTTCTCCCCTCGTGGGGATGAAAAATTGAATGATGCCCTAAGTTCTGAAATGGGTGCGTCGGAGGTCAGTGATTTAGTGGCCAAGGTTATGTCTGTATAGAATACTATGTCCACATTTGTAGGCTTTGGCTTTGGGGCTATTCAGGGTGGCCTTTTCATATCCGATGCTTTTTCCTCAAACTCTTTCAGTCGTCTCGTTGTTTCTGAAATTGATCCAATAACGGTTGAACAGGTTAGGAATGGGGGAGGTACATACTACCTAAATATTGCGGAAGCGGACGGGATAAGAGTAAAAAAAATAGAGGGTGTTGAAATTTTTAACCCTTTAGTGCCCTCGGACCGGATTGAGCTCGTACAGGCAATTGCTGAAGCCAAAGAAATGTGCACTGCATTACCAAGTTTTAAGCTTTATGATGCAGGGGAGGATTCTGTGGCAAAAATAATGTGTGATGGTTTGAAAATTAAAATTCAATCTCCTCGTTATCCTTCAGCGGTTATATATGCTGCAGAAAATGATGCGCGTGCAGCATCTCGATTGAGAAAAGCCTGTGAAGGGTATTTGTCAGATCTTCCTCGGGAGCGGATCGTTTTTTCTGAAACTGTAATTGCTAAAATGTGTTCGGTTGTGCAGGATGTGAGTCGAATCGAAGAGGAAAGCTTATCTCCTATCGTAGACGGTTTTCCCAAAGCCTTTTTAGTGGAAGCTTTTAACCAGATTTTAATAGAAGAAAAACAGCCCCTAAGTTTTATTCGCGGGCTCAAAAAATTTCACACCAAGGAAAACCTTGACCCATTTGCCATAAGTAAATTTTTTGGGCATAATGCAATTCATGCACTCTTGGGATACCTGGCTAAGGAACAGGGGATATCTTATATGCACGAAGCGGGAAAGCAAAAGGGATTGATGGACTTGGCCAAAAGAGCATTTATTGAAGAAGCGGGTGTTGGGTTGTGTCAGGAGTTTTCCCAAGTGGGGGATCCTTTGTTCACCCCAAAGGGTTTTTCTGATCATGCGGATGATGCACTTACGCGGATGATTAACCCATATCTGAGGGATCCTGTGGACCGGGTAACCCGAGACCCTGTTCGAAAGTTGGGATGGGATGATCGTTTAATTGGTGCCATGAAACTCGCGTGTCGCGCTGGAGTTGAACCTAAAATCCTCGCTAAGGGAGCTGCAGTGGCACTGAAATTTGCCTGTGTGGAAAGAGGATGGAATTCGCCGGAATTTGGATTGGATGAAATCTGGAGAGATGTTTCTTCAAGTGATCAGAATGACATAGGTAAAATAATTTTAGGTTTTTATTAATATATTCCTCCCCTCCTTTTCTTTGAATTTTTCCATTCTAAGGTTGCAATTCTATCAAAAACGATCAAAAACAATCTTATTCGATCATTATGATTCGTGAAGCCTGTCCAACCTTAGCTCCTCAAAGAAGAGAGCATATTCGTTTACTCGTTCGAGAAAGCGGTATTGCCCGAGTGGAAGATTTACGCAGGGAACTAAAGGTTTCTGTGGCCACAATAAGACGTGATTTAGAGGTACTGGAAGAGGAAGGAAAAGTGCGCCGGGTACACGGTGGTGCGGTGAGCACGGAAACCCGTTTGGAGGAAGCTGTTTTTGATGACAAGACGAATCAATTTACTAGGCAAAAACGTGATATTGCCGCAGAAGCTTATAAGTTAATAGGTCAGGAGGAATCGTTGTTTCTGGATGGAGGAAGTACGACTTTATCCCTGGCCCGTTTATTAAAGGATCGCAAAGATCTAACCGTGGTTACAAATTCTTTGCGGGCTGCCGCTGAACTGGCAGATTCCGGCCCACGGGTAATTTTAACCGGAGGTGAACTTCGTAGAATTAGTCAAACTATGGTTGGTCCACTGACTTCAGCTGTACTCAGTCAGGTGCGGGTGGACAAAGCTTTTATGGGAACCATGGGATTTTGCTTGAAGAATGGTCTTACCACAACTGATCCAAACGAAGCTTATGTGAAGTCATTGGTTGCGGAACAGGCTTCTCAGGTTGTTCTTTTAGCTGATTCCAGTAAAGCGGATAAGGTTTCGTTTGCTCGGGTATCCGATTGGCAAAATGTTGATATTTTACTGAGCGATCGTAAACTTCCCCCTTCATTTATTAAAACTTTACCTAAGCATGGTATCAAAGTCCATGTCGTTTAAATTTATAACCAAGAAATAGAAAATTATGGCAACTCCAGTAATTATGCCCCGACAGGGGCAATCCGTTGAAAGCTGTATCCTCACCGAATGGAAGGTTCAACCAGGCGACACAGTAGCCGAGGGTGATGTCCTTGCAGTGATTGAGACAGACAAAGCAAGCTTTGACCTTGAGTCCACCGCAGCGGGGACTGTCCTTGATCTTTTTTGGGAGGCTGACGATGATGTCCCCGTTCTTGCCAATGTTTTGGCAATTGGAGAAGAGGGCGAAAATATTGATGAATTTCGACCCGTAGATTCTGGAGGGACATCCGCACCCGAGCCGGTTGCTTCTTCAACATCTGGTACAAATGTTCCTGCTGTTGAAACAACAGCTCAACCACAGGAAACCATTGCGCCGATCGTGGGCTCTGCTAGTGCCCCTTCAGCCGGGATTAGTCCCCGTGCCCGCAAAAAAGCAATGCGTGCCGGAGTGGATGCTGAAATTCTTGTAGGGACCGGTCCTGGTGGGCGTGTGATTGAAAGAGATGTGGATGCATTTCTTGCCGGCACTCCACGTTTATCCGCTACAGCCCGAATTCGAGCTCAAAAGGATGGATTGGAAGCACCTAGCCGGGGTAGTGGAATTGCGGGAATGGCTCTTTCCTCTGATATGCGTCAACCCGGTGCTATTGATGGGGCTGATGTTGAACCGGTGAAAGGAATCCGAAAATTGATTGCGGATCGCATGATGCAATCTTTACAAGGAACTGCACAATTAACATTACATTCATCTTTTGATGCAACTGCATGTCAGCAGTATCGTAAAAAACGATTGGCAGATGGAGAGTCCAAGGTCTCTATCAACGACCTTGTGGCCAAGGCTATTTTATCAGCCCTCAAGATTCATCCGGAAATGAATGCTCATTTTCTGGGTGACCGTTTAGCTGTTTTTCATGAAGTCAATCTTGGGATTGCGGTTGATTCTCCACGTGGATTGATGGTGCCCGTAGTTGAAGATGCTTCCAAAATGTCTTTAGAAATGCTCTCTTCTGAAATTAAGAAAAAAGCAATTGCCTGTCGGGATGGCACCATACAACCGGACGATCTATCCGGTGGAACTTTTACTTTAACCAATCTAGGTATGTTGGGCGTGGAAAACTTTACACCTGTGCTCAATCCCCCTGAAATCGCAATTTTGGGTGTGGGTGGTATTAGCGTTCAACCAAAGAGACAGCCGGATGGTGAAGTTTCATTCGTTGATCAGATTTCGCTCAGTTTAACCATTGACCACCAAGCCATTGACGGTGCACCTGCAGCCCGATTCTTACAAACTTTTGTAAACCATTTAGAAACTCATCCGGGTGAAAACCCACCAAAAATTGAAGGAGAAGAATAATTGTGAAATATGATTTTGCCGTAATTGGAGCCGGACCCGCTGGGTATGTGGCCGCTAAAAAAGCCGCATCTGCCGGGTTAAAAGTAGTCATGGTCGAAAAGAAAAAACTTGGGGGCGTTTGTTTAAATGAAGGTTGTGTTCCTTCGAAAACGCTTTTGCAGGCTGCCAAAACTTATCATCACGCCAAGCACGGTTCAATTTTTGGAGTCGAAGCAGGAAGCTTAAGCTTTGATTTTGGAAAAGCTCATGCCCATAAAAATTCCGTAATGGATCGAATGAGGGATGGGATTGCCGGGTTAATGAAAAAGCATAAAGTTGAAGTCATTGAAGGCGAGGCTACTCTTGTAAAAGGTGGTTTTTCTGTGAACGGTGAAACTCATGAAGCTGAAAATATACTGCTCTGCACTGGTTCATCCCCAACTATTCCCCCGATTCCTGGTATAGAGGCGGACCACATTGTTGATTCAACCGGGATTCTAAATAACGAAACTTTACCCCAAAATCTTGTCATTGTGGGCGGTGGAGTCATTGGTTGTGAATTTGCATGTGTTTATGCTTCAGTTGGAATTCCAGTAACTGTTTTAGAAGCGATGCCCGAAATTTGCCCAAATCTTGATTCTGAAATCGCAGCTATCCTCCGAAAGGAACTCGAAAAGAAGGGCGTCAATTTTATACTGGGTGCAAAGGTAGAAAGTTTTGAGGGTAAGTCCGTTCGGTTTAACCTCGATGGAGAAAGTAAAGATATGGATGCGGACTTGGTCCTTGTTGCAACTGGCCGGCGCCCTAATGTTTCCGATCTTGGATTGGAAGATATTGGCTTGGACTTTGACCCACGTGGTGGTGTGAAAGTGGATGATCGTGGGGCTACTAATTTACCAGGTGTTTGGGCAGCAGGAGATGTAACCGGACAAGCTTGGCTCGCCCATGCCGCCAGTCGAATGGCTGAGGTGGTAGTTCACAATATCACCGGTCAGAAAGATATCATGCGACATGACACGATGCCAGCTGTGGTGTACACAAGTCCAGAAGTTGCAGTAGTCGGCTTGACCAAAGAAGAAGCAACTGATCGTGGTTTTAAGGTAAAGACTGGAAAAATCCCGATGGCGATCAATGCACGTTACATTGCAGAGAACCCAGGTGAGGAAGGGATGTGCAAGGTTGTACTTGATGCGGATACCAATCGTTTATTGGGTGTACATATGGTAGGGGGAGCTTGTTCAGAAATGATCTTTGGAGCAACTGCCATGCTTGAAACCGAATTGCGGGAAGAAGAAATTGCAGAAATTGTATTTCCACACCCAACCACATCCGAAATTATGAAGGATGTCTTCATGGCCGTCCGTTAACCTTTTTTAATATTACTAAACACTTTTCGATATGCCTAAG
>Ga0206677_10005373_pt1 | contig 10113 bp, 10 predicted proteins | sample M130m12015metaG_FD_155475 | JGI IMG/M metagenome (GOLD analysis project Ga0206677, IMG submission 155475) | Ammonia-oxidizing marine archaeal communities from Monterey Bay, California, United States - M1 30m 12015 | ecosystem: Environmental > Aquatic > Marine > Intertidal zone | place: USA... | reverse complement strand
TCATGTTCCGTACAAATTCCCGAATGCGGGAGACTCAAGGCGGACATGGGTTCTCATGTGTCATTTTAGTTAGACATTTTAATGTGTCAATCAGAATAGACACATTGGCACTTAATCATACTCATTCATTCTGGTCGAACAGCCGTGACCACCTGTGTGACATAGGGCCGGACAGCCTTGAGCGTTGTGACGTCAGAAAAACCAACTTCGGCCAAAAGGGTGGAAATCTCAGACGCAGAGCGAGCGCGGCCCGTCTGCATCGCCATTGTGTAAAATGCGAAATACACGTCTCCGGCCCGATCTGGACGCGTGCCGCCGCCCATTGGCTCTGACACGATAAGCCTGCCACCCTTGGGCAGAGCCGCAAATACCCTCGTCAACAGAGCGCGCACAGTTTCGTCAGAATGGTCATAGAGCACGCGAATCAATGAAATTGCATCCGCTCCGTCAGGCAGGCTGTCATCACGGAACGAACCCGGCACGATGGCAACCCGATCCGCCATGGCGGCTGCGGCGAACCTTTGCTCAGCACCAGGAACAACAGCAGGCAGGTCGAACAGGGTCATTTTCATCCTCGGTGCGGCTTTGCCAACCGCCTCAAGAAATGCGCCCGTTCCACCGCCAACATCTAGCAAATGCGACACACCTTTTAACGATACAGCGCGCAGGGTATCTTCGGCCACGAGGCACTGAGATTGCGCCATAAGGTCGGAATACACATTCGCCTCGGCAGCGGGTACATCGCCGCCGAACACATAGGGCCAAAACTTTGAAAGTTCCGTTTCATCAGGGCCGCGCAACAATTTTACAGGGTCCCGCATATCATCATAAAATGCGCGGTGATGGAGAATCATCGCCTCCAAACCTGGAACTCCCATAAGCGCCGCGCCTTTCCGCGCGAGGGCAAATCGACCATTCCGCTTGCGTTTCAGCAAACCCAACGCGGCGCCCGCTTGTAAAACAATCTGCACCCGTTCACCCGAGATATCGAAAGCATGGCCAAGCTCAGCCGCAGTCAAAGGCCCAGCACGAAGACGGCGAAACACCTGCAGCTCGACCAGCGCAAACAAAACCTGACTTTGCACAAAGCCCTGAACGATATCAAAGAGCGCGGCACCATCTGCCCGCACGCGCGGGCGAGTTAAAGGGAACTTGCTGGCCCAGCTTTGAAAGCCAGGCCGCGCCACCAACCGATTCAGCCAACCGCCACGCCACTCGGGCATATCCACCGTGTCCGACATTACTCACCGGGCACGTGCTGTGCGGCAACCACCGGCGTGAGACGCTCTGCGTACATGCGAACCATTTCAGCCAACTGCGCCTCGCCTGGACAAGATGGAATCGACGCAATCGCACCTCCGAGGATATCCTTCAAGCGGCTGATCGCCCCCTGCATGCCAAGCTGGGCCACCGCATTGGGACGACCGTGCAAATCATCCTGACCAGCCGGCTTACCAAGGGTTTGAGCGTCATAGAGCGCATCGCGCAGATCGTCGGCCACCTGAAAGGCCTCTCCGATACGTGCGCCCAGTTCAAACCAAGGTTCTGCCTCCTGCCCGGCTGCAACCGCTCCCATCTGCGTCGCTGCGATAAAGAGCGCACCTGTCTTGGCCTGATGGTATGCACTCAGGTCAATCTCGCTCTCGCTCTCCCAACCCTGGCCCGCGCAAATACCGCCTGGCATCCCTGTGCGCTGTGCGAGAATCATGATCAACTGAGCGACCCGATCAGGCGCAAGGTGCGACTGGCGTGCCAATATCTCAAAGGCAAGCACGATTAAGCTGTCGCCGGTCAGAACGGCCAATGGCTCTGAGTAAGCGACGTGCACCGATGGCTTACCGCGGCGAATATCGGCATCATCAAAACAGGGCAAATCATCGTGTACCAAGCTGGCGCAATGGATCAGCTCAAGAGCAGAAGCAGCCGCATCAGACAGCCCCGGCTTGTTATCTCCGCATGCCAATGCCACCGACATTAGAATTGTCGGGCGGATGCGCGCGCCACCTGGTGCCGTGGCATAGCGCAATGCACTGGCCAGCTTTGGGGGCGTCACTGCACGGCCTTGACCAACAGCAACAGCTTGATCGATGGCAGCTTCAATTCGTGTGTTCAAACCCATAAATGCCTCCTGAGGCGAAAAAATGTGTAACGCTTGCGCGACACTTAAGTGTAAACCATACTGGACAGATTGAATTCACGAGTCAACAATTGCGCAAACTCTGGAACAGGCGAAAGGACTGGATGCTACCTTCGAACCCCAAAAGCCGCATGCGCGTGGCCGTCATCGGTGCCGGGATTGCGGGACTTGCCTGCGCTGTGAGACTGCAAGCCGCAGGCGCTCAGGTCACTTTGCTTGAGCGTCATACAAAGGTTGGAGGCAAAATCAGGACAGTACCATCCCCGGCTGGCCCGATTGATGCCGGACCCACGGTTTTGACCATGCGGCATGTGTTTGATGATTTGTTTGCCTGCGCGGGCGAACGTTTGGATGACCACGTCACCTTAATCCGGCAGGATGTTGTGGCACGACACTTTTGGCCAGACGGTAGCACATTAGATCTGCACTCGGACGAGGCGCTTAGTGTCACGGCCATTAACGATTTTGCAGGCTCAAATGCAGCACAGCAGTTCACACGCTTCTGCGCGCGCACACGGCGGCTGTTCTCAGCCTTTGATGAGCCGATGATGCAAGCACCAGAGCCCCGACTTGGTGCACTTACCGCACATGTCCTGAAACATCCCGGGCTGATCCCCGCCATGGCACCCTTGTCGACGCTCAAATCATTGTTAGCAACGTCCTTTGACGATCCGCGCTTGCGGCAACTGTTTGGGCGTTATGCAACCTATGTCGGCGGCAGCCCCACCCATTCTCCTGCGATTTTGTCGCTCATCTGGCAAGCTGAAGCCGCCGGTGTTTGGGTTATCAAGGGTGGCATGCACAAACTAACCGAGGCGTTACACGGGATCCTAGCCGCACAGGGTGGCCAGATCATTACAGGCGCTCATGTCGAACGTATTGATTTGCAAGAGAATGTGGTTACGTCGGTGCAGCTAGAGGATGGCACACGGCTAAAATGCGATATTCTCATACATGCCGGTGATCCGAGGGCGCTGGCAACGGGTGCTCTGGGAAAAGCCACATCGCATATTGCACCACAGACAACCAAATCAAAGCGTAGTTTTTCGGCACGGGTTCTCAGTTTTTCTGCCACACCAATCGGACCCAACCTTGCACACCACAACATACTGTTCAGCGCCAGTGCCGAGGACGAGTTCACTGATCTGATGGCGGGCCGAGTGCCGCGCTATCCTAGTTTTTACATTTGTGCACTGGACCGCGGGCAAAACGCAGACCCGCCAACTCTGGAGCGCTTTGAGATTATCACCAACGCCCCCGCAGCCCTCAACGACACCGCAGACACCAAGGACCTCAACCGATGGCTTCATCAGATCACTCAGCAGATGGCGGCGCACGGGATGACTTTCAGCCCGACACCGACCATAGCCTCCCTTACGACACCTCAGAACTTCGCCCAGATGTTCCCGGCGAGCGCGGGCGCGCTGTACGGGCAGACGCCGCACGGCCTGACGGCGGCACTGCAACGCCCAACAGCCCGAACATTTATCCCGAACCTTTACCTTGCGGGCGGCGGGACACATCCGGGGGCGGGCGTACCGATGGCGACACTCTCCGCCCGGCATGCGGTCGAGGCGATCTTGAACGACCACGCTTCGACATCGCGGTCCAGCCAAACGGCTATGCATGGTGGTATGTCGACGGCCTGAGCGATTGCGGCACCCGCGCCGTGTCAGTGATCGGGTTCATTGGATCGGTATTTTCGCCGTGGTATAAGTGGTCAGGCCGAAAAAAACCGCAAAACCATGTCTGCATCAACGTCGCCACATACGGACCAGGTGGACGCTTCACAATGACAGACCGCGGCGAAACTGCACTGCGCCAGACTGCGTCCCGGCTCGAAGTTGGGCCTTCTATGATGCGCTGGGAAGGCGACACACTGATCATTACCATCGACGAGTTATCATCTCCGCCGCTCATCAACCGGATCAGAGGTCAGATCAGGATCGTACCCTCTGCGGTCACAAATGTTGAACTGCCCCTAACACCAGACGGCGCCCATATATGGCGCCCCTTTGCCCCACGATCACGGATCGAAGTCGACATCGACAGGCCTGGCTGGCAATGGAACGGCGAAGGGTACTTCGATGCGAACTTCGGCAGCCGGGCACTGGAACAGGATTTTTCCTATTGGACGTGGGGACGGTACCCAACCTCGGATGGTGCAACATGCTTTTATGATGCCACACGGTTGGATGGCTCTGAATTGGCGGCAGCATTCCAATTCAACAAAAACGGGATCGCAAGAACGATTGAACTGCCGCCAAAAGCGCCGATGCGACGTTCGCTTTGGGCTGTAAAACGTGAAACACGGGGGGATGCGGGTACCAAGGCTACTCAAATCCAAAGCATGCTAGACGCACCGTTTTACTCACGGGCTGCTGTTCAAACGACGTTGAACGGACAAAAGGTAACAGGGGTACACGAAGCACTAGACCTCAAGCGCTTCCGATCACCACTTCTCAAACCCATGTTGGCAGTTCGAGTGCCCAGGCGGGCGAAATGGTCTTTTGACTGATCCCTTTTCATCTTGCCAGACAAACTCCCGCCGGAGGCTTCGACGCGGGCAAGCTGAACCGAAATTGTAGCTTGAAAATACCGGTTGAGGGGCCAGCCCCTCAAACTCCCCGGAGTTTGTTCAGCAAGATGAAGAACGGATTTACCCTTGGTGCACCGACGCCTTAGAAGCTTCGGTACGGTTAAGGTTCCAAACCGCCGCATTCAACGCACCTGCGATCGTAACCCAAACCAAATAGGGTGCAAATAAAACACCTGCAATAGTGTCGATCTGGAACAGGGCCAACATTGCGCACAATACTGTCAGCCACAAAACGAGTATGATCGCCATTCCGAGCCGGATATTCCTGAGTCCAAAAAATACTGGCGTCCACAATCCATTAAATGCAATCTGCATCGCCCAGAATGCCATGGCCACGCCGTTGTCAGCGCTCATAGCAGCGCGCGCCCCAGCCGTCGCAATGCAGACATACAGGATCATCCATGTAACGGGAAACACCCAGTCAGGTGGCGTCCAAGACGGCTTATTAAGCGATCTATACCATGGTCCGGGCGCAAAAAGCCCCCCTGTTACACCGGCCCCCAGACAGGCTGCGAAGAAAATGCAAAATACGAGCCAAAACATTATCTTATTGCAACCGAACTTGGCGACCGATCAAGTTTGCACGGTCCGATTGACGACGCGCCTCGAGTAATGCGAGCGCCTCCAGCAAGGTTTCACTGCGGGAAGGTTCGACCCGGCGGGCTGCAGCGTCAACAAGAAACCGGACCTCTGGCAGCGGCTTGGCATAGAGCACAGCTGATTGGGGCATCACCATACTCATCCCACTTTGCAAAACCGACTGGGCCAGCCACCCGATCTTTTGCGCCTTGGATGTGCGGGCCCGCGACGACACACTGTCATATTCCATAGCAGACAGCCGTCCAGCAATACCTGCATAAATAAATCGCGCACCATATATTCCCGGTCGACAGGATCGCGGCAAGGCAGCGATCCCTGCCTCTGAACGATAATAGAGGCGGTTTGCCTCCATTACCAATCGCTTAACCATCAAGCGCACTGGCTTTGTCGCATGCGGTTTGGCAAAAAAGTCGTTCCGATCAATGCCCGCATCGTCCAGCCAGTCAGTCGGTAAGTACAACCGCCCTTCAAGCGCATCCTCACCAACATCGCGGGCGATATTTGTCAACTGCATTGCGACACCCAGATCACAGGCCCGCGCCAGCGCATCCGCATCACGCACGCCCATCAGCACGCACATCATCGCCCCGACGGCCGATGCCACGCGCGCCGAATAATCCCGAAGGTCGCTCAGCGTTGCATATGTGCGTGTCTCAGCATCCCAGGCCAAGCCTTCAAGCAAGGCATCCGGCAAAGTACGCGGCATCTCAAAATGTTCAACAACGGCAGCAAAGGCTCGATCAGGCGCCGCATTCCGGGGCGTGCCAGCATAGACAAGATCAAGACGATCGCGCAGGTCCAGCACCGCCTCGACCTTTTCAGCTTTCAGATCGACTTCGTCATCGGCCAACCTGCAAAACGCGTACAATGCCAGTGCGGGGTCACGCACCTTTTTCGGCAAAAGCTTGGACGCAGCATGAAAGGACAGTGATCCGTGTCGAATGGCCTCTGTGCAGGCATCAAGATCGCGTGGGTCCATCATTTTACAGCATCCGGTACAAGCTGGCTGAGCACTTCAGCAGTCGAGATTACGCCCGGCACACCAGCGCCGGGATGTGTACCAGCGCCAACAAGATACAAGCCCTCGGCCTCTTCAGATATGTTATGGGGCCGAAACCAGGCTGATTGCAGAATGCGCGGCTCGATCGAGAACCCAGAACCATGCGGTGACAAGTAGCGATCGCGAAACGTCTCGGGAGTAAAAACCTGTTCAGTGCTGATTCTAGAGCTTAACCCGGGAAGCAGTTGTTCCTCGAGTACTTTGAGCATCTTAGCTTTATATACGCTTGCTTCGGTTTTCCAATCGACCCCGCCGTGGCCAAGGTGCGGCACAGGACTAAGGACATAAAAAGTGTCATCGCCCTCGGGGGCGACCGAAGGATCGGTAACTGAAGGGCGATGCACATAAAGGCTCATATCATCGGCCAGCTTGCCCTTAATAAAAATGTCTTTTAGCAATCCGGTGTAACGTGGGCTGTTGAGAATAGTGTGATGACCCACGTCGGACCACTTGTCACGCGTGCCTTTTGTCCCGAAATACCAGACAAAAAGGCTCATCGAGTACCGTGTGCGCTTGAGACGTCTGGGCGTCCATCGAGTTTTGTGGGCACTGCGCATCAAATGATCATATGTGTGGCCCGCATCCGCATTGCTGATAACCACATCAGCACCCAGTTCCAGACCCGAAGTCAGCCGCACACCCCGGGCCCGGCCATCGCGGACAACGATCTGATCCACTTCTGTTTGCATCAAAAGAGTGCCGTTCTGATCCTCGATCACTTCGGCCATGCGCTTTGCCATTCCAGCCAAACCACCCATGGCATAGTGCACACCAAACTGTTTCTCGAGATAACTGACGAGGATATACATTGATGTCACATTGCAGGGGTCACCACCGATAAACAGTGGGTGAAACGAAAAGGCCATACGCAGCTTGTCGTTACGAAATCGCCGCGCGGCATGTGCATAGACAGACCGATCGGCGCGCAACCAGGCAAAAGTGGGCAAAACCTGGATCAGATCCCAAAGCTTATGCATTGATCGACGGCCCAGATCCTCAAACCCAAACCAATAGCGCCGCTCGCTATCGCGTAGGAACCGGTTAAAACCGGCCACATCCCGCGGCTCGATTTTGGCCACTTCAGCGCGCATTTTTTCAGTGCTTTGCTGGGCGACAAACTTGGTGCCGTCAGGCCAACGAATTTCATAGAACGGATCAAGCGGCTTTAGCTCCACCTCGGCGTGGAAATCGCGACCACAGGCGGCCCACAAGTCCCTGTACAGTTGCGGCACCGTGACGATTGTCGGGCCAAGGTCGAACCGGTGTCCGTCTTGCCAAATTGCAGAACCGCGCCCACCCGGCACGTCCAGCTTGTCAATCACGGTAACGTTGTATCCCTTGGCGCCCATCCGCATGGCTGCAGCCAACCCGCCCAGACCTGCCCCAATAACAATAGCGCGCGGCCCAGTAGCAACATTTGTCGATTCTATGTGTTCAAGGCGTGTCATCTATTTAGTACAATAGATGTGTCTAGTTTAGTTGACAATTTATTTTCGACGGATAGGCTAACTTTGGTGCCAACAGGCATGCAGACAGTGCGAATACATGAATCAGACGACGACACTTTCCTTCTTCCGCTTTGAGCGGTGGCGCGACCAGGCGTGGGCACTGGCGATGATGGGCGGCGCGCGACTCGCGATGGCACGGATCCCAGACCTAGAATTCTGGAAGTTGTGTGGGTCGGGAACGGGTCAAGGCTTTACACCGATTCCGAACACAGGCGTTTATGCGATACTCTGCACTTGGCCAGATCTAGAGACCGCACAACAACGAGTTGATCAGACACCGCTTTTCAAACGCTACAGAAATCGCGCCAAAGAGGACTGGACCGTCTTTCTTTGTCCAACGTCCGCCCGCGGCAATTGGAGCGGCGTCACACCCTTTTCAATTGCATCAGAACCGGAATCAGGCCCTCTTGCTGCGCTGACTCGCGCGACAATCAAGCCGAAGATTTTGACCAAGTTCTGGGGCCGCGTGCCAGACATCTCGGCCATGATCGGTACTGATCCCAACGTGGTGTTTAAAATTGGCATCGGCGAACTGCCGATGTTACACCAGATAACGTTTTCGATCTGGCCCGGAGCAGCAGAAATGGCGGCGTTTGCCCGACATGATGGGCCACATGCCAAAGCGATCAAAGCCGTGCGCGAAGGTGATTGGTTCAAGGAAGAGCTCTATGCGCGCTTTTCGATATTGGGTGATCGCGGCACGTGGGGCGGCATCAGCCCCTTGAAAGGATTGAAATTAACATGAGCAAGACGCCCTTTCCCTTCTCTGCCATCGTGGGCCAAACAGATATGAAACAGGCGATGGTTTTAACGGCCATCGACCCTGGCATTGGTGGCGTGCTGGTATTTGGCGACCGGGGCACAGGCAAATCCACTGCGGTTCGGGCACTGGCCGCGCTGCTGCCACCGATCAAGGCGATTGTCGGCTGCCCGATCAATGCGGCCACTCAGGGTGAAACGCCAGAGTGGGCCGGGATAGTGACAAAACGCACACAAAACAAACCGACGCCGGTGATCGACCTGCCATTAGGGGCCACCGAAGACCGTGTTGTTGGCGCACTTGATATCGAACGGGCGCTGACGCGCGGCGAAAAAGCGTTTGAACCCGGGCTGCTGGCGCGCGCAAACCGCGGGTACCTCTATATTGACGAGGTCAATCTACTGGAAGACCATATAGTCGATCTGCTGCTGGATGTCGCCCAATCCGGCGAAAACGTGGTCGAACGGGAAGGCTTGTCGATCCGGCACCCTGCACGCTTTGTACTTGTCGGTTCTGGCAACCCAGAAGAAGGCGAACTGCGGCCCCAGCTTTTGGATCGGTTCGGTCTTTCAGTCGAGGTACGCAGCCCCACTGACGTTTCGCAACGCGTCGAGGTGATCAAGCGCCGCGATGCGTTTGAACAGGATTTTGACAGCTTCATAGGCATCTACAGTAAACAGGATGCCAAAATCAGACGCGCGATTCTTGCAGCCCGCAAGGCTCTGCCACAAGTTGAAACACCTGACGCCATCCTGCGGGACTGTGCCGAATTGTGTATCGCTTTGGGCAGCGATGGCCTACGCGGGGAATTGACCCTTCTGCGAGCCGCCCGTGCGCTGGCAGCCTATCGCAAAAATAAGACGCTTAATCGCGATCATCTGCGGCAGATCGCACCCATCGCGCTAAGCCACAGGCTACGCCGCGATCCTCTGGACGAAGCGGGCAGCAGCACCCGTGTTGCCCGCACCGTCGAGGCGGTGCTGGGGTGATTTGCATTCAGATCAGGGCCGCACATCCGCACATTCCAGCGGCCAATTTGCGTAAACTCAGATGAGCACCGAAAGCTGGCATATGGCAGCTTTGGCCTTGCAGTTGCTGGCCGTCGACCCGGCAGGATTGGGCGGCGCCGTGATACGCATGCGCGCAGGCCCCGACCGCGAATCGGTGCTTGCCAGGCTGCCTACCACAACACCACTGCGGAAAATGCCGCCTTCGATAAGCGACGAACAGCTGTTTGGTGGCATCGATCTATCAGCCACGCTCGCGACTTCACGCGTTGTACATGGCAAGGGCTTTTTTGAGACATCTTGCATCGCCGTAATTCCGATGGCCGAAAGGTGCACGGCCACTCTCGCCGCCAAACTGTCGTCCTTGATGGATCAGTCTTTAACGGCCGGCATTGTGGCACTGGACGAAGGGGCCGAACCGGACGAAGCTGTTCCCGCGACA
>Ga0206677_10005367_pt1 | contig 10119 bp, 8 predicted proteins | sample M130m12015metaG_FD_155475 | JGI IMG/M metagenome (GOLD analysis project Ga0206677, IMG submission 155475) | Ammonia-oxidizing marine archaeal communities from Monterey Bay, California, United States - M1 30m 12015 | ecosystem: Environmental > Aquatic > Marine > Intertidal zone | place: USA... | reverse complement strand
CTCCTAATATGATCTTGGTAAACCCAGCACATGCTCTGAAAGATAAGATAAAATGAGGTTCGTAGAAATTGGTGCAGTTTGATACAAACGCGTCTCACGAAATTTACGCTCAATATCAAATTCCTCGGCGAATCCGAATCCACCATAAGTTTGAATACACATATTCGCCGCTTCAAATGATGCATCAGCTGCCAGCATCTTAGCCATGTTCGCTTCGGCACCTGGGTTTTCGCCCAGCTCATATAACCTCAGAGCTTCTTTTACCATTAGCTCCGCTGCACGCATATTTGTGAAAGCTTTAGCGATGGGAAATTGTATTCCTTGGTTCTGTCCAATGGGGCGGCCAAAGACTTCACGCTCTTTGGCATAAATAGTGGCTTTTTCAATGAACCATTTGGCATCACCAACACACTCCGCTGCAATCAGGATCCGTTCAGCGTTCATACCCGTTAATATATATTTAAAACCCTGGCCCTCTTCCCCGATAAGGTTTTTCACTGGTACACGCAGATTATCAAAAAACACCTCAGTAGTGGCGTGGTTCATCATCGTGCGGATCGGTCGAATGGTCAGGCCATTGTCTTTGGCTTCACGCATATCCACAAGGATCACCGACAAACCCATCGTCTTTTTCATCCCCTCAATCAAGGGAGTTGTACGTGCCAACAGTAGCATCAGATCTGAATGATCTGCACGACTGGTCCAGATTTTTTGCCCATTTATTACGAAGTCATCACCGTCGCGCACCGCTGTAGTTTTCAAAGATCCCGTGTCCGTACCTGCCGTCGGTTCTGTCACACCAAAGGCCTGAAGACGGAGATCACCTGATGCGATCTTGGGTAAATACTCGGCCTTTTGCGCATCAGACCCATGTCTCAGCAACGTCCCCATCGTGTACATTTGCGCATGACAAGCCCCACCATTGCAACCCGTTGCCTGTATTTCCTCCAAAACCACCGCTGCTGCAGACAACGGTAATCCTGCACCGCCATAGTTTTCTGGAATGAGAATCGACAGCCAGCCCGCTTCAGTCAATGCTTCCACAAATTCCGTAGGATAGGCCATATCACGATCCAATGCCCTCCAATACGCCCCTTGATATTGCCCGCAAAGCCTTGCAACCGCATCGCGCAATTCTTCATAGTCAGTTGGCATTTTTACCTCCTCGCATTCGGTTGCCTTTATTTAGCCAGATTAAGAAATTTTCAACAACCACCACCGAACATTTTGGTTTCGGACTTGGCAAGACCGGTTGCATCTTCCACAAAGGGATAAGACGTTGCACAGGAGGTGATCGAATGACACAGTCTATCAAACGAATTGATCTGAACTCTGACCTTGGTGAAGGATTTGGACCATGGAGCATGGGTGACGACGAAACCATGCTGTCTATCGTAACTAGTGCGAATATCGCCTGCGGGGGTCATGCAAGCGATCCAGAGACTATGTTTAAAACACTCACACTGGCCAAAGAAAACTGTGTAAGTATTGGGGCACATCCTGGCTACAATGACCGCGAAGGATTTGGGCGGCGAGTGATACCCATGGCCCCTGCAGAGGTTGGACGTTTGGTGGTTGCACAGATTGGATCGATTCAGGCTATGGCAAAACTGACTGGAACCGAAGTCTCTTATGTAAAAGCCCACGGGGCGCTGGCCAATCTGGCCGCGCAAGATGCAGGCGTGGCCGACGCAATGGTTCAGGCGATACATGACCTAGACCCAGACTTAACAATTTTAGCGATTTCGGGCACAGAAGTAGAGCGGGTTGCAAAGGAAAAAGGACACCACGTGTATTCCGAAATTTTTGCAGATCGCGGTTACCTTTCAAACGGTCAGCTTGTTCCCCGTGGTCAAGCCGGCGCAATGATCCACGATCCAAAAGAGGCTGCAGATCGTTTGTTGCAAATGTTAGATACTGGGCTGATGCCGGTGATCGACGGTGACCCCATCCCGCTTGATGCTCATTCAATTTGCGTGCACGGTGACAGCGCTAGCGCCGTAGCCATGGCTAAAGAAGTACGGGAGCAACTGAGCCATGCGGGCATTTCCATCTGTAACTTCATGGAAGCCTAATGAGCCTTCCAACGTTCAAATCTGTAGCGGATCATGCCCTACTGATAGAATTTGGCACGCATGTGGATGACGATCTTAATAAGAAAGTGGTTGCGCTCGATCAAGTCATTTCAAGAGCAGCTATTTCGGGAGTGGTGGAAACGGTCCCAGCTCTTGTAAACCTCCTGGTGATTTTTGACCCGATGGTGACGACACACACAATGATCCAAGCTGCAGTGTCAAGGCTTTTCCCATTAGATGTAACCGACCATGGCGGTCAGGCCAAACACCGTGTCTCAGTTTGTTATGACACGGAGCTGAGTCCTGATTTGATTTGTGTAGCTAGAGCCAATGACATGTCAGTGAATGCTCTTATTGCCGCGCATCTCTCAGCAGAACTGCGCGTGTCTATGTACGGCTTCGCACCAGGGTTTGCATATCTATCCGGTCTACCCCAAGCGATCCAAGTACCTCGCAAACCCTCAGCCACGCGCGGCGTTCCAACAGGGCGTGTGATGATTGCAGGGCCACAGTGCTTAATTACCACCGTGGTGATGCCGACGGGCTGGTCCATCATCGGACGCTCCCCTCTGCAAATTATACAAGATAATCCAGATGACCCATTCCTGTTTAAAGTCGGCGATACGGTCGTATTTGATCGTATTGAGCGCGCTGATCTCCCAATTGAACTACAATCTCCATGAAAACAGCACGCTTTAAAGTCAGCTTCGCAGGGCCACTTGTGTCTTTTCAGGATAAAGGCCGCATCGGGCACTTACGCTTTGGTGTATCCTCATCCGGTCCGATGGACCGCCTGGCACATCGGGCAGCACATGCCTTGGTTGGCAATTCAAATGCGGGAAGTGCGATTGAGGTATCACTTGGCGGCTTAATTCTTGAGTGCATTTCTGGCGAAGCCACCCTTGCAGTGGCTGGTGGTGAATTTTCGGTACAATGTGGCGCAACTAAAACCAGTGGCTGGACAACACAAACTATTCATGCAGGCGAAAAATTGACCCTGCGCGCAGGCGTCTGGGGCAGCTGGTCCTATATCGCATTTGCAGGTCAGTTAGCTTTAAATAAATGGCTCGGCTCAACTTCCACCCATTCTATGTCTGGATTCGGCGCTGGAACATTGATCGGTGGCGTCGAATTTGAAGTGCAAAAAGCCGAAGTCCGCGAAGCACGAGTTGGCGATACACCCTACCCAGAAGTGGCAGGCACAACCGACACGATCCGCATAGTTATTGGTCCGCAAGACCAACATTTTGATCCCCAGTCAGTGGACATTTTTTGCAAAAAGCTATTCAAGCTAACTGATGCATTTGATCGCATGGGAGTCCAATTACAAGGGCCAGAGCTAGTTCTAAAAAACGCGCTCTCAATTCCATCAGAGCCGATTGTTCGTGGGTCTATTCAAGTGTCAGGCGACGGGATTCCAACTGTCTTGCTAGCAGATCATCAAACTACAGGAGGCTACCCTAAAATAGCCACAGTTTTATCTGCCGATGTAGATCGTTTGGCACAAATGCGCGCGCACGATGTAGTTCGGTTTAAAGCAGTTTCAGCAGAAGATGCGATTGCTGCAACGCGTGCACACCATGCCATTTGTCAAGCCACAATAGAAAAGCTGGCTGCACCCAAAGCAAGCCTAACGGAAAAGCTACAAAATCAGAACCTAATCGGTGGCATCGTGAACGCATATGATTAGCGCTTAAGCAAAAACGCCCCGCAAGCGCAGGGCGTTTCCATAAGCCTTAGGGAACGTATTAAACCAGATCGTATCGATCGTTGTTCATCACTTTAGCCCAAGCAGCTGCAAAATCTTGGACGAAGATTTCTTTCGCATCGTTGGAGGCATAAACTTCAACCAGGGCCCGCAATTGCGAGTTAGAGCCAAACACCAGATCAACAGACGTCGCAGTCCATTTTAGACTGCCTGTCACGCGGTCGCGTCCTTCAAACAAATCGCTGCCATCTAATGATTTCCATTCCGTCATCGGATCCAGCAAGTTCACAAAGAAATCCGTGGATAGCGTGTCTACTTGCTTAGTGAACTGACCGTGGTTCGACCCATCTGTATTGGTACCAAGCATCCGCATCCCGCCGATAATTACCGTCATTTCGGGCGCTGTCAGATTCAACAACTGAGCTTTGTCCACCATCATCTCAGCTGGTTCACCAAAGGAGCGGCCAGAGAAGAAGTTACGGAATCCGTCTGCACACGGCTCTAAATGGGCATAACTTGATACGTCTGTTTGGTCCTGCGTGGCATCTGTTCGACCACTAGTGAAAGCCACATCAATAGACACTCCAGCATTTTTTGCAGCGATCTCCACACCAACGTTACCTGCCAAAACAATCATGTCAGCCATAGAAAGTTTTGTCTCCAGTCCCTCAAGAACACTTAGAACCTTAGCGAGCTCAGCTGGATTATTCACTTCCCAATTCTTTGCAGGCTCCAAACGCACGCGTGCGCCATTTGCGCCACCACGCATATCAGAACCACGAAAAGACGCCGCAGAGGCCCATGCCGTTGACACCATTTGCGACACCGATAAGCCAGAGCCAGAAATGGCAGCTTTTGCCGCTGCGATATCCGTTTGAGAAGACGCACCATCTGTCACTGGTAGTGGATCTTGCCAAAGCTCTTCAGTTGCAGGAACCAGCGGACCGTGATAGCGGGCCTTCGGCCCCATATCGCGGTGTGTCAGCTTGTACCAAGCTTTGGCAAATGCCTCAGCGAACTGATCTGGATTTTCATGAAAACGACGCGAGATTTTCTCATATGCTGGGTCTGTGCGCAGGGCCAAGTCAGCTGTCGTCATCATTGGAGCCCATGATTTTTCCGGGTTGTGCGCATCAGGAACCGTGCCAGCAGCTTCGCCATTGGCGGGGATCCACTGGTTCGCTCCTGCAGGAGATTTTGTTAGCTCCCACTCGTGGCCAAATAACACATCAAAATAATTGTTGTCCCAAGTTGTTGGTGTTTGGGACCATGCGCCTTCAATACCTGATGAAATCGTGTGCTCGCCGTGGCCTGGTCCAAAAGTCGATTGCCAGCCCATTCCTTGCGCTGCGATATCTGCACCTTCAGGCTCTGGCCCAACGTATTTGTCCGGATCGCCTGCGCCGTGCGCCTTTCCAAACGTGTGACCGCCTGCAACCAGTGCAACGGTTTCTTCATCATTCATTGCCATACGCGCAAATGTTTCGCGGATATCACGACCAGAAGCCATTGGATCTGGGTTACCGTTCGGACCTTCAGGATTGACATAGATTAGGCCCATTTGGACGGCACCCAAATTACCCTCTAGTTCACGATCGCCAGAATAACGTTCATCCGCAAGCCATTCACCTTCTGGCCCCCAGTAGATATCTTCTTCTGGCTCCCAAATGTCTGGGCGCCCAAATGCGAAACCAGCTGTCTTGAAGCCCATAGACTCAAGCGCTACCGTACCAGTGTAAACCAACAAATCTGCCCACGAAATTGCTTGGCCATATTTCTTTTTGATCGGCCAAAGTAAAAGCCGCGCTTTGTCAAGGTTTACGTTATCTGGCCAACTATTAAGCGGTGCGAAACGCTGCGCACCGGTACCCGCTCCACCACGTCCATCGCCCACACGATATGTGCCTGCAGCGTGCCATGACATTCGAATAAAAAACGGGCCGTAATGACCGTAATCCGCAGGCCACCAAGGCTGACTATCAGTCATTAAGTCAAATAAATCTTTACGAAGAGCCTCAACATCTAAAGAACTCAACACCTCAACATAATCGAAGTTAGCCTCAAACGGATCTGCCTTTTCAGAATTCTGATGCAACGGCTTAAGGTTTAAAGCATTTGGCCACCAGTGTTGGTTTGCTGTACTTCCCGTTGCGTTTTTTACCCCTTGCATAACTGGGCATTTACCGCCTGCGATCGGTGATCCGTCCATAGAACTCTCCTGTCTGTTATTCAAAATTAGAAACGTCACAACAACGTCGGTTTGGAATCATTCTAACAAACTTTAGTAATTACCTTAAGTTCTAATTTATGATTTTTATGATAATTTTTTATTATCAATATCCAATTGCACAACCATCCTTGCGTGGGTCAGACCCTCCAGTCAGGACACCCTGTTCCCAATCAATCCAAATAGCCTGTGAACCACCAATTGGGATTTTTGGATCGTCGATAGTATGCCCCATCATTTTGAGTTCATCACGGATAAACTGAGGCACAGCCGTTTCAATTTCGACCTTTCCTGTGAACGGGTCTACCATATAACGCGGTGCATCCATCGCCTCTTGTACGTCCATACCGTAATCAAAAAAGCGGCTTAGGAACTGCAAATGCCCAAAAGCCTGATATTCACCACCCATTACACCGAACGGCATCACGACTTTGCCAGCTTTGGTCAACATCCCTGGAATAATCGTATGAAGTGGGCGTTTACCACCATCGATGCAATTCGGATGCCCACGAGTAAGCGAGAACCCGTGCCCGCGATTTTGCAGCACCACACCCGATTTCGGCGCAGTTAGGCCAGAGCCCCAACCATGGAAGAGAGTGTTTATCAAGCTTGCCGCATTGCGATCCTTGTCTACAACAGTGATGTAAACTGTGTCTTCATGGCGTGTAAGCGGGATTTCGGCTGGCGGAATCGTTGCCTGTGTTTCGCTAATCTGGTCGCGCATCCTGGCAGCGTATTCCTCAGATAAGATTTTTTCGATCGGGACATCAGAAAAATCAGGATCTGCCAAGTACATATTGCGCGCGCGGTAGGCCAAACGGCATGCTTCTAATTCTTGGTGAATACGTTTTGTCGTGATCGGCCCTTCATTGCCCGCATCGAAGCCAGCCATCACATTCAACAGCAACAGTGCAAACAACCCTTGGCCGTTTGGTGGACATTCGTGCACAGTATAGCCATGATATTGAGTGGAAATTGGCGTGACATAGTCTCCGCTTGTAATGGCAAAATCAGTAAGCGTATGCAGGCCACCTTTTCCCTGTAGGTAGGTCACGATATCCTTGGCTACCTCACCGCGATAGAACGCATCTCTGCCATTGTCTGCAATCGACTGCAACGTTGCGGCCAGTGCTTTTTGGTAGTGCATCTGACCGACCTTGGGGACCTCGCCATTTACCAAAAAAATGCCCGCAGTGCTTTCCTCCGCTGCAATTAATGACTTGCTAACAGTCCAATCATGATGAACACGGGAAGACACGGGATATCCATCACGAGCAAAGGCAATTGCAGGTTGGAGCACATCAGACAAAGACATGCGTCCATAGTCGGCCAGCAGCTTCGACCAAGCATCAACTGCACCTGGAACGGTTACAGAATGCGGCGAACTACGCTCAAATTCTGAGATACCTTGACCCTCAAAATATTCAATAGTCGCCGCTGCAGGTGCTTTACCAGAACCGTTGAACGCTACCACTTGGTCTGTCCCATTGGGCGCAAATAGGCAGAAGTTATCTCCACCGATTCCCGTTGATCCAGGCTCCACGACACATTGTACTGCACATGCAGCAATAGCCCCATCCATTGCATTTCCTCCAGCCTTCAACACCTCAATCGCCACCTGACTGGCAAGCGGGTGAGACGTCGCCGCAATACCATTTGAAGCATGAACAGGGGAGCGACCGGGACGTTCGAGATTGCGCATTGGAGTGCCTTTCGTTGTTGAAACTTTGAGAAAGTCTATGCTGATATTTGTCCCAAACGCCAGAAAGATTCTGCGTTCACTAAAATCGTCTTAAGTGAAACTCAAATTTCTGTGCTGCACGCGCCCAAACGCCAGAATCAATATCGTCAAGTCGCAAAAGATAAGGCAAAAGCTGATCAGCATAATCATTACTGCTTTCAATGGGCAACATCGAAGGTAAGTTATCGATGGCCATCACGTCTAGTAAATCTGAGCCACCCGCAATTCGCACCAAAGGATCAGCAAACGTTGTTGAGCGGTCATAGATTGGAATCGGGTTATAACTGCTATCGGGATCACAGGACACATCTGCAATCACACGCAATTGGCGATCCGCCCCAATTGAAGATTTCGGAACGAACACAGGAACACTCGGTCCTGCGAGAATACAATTCACAAACAATGCATGATCAAGGATTTCGGGGAATGGCCCACCGTGTTTAGTTTCATTAATATCCCAAAGCGTAGTGTCGAAACCAACACCTTCGAGAAGGTCCCTCGCACCCTTTCCGACACGTCCTTTTGCACCGATAATGATCGCAGTCTTTGCTGCTTCCAGGTTTAGATTGGCCAATGCTTGTAAAAGTACATCTTTCGATGGATAAACACCGATGGAACCCAATGGTTTGCAGAGCTCTTGAGCTGCCATCGCCATAACGCCAACGGCAGCACCTGCAAATCCGGCCCAATAGCCGAAGGCTGCGACGCGACTACCATTCTCGTCAATCAAGTATTCCAAATCATAAAGTGTGCCACCGCCCCTTTTGAAACGTTTTATCAAGCGCAGACCATCCATCTGACCTTTGAAAGCATGACCAAACATAATATGCTTATGACGCAGGTCTGGACCATCTTCGTCTAGCTCTTTGAGCCCAAAGACAATCGTATCCCTCGGCGCATCCACCCAACTTTGCCCTGCAGCAATGGTACAACCCACGCCCGCAAAGCCTGCTATACCAATTGCCCGTGGTTCGCTTTCCTCAACCGTCACTTGGTGCCCTGCCGCTAACAACGTCGCTGCACCTTCTGGTGTTAATCCAACCCGTCGCTCAAACGCGCGTTGCTCTGCGCGCACCCAAATATGTGCCAAAAATAATTACCCTTTCACCACTTTAGCGCTGATGGACTAACACTACCCGCACCAACAAAACAAACCATGAAAGGGGGAACAATAAGTGGATGTTTACCACAAGATCAAACTCATTCCCCCACCCAAACGCAATGAAAAAATTCGGTCACTTACACTCCACACCGGCTCGTAACATACTGGCTGCATAATTGAAGTGATCACTTTCCTCACATCAACCCTCTCTTTATAAACCAATCAAAGAATCTAACACAGGTACCGACATGAGTTTTGAGAAAGCATTGATTACAGGTGGAAACGGAAATCTTGGACAATTGGTAGCCGCACGCCTCGAATCTCAAGGCGTGAAGGTAATAAGTTTTGATTTGCCAGGCACAGAAAACGCTGAAACCAATGCCCGCCACGCTGTTGTTTTGGGTGATATGCGGGATCACGACCTGCTGCGCCAAGTTTTTGGCGAATACGAGCCCCAAGCCATTTTCCACCTTGCATCGATGTTATCTGGCAGTAGCGAAGCGGACCCAGTGGCGGCGTGGGACGTAAACGCTTCCGCCTCTGTTGCACTGATGAGACTCGCGTTGGAATACCAATGTGGCCCTTTTTTCTTCGCCTCAACCTTAGCCACGTACGGCCCAGATTTACCAAGCCCGTTGCCCGAAGAAGCCGAACAATGGCCCCAAAATATCTATGGTGCGACCAAAGTTGCCGTGGAACGCATGGGCCTCTATCTCAAGAAAAAACAAAATCTTGATTTTAGATGCCTGCGCTTTCCCTTCGTCCTATCTCCCTATGCCCCTTCTGCGGCACTTACTGCGTTTGCGTCAAACGCCTTCAAAGCAGCGGCAAAAGGCGAACAATTCACTTTTCCCGTCGCCCCGAACACCGCCATGTCGACATTATTCTTAGACGACGTCACCCGCAGCATTGTTGAAATTGCCCAAGCAGACGCAAAACGTCTAACCCGTCCGGCCTACAACCTACATGGTTACACTGTTCAAACCAGTGATATCGTCGAAAAACTGCGCCTGCGCTATCAAACATTCGATTGCACCTATGCGCCTAAAGAAGAGTTGATCGATCTGATCGGGCGCTGGCCATCCGCAATGGTATCAGAATCGGCAGCAAATGATTGGGATTGGTCCGTGAAATTCGATTTCGACAAAACTGCCGAAGCCATGTTTGCACTGTTTGAGACCAGTTAGTTAATAACCTCGGTCGCGTTGTAGGAATAGATTGAATTAAACGGTTTCATTACAAGTTTCGTTGGCAACATGCGTGCAA
>Ga0206677_10005366_pt1 | contig 10119 bp, 8 predicted proteins | sample M130m12015metaG_FD_155475 | JGI IMG/M metagenome (GOLD analysis project Ga0206677, IMG submission 155475) | Ammonia-oxidizing marine archaeal communities from Monterey Bay, California, United States - M1 30m 12015 | ecosystem: Environmental > Aquatic > Marine > Intertidal zone | place: USA... | reverse complement strand
AACTATTTATATAATTTTTCAATTTTATTTATCCTTTCTGTTAGGACTTTAGACATTGTATTATTTGGGTCATAATTGCTACTTCCTTTTTTATAAATGAGTTGATAACCTTCATCATATACGGCATCTGGTAATTTTAAAGCCCATTTTTTAGCAGCCTTATATTTTTCTTCGTCAATTAGACGATCTACAATAAAGGAAATAAGAGTAAATTGAGCACCATAATAACGACCTGCATCATAATCATTATATCTTGTAAAATGATTTTTACCTTCAGAAATTGTATAAAGAGCCTTAGTAAAGTCATTATCTTTTGCCCAGTACAACGCTTCTTCAGTTATAATTTTTTGCATATTATCCTCCTTCTCACCACCAATGGCGTCATCATTTAAAAGATCTGCAATCTTTCTTGCTGAACTAAAATCATATATTGATAAGCAATCATCGACGGATTTACAAGTCAAATTATCAACTAAGTCAGATAAATCTTTTTTTCTTTGTTCTCTTCGTTTCTCATAATCACTCTTACAACCTATAAAGGCGAGGATTAAAAACATGGATATTAATAGATTTTTCATTTCAGATTGTGTATTTTAAACAATTCATTTTTACGATCATTATTTTTATTAAAATTATAATATGGACGTCCGTTTTTTTTCTTGCCTGTTTGTTTACCCATTTCACATTCTGGATATAAAGAATTTGCTAATATTCTCAACTTAATTTTATCATCTTCAAAATATGGGATTAGTAATTCAATTAATTTATTATATTTTCTTGAATCTTTAATATATCCTTCATTGCTCTCACTCCACCAGTTATCCATTATTGCTTTTTTTAGACAAACACCAATTTCAGGCTCGTAAACATACTCATTGAAGATTCTGAAAGCAATTTGATAATCCCCAGAGGATAAATAATAGGATATTTCAGATTTGACTATTTTATATTCAGCTTCCCCAGGAGTATAGTTTTCTCTTGTTTCAAGGTAAAGTCTAGCCTCTTCAAACTTATATTTGCTCAGGCAATCCTCAATATTTTCACAACCTCTTTGAGTTGCAATTTTTTCTATACTTTCATGATTAGATTTCTCAGAAAATGATTTCTCTAAACCAGGATATAAATAAATAAAAGTTAATAATAAAAAAATTGCCCCATAAATAATTAAATTTTTTGTTTTCATGGTGGTGATTTGTGAATTATAAATAAATTTTATTCTGTGTTAGGATTTTTTTGATTTCAGGTTTTTTTGAATTCTTTAGAATATATTTTTTATCCTTTTTTATAGAATTAGGTTTAATAAGAAAAAAAGCTTTTTTGATATTTTCTATGTCTTTTTCAAAAATACAATTATTAATTACGGACATTATCATATCATTATATGTATTTATTTCTTTATTATAACTAGTCGCTCTATCACCAGCAAAGGTTCCGTTAATGTAACTATCATCATTTGGGTCGTAAGGACTAGGTGTATATAAAGAGAGTGTTTTAAGAGCAGTCTCTATCTTACCTTGACTTATCCAATTATTTACCGATCCTGGAAGTTTATCATTGAATACACTGTTAAGACTACTTTCATTAGCACTATTCATAGCTTTAATATAATCGTCTTGTGACAGATAATAAGTAACTTCAAATTCAACTATTTTTTTTAGATTATCTTTATAAGGGTTTATACAAACAGCACATCCAGGACTTTGTAGTCTGTCATTAGCATAATTTTCGTCTCTGTAACAACTTAAAAGTAGTCTTGCTGTTTCAAAGTCGTAAGATGTTAATGCATCATTAATTTTACTGTACTTTAAATCACTTTGATTTACTTTTTCTTCCATGCAATTTTTTGCATCTTCTAAATAATTTTCATATTCAGAACTACAAGAAGATAAAATACCTAAGGTTAAAATTGATAAAAATATTTTTTTCATTTATATAGTTTATTTGTTTAATTCGATGTGCTCATCTCTCCTTTAAAAAGTTTAGATCCTGATGAAAATAATCTAATTAACCACGGAGATTCGTCGTGCTTGTATTTTGCTAATAATCTTCTATTTCCTTCAATTTCTATTTTAGCTTCAACTTCTTTCATTTTACTTTGAAATTCATAAGCCATTTTAGTTTGTTCCATTTTAGCTTCCTCTCTAAATTTAATTAATGCTATCGTGTCTTTATAAACTTGCATTTTTTGTTGCCAATCCCTTTTGGCCTTAGGGTTTAACTTGGATAGATATGCTTTGTATTCTTTCTGAGCATCCGCATAACAGTCAGACTTGCTATCAATCATAGAATAATAATCCATGGCCTCAGAGTTAAATCCAGAAGCACTTGGGTCATTGAACTTACCCAGTTCTGCCCTCATCTTATTTAAAATGTCTGCACATGAAGAATTGAGTGCCAAATTAAAAAATTCTAATTTTTTGTCCTGAACCATCATAAAACAAGAATCGGCTTCACTTGGGATTGAATTCACGAGAGAAAAAGCCATATCGTAATTTCTCATTTTAGCTTCACTTTCAGCCTCAGCAACTATTTTAGAACAATTACTTTCAAAGTATTTAAATATTTTCTGTTCAGATTCTTTTAAAAACTTCATAAACCCTTGATTAATGAAATTTAAATTTCTGGCTCCACTAATAAATGCTTTTTCTTCCGAATCACCAACTCCCTTAAATTCAGATTTGTAGGAATTGAAAACTGTTTCAGTTTGCACATCAACTACCATGAAATTAATTTCATAAGTACAAGCATATTTTGGGGGAGCAGTGGCTGTTAAATCCGATGTTAATATATTGACAGAAGGACCAACTATGAATCTTGGATTAGATCCTTCTCCTCCAAAACCTACTTTAGTAATGGCACTGTTAAGACGGTCTTTTAAAAGTCTGCAACCCGATTCACCAACACCTTCATAATTTGGCACAAAAGGAGTTAATTTAATACTGATGTCTTCCGAAACTAAGTTAGCATTAACATCGTCTCCATTATTACTGAAAGTAGTTTCTGCTTTTTCAAAAACTGAAGACTCTTTATTACTTTTCTTAGTAAGTTCTGATTCATTACCTCCACTACCGCAAGCAACTAAAACCGATAAAATACAAAGATAAGAAAGGTTTATAATTTTTTTCATAGAAATATTTTTTTAATTTATTTGAAGAAATGCATCTCCTAAACTTTGTGTTTTATTTTTAATAGTTAATCCGCAACCTCTTTTTAATCCTTTTCTTAAATCTTTAGCAAAATCATATGCAGTAAATGAATTGCTATTTTCGTCTTGTGTATAAATTCTTACACTAGTAAATAATATTTCAGTAGAAGTATTTTTAACCATTTTGTAAGTAGAATTAATAGTATTTTCTTTCATCCAAGAAATAATCTTTTCAGAAATTTCTTCATCACCACAATCGTCTTCTAAAGAAACCGAAGATGAATTTATCACAGCTACTCTTAAAGTAATTTCTGAGCCATTGGCTAAAATATCTTTGAAGTGTCCTGTAATACCGTTTTTAAGTTCTGTAATACTTGTACTAAAATCTTCTTTTACTAAAGAGGGAACATCATTGTTTTCTGAATCTTTACCGACATTAGCCCTTGTAATAGAAGAAATAGACTTACTTGTGAAAACATCTAGACACTTCACAATGTAGGTAAGTGTTTTATTCGGATTTCTCGATTTAGGGTCTTGTTTTAATTCATAGTCTAACTCCACAATATAATCAGGTCTTGCAGTATTCATTAATTCTGCTCTTAAGTCTCTGACTACACCCTCCATATTATCCATGGCATTATTGTTGGAAATTAACTTTAAGGACTGTTCCATATTTTCCATATTAAATCCAAATTTGGAAAATTGACTTTCTATTTCAGCAATTACAAACTTTAGTTCGGAATCTTTAATAAATGAGTTATTATAATCTCTTTTATATCTAACTACACCTTGCTTCACTTCTTCAGTTAAACAATTCATTCTTTTCAGCATTGCATCTGATGGGATCACCATAAGAGATGGCATACTTTGGGTTATGGCGTTGGATTCTTTCTTTTTAGTTTTAGATTGCTCAACTGTAGGAATCATTGAACTGTTATCAGAAGACTCTCCACACGAATTACAAAGAACAATAAAAAGTGATAGGTTAATTGCGAATATTATTTTTTTCATTTGTTATATTTTGTCCTCTAATATATATAAATCTATCATTAATTATAATGTTAAAAATATAATTCATTAAAAAAACTAAAATATTTAAATGTTCTGAAAAACACTTCAATAATGTTTTCATTGATTGATTGATTGATTGATTACAGGAAGTAAAATGAATGCAAAAAATATCGATTATGAATAATATTTCATAAAATAATTTTAATGTTTACATTTAATTAATACTAAAAACATAAAATCATGTCAGAAAGAGATATAGAAAAAACATACAATAACATTGAATTCGTAGAGAAATTAAGAAGATTAGCAGACAGCATCGAAAGTGGTGAAAACTTCCGAATTACAATTGACAACGAAGCTATCTATGTTCCAGATAGAGCCACCTACAACATAGAACACGAAAGGGGTGATGGAGAAAATGAAATAGAATTCCAAATTAAATGGAAAGATTGAGTAAATAATTATTTACTTAAGACATGTCTTATTGTTCCGTATTCTCTGCTAATTAATAAATCGTGTGGACCTGCTTCATCTAGTCCATTTATACTAGCATCAAATAAAAGTATGTAGGATTGAGAGTATTCAACCAATACTCCTTCAATTTGTAAGGTATCGTCTTCATTAATCTCTACTTCTACTTGCTGGCCAATACATTTTTCCCAAATTGGCTCAAATGCATTACTAGTTAAATTTCCTAACGAATCGTCTTTTAAACGATCTACGTGCTTCTCCTGGGAAGATAAAGCTTTCATGGGTCCCATTGTTTTTGCAGAAGACATAAGTAGATTAATTATTTCAGTAACGGCATCCTTAGCAGTGGCAAATACATTTCCTAATTTTCTTTTCAATTTGGAAAATATTCCTGGATTCGAGACTTTTTTTAGAACCTTATCTCTTTTTATTTTCTGACTTTTATCTAAATAACTATGAAGCCTAAGTATGAGTTGCATATTTTTAAACTCACTTTTATAAAGAATAAATTTTTTCTTAACAGTATCGGTATTATTTTCAAAATCTATTACTATAGAGTTGGATTCTACATCAGATCTGCCCCAAATAGTTTTTTCCTTAGAATTATAAATATGAATGAAATATCCATTTATTTTTTTTAGACATCTGTCTTTTTTTCTTCCCTTTATAAATGCACTCACAAAGGTGACAACAATAATACTTATTATGGTGATTGTTAACGAGTCCATTTTTTAAAACCAGAAGCTAAGAGTAGAATTAGATTCAAAACTTTTTTGAACATTGGGTAGATAATTATTGTAGAAATCTATTTTGGTTAAACTCTCCACAGAATCTACAGAAACCATGTAAGAGCTAAGAGATAGTTCACATTTTTCATTAGGCATTATAAAACCAACTGCACTGTTGATTGTTGGACAATACACCACCTTGTAATAGTATTTTGGGACAGATACCTTATTAGATCCAATCGTTTTGGCAATATCGCTTAATACACCTCCACAATATATAATAGCGGTATCATATTTTACAGACCATTTCCTAACTTTCTCTTCTAAAGACTTCCACTTACCTCTGTTAAATGAAGGGAATTGAGGGGACATATTGCTCATATAAAAAGATTCTGACATAGCAGTCTCTGAAAAACACATGTCACCTGCTGGACATAAATGACCTCGATCATAACCACTTTTTACATAATCTGACAAGGTTGCAGATTGTGTTTCTACTAGAGGATCTTCTCTGAAATTATTTTTCCTTTTATATTTCTTGTCCAGAACATGTTCTTTAGTTCCCACGTATTTCACCCAAAATGGTTGTTCGTGTTCTTCTGAATATAAAAGCTCATAATACTTATGAGAAATTACATTAGGATTCTTCTCATACAAATAATCGCTAGATTCAGATGTTGAATCATCCTCCAATACTGTCTCATTGTCCTCTAAAGCTGCAGATTTTGTGTCAACTAAAGTATTAGTTTCTCGATTACTAGAGTCGTCTAAAAGATCTACATTATTTACTACGAAGCTGTCTTTTATTATAAATGGTGTGTTGTTATGAGACTTTGAATTTCCACAAGAAAAACATAAAAATGCACACAAACTTGAAAAAATAAATTTTAACAACATTTTATTTAGTTAAAATTGATTTTGCAATATTTAAAAGTAGGCGCTCATTCTCATCTACTACTCCATCAGCATTAGCAATATCTTCACAGAAGTGATATATCGCTTTAAGTCTATTTTTATCATGATTATTAGAAATTACATGACATTTTTTTTCGAAATAATTTTGAATTTCGTTCATTTCTAGCTGGTCAATTTCATTTTTAGAATCTTTAATTAAATCATCGCTAATAGTAACTTTTAAACCCACTGCAAAAGTGATAGCATTGACACTTTCTTTTATATCATGTACCTCTGACTTATCAACTTGTCCGTCTGATCGAGATATACAATAAAGTATATTAAAAATATCTACACTTAATTCGAAACTATCTTTGGAATAATTATTAGAAACAGTAGACATTGGTTCTTGAACAGGTATTAAGTCTTCTAATTTTGCATTCTTATTAATAATACTCATATTTAAGTCAGACTCCTTCATATTACTATCAATAAATAATAAATGTTCATACATCTCATTTTTAAGAATATTGAACTCATCATAGTTGTTTTTTTCTTTGCAGCAATATAAAATACCTTCTAGAGGACCAATGAAGTATTTTTTATCTGAACCTTCCTTAATTAGTAAATTAAAATGTTTTTTGTAAATCTCTATTGATTTATCAATATTGTTCAATTGAAGGTTACTTGCACCAGAATAACCCCAAATAATATATAGGCCTATATTGTCACCAATTCTTTTATTTAAGCTCTCCCCCATATCACCTAATTTAATAACACTAGAATAGTCTTCTTTAATATAAAAAAGTTCAATAAGTCTGGAAATACAATACGATAAACTTTTAGCTCTATCAAAGCTGATATTGGTATTGGAAAGTAAATTATTTACAATCTTATGTACATAATTAAAATCAACCTTATCAAGTTTTGAATTTTCTAATTCAAAAATCATATTAGACTCGATATGTAGACTATCAATTACATTTTCAAACATCAAATCAATTGTTTCTTTAGACCTAAAAACAACAGATAAATGTCTGGATATTTCACCTGCTAATCCGTAATCTTTATTAGATATTGATGATTTTTTGAGGGCAGATAGTGTAATCGAATCATTTTTATCGTTAATGATGGTTTGATAAAAGTCTGCTCGTAATTGATCTTCTTTCTCAATAAAATTTGTAATGTCTTTTAATTTGTTAATTCTATTTAAAAATGAAGTTTCTAAAAATGATAAATTTTCCTTTATTTTAATTTGATCGTAGTAAGATCTAGTTCTATAAAAATCTAAAAGAAAAATTAAAACTGATTTGGACCTAATTTTCTTATTTGTCTTCTTTAGTAATACATCAAAAACCTCATCAATCAATGAGACTTGCTGTCCCAACTTGTTCTCAAGTTCTATTGCTAGTTTATTTAAGTTGAGATCTACTTTTTGAAATGATTCTAAAATATTGTAAATAGTATCAATTTGATTTTCGTTAAGTAGTCTAAATGAAAAAGCCGCTTTGGATAAGTATAAACTGCTTTGAGATAGTTTGTTTGAATTTACCAGTTTTTCAGCTGTAATTATATTGAACTTCAAAGCATGAACCTCAATTTCTTCAATTTTCAAAAATAAATTACATCTGTTGCTAACAGATTTAAGGATGTCAATATCTAAATTTTGAATATAATTATCTCCCTTGGAAATAATAGAATCAATAATCCTTTTTTGAAACTCAATAATTTTCTGTTTGAATTCTGCTTTATTTTCTTTGTCATGGTTAGACCTTAACCATTTATGGAAATTCTTATTAGAAAAAGAATAAATATTATCTAATGAAGATTCATCATTTACTAACCCTAGTTTTTCAAAATCTTCTAAAATATTTAGTACTTCCATTAAATCTTTTCTCCATATATGAGCTATAATAGATGCGTCAAACTTAAAACCAGTGTGAGCAGCAGATTCAATAATTTTTTTATCATCATCATTAAGCGATTCAAATTTAGTTTTCATTAAGATTTGTTCACTTTCCTCAAAAGTGAAATTCTCATCAGGATATTTAATTAAACGAATTAGATTTCCTTCTAATCCTATTAACTCTGAATTTTTTAAAGCCTGAAAATAGTTGAATAAGTCTCCTGGAATAAGTTTTTTCAAATCATTGGAAACAACATCTTTTAAATGTGATTTTAAATTTGTTGAGAAAACTGTTTTATTATTTGTTGTATTACCATCACTTTTAAAATACTCAAATCCTTTATCGTCAAATAAAGTCTTCAAAAAGTCGTTAGGTTTTGTACAGCTGAGTTCGAAATGAGGAATCTTATCTTTTAATTTTTCATGTAATTCATTGTAAGAATTTGTGAAAATATCATTATCAGCATTAAGACTCTCATCAAGATCACTAATTATTAAAACAATTTTTATGTTTCTAGTTACCGATTTTCTATTTTTAATTTTATCAATGAAGCTAACTAACAACTCATTGGTTGCCGAATCTAACCATTGATAATCGTCTAAAATAAGTACCGCTTTTTTATTGTTTGGTTCATTATTAAGCTTATCCATTAAAACTTCAATAAGTTCTCCTGAAATTTCATTAACACTTAAACCCTGATTATCATCAATGGAAATTATTTCTCCTAAATCAATTGGAGCTGCTGCTGAAGCCATAGTTGCAACTTTCTTTAACGAATTAAATGTTACAGACCTATCACTAAAAAATCCTTTTTCAAATATATAATTCGAATTATCATGAAGGCAAAAAGCTTGATGAAAGGGCTCATATAGCTGAATTGCACCTTCTTTAAATTCATCAAAGTCACCAAAGAAGAATTCATTTTTAGATTTATTTTGAGCCATGAACTCTTTAATAAATCTTGTTTTACCCATATTCCTTTTTCCTTTTAGAACAGAAACAAATTCAAAGTCAGAGTTGATGAATTCTTCTAATTCACTTTCTACAGAAGGAATATTTAAACCTGACTTTATATACTGAAAAGGATTGGTAAAACTATTTAATTGTTCATTTACACTTACAGAATCAGGCAAATTAGTTTGACTGAAATAACCTAGAATAATGATTGGAAGCCATAAAACAAGAGAAATGTATAAACTTTCGGAATGTTGTTCAAAATAGGTAATGGATAAATAATAATTTACAAAAATTAAAATACTAGTAAAAATTAACAATTTAGAATATTCACCTTTATTCAAGATTTTATGCCATAAAAGTCCTAAAACTCTAGATGGATAAATGATTAAAACTAAAAATGGGATTGCAAAAAAATCTGTATTAAAGTCAAATATTATTTTTGAGTGACTCATAAAGAAAATATCACTTAAAACAGGTGCACACAAGGCAGCAAATATAAATTTTCTCATAAACCTTACGTCTGTAGTTACAACTTTTGAAAATTTGGTTGTAAATAGAAATGACAATACAAAAGAAATAGTCAATGGTGCTAATATTTTTACTAAAAGCCATGCTTTAGATGTAATTGCACCTTTGAATGCATTAATTCCGGGGTCAATTAATCCTAGTAAATTATTTGAAATAGCAATTGAAACACCAACGAATAAAGCTATAATAAGATCAGCTGAAATATTTTCAGTTGTGAATCTAGATTTTATTTTAGTAAATGAATCCTCAAATGAAATAATCGTTAAAAAAAGAAAAATTATGAAAGAAATTATCAGTAGAACAACTGACTTTTTGTATGAATCTGATTTATTAATTTTAAAACTCTCGAAATACTTTACAGATTTTGGTGAAAGTTGTTTCTTATTTACAATATTTAAATAGCAACCTTTATAAAATAAGTTATCAATAACTGAACCTTGGTCTAATACAGATAAATTATATAATTTGTCTATATTAT
>Ga0206677_10005364_pt1 | contig 10119 bp, 7 predicted proteins | sample M130m12015metaG_FD_155475 | JGI IMG/M metagenome (GOLD analysis project Ga0206677, IMG submission 155475) | Ammonia-oxidizing marine archaeal communities from Monterey Bay, California, United States - M1 30m 12015 | ecosystem: Environmental > Aquatic > Marine > Intertidal zone | place: USA... | reverse complement strand
TCTTGCCTTTCTAAATTAGTATTCTCTTCTTCCACAGATATTTTACAACGTTTTCCTATCTGAGTTCAATTGTTGTTCTTCATTGATTGAACTGGATTAAGATTCATTCATCACATACACGGCGGTACCGTTGTATTCGTATAGGAGCATAAGGGGGCCCGTTGTGTATGCTGGGATTTTGGACTTTCCCGTGGTAACATGATTTATATGATGTGATATAAGCTAATACCTATGGAATGGGATGGAGCATATTATTGGCCGGAGACTAGACCAATAGATATTGATGAGGCCATCAAAAAAAGAGACAAAGGAGATTTAGAGGTTGGCGATTGCTGGTGTCATGAAGATTGTTACCACTCTCAACCACGGAGAGGTACCAAAATCTTCCCCAGGAATAGAATAAGTTGTCCACATTTTTGGCGAGGTTCAGGAAATTTCATTAAAAAGGGGGTTTGTGAATTCCACGACCTTCAAGTAGAACGAAGTGAAAGTACAAGATACTCACAATTTTACCATGATTGCCGATCTTGGCTAAAATCTGATGGTGCAAAAAATGAACTCATCTTTCAGGAATTTAGAGAAGTAATGTCAAAAAAATACAGCGATTTCGTTTTAGTTCATGACAATGATTCGATTCCCTGGGAAGAGACAGAAATTTTGATTGTACATAAAAACAGAAGAAGGAAGCCTCAAACCAAGGATTTCATTTACATTGACATTAGCCAATGGACAAAATCTGATTTGGCAAACTTCAATGAATTTGGAGCAAGAAAAATACTAGAAGAGTTTCAGCAGTTGATTGCCCAAAAAGAATTTCAAAGAAAGTTAAGACTTCAAGAAATTGAACAAAGAGCCACAAAAGAAATGAGGTTAGAGAAAGAGCGGGAGATTGAAACCGCCCGAATTGAGAAAGACAAGAAATTAAGACAAATTCAAATTCAAAAACACCAAGATTCGATAGAAGAAATGAGAGGAGTTTTCACCCAATGTATGAATGACTACGTCGCGCACATTAGAAACAATCCAAAGATGGCAGAATACAGACAAAGAGTGTTAACTTATGAGCAGAACTATCAGAACATAGTTGTTTGGGATGAGGAGCACAAGGATATAATCGAAGAAGTTGAAAAATTACGTTCTTATTTCTTCAGATTGTGGTTTCACAGAGATACACACGAACCAACACATGGAAATGATTCCTCATATTCCAAAAATAGACACGTTGCCATACCTTTCTTCAAAAAACTGAAACCGTTTTTGAAGGAAGGTGATTACAGCGAGTATAATCCTCAAACTAAATTGCGTGACATCGCACATCAGATTTTGGCGGAACATGATAATGACATAAAGAATGAGCTGGATGAGAAGATCAATCACCTCATAAAATTACAAGAAGATTACTTCGCAAAATTCAACAAAAAATATCCTTATCACTCACAAATCAAGCAATTCTTAGATGTAGTTAATTCGAGGATAAATTATTTCAATTCTTGGACAACTAATTTCATAGAAACAAATCATCCGACCAAAACATCACGCGAAAATCGGAAAATAGTAAAATCAAGGTTGCATCGACTCGAAAAAATCAGGTCTATGAAATCATTCGAGGAACGTCTATATGAATATCACGTTTCAAAGTATAACAGTGCTGAGGAGTATGTGTCTGAAAATATTAGTACAGACCTCCTCACTGGAGTTGAGAAGGGTCACAGAATGATGAAAATGACATTAAGTGATTGGAGAGATCTACTGGATAAGTGATTATCGTTATTGTGCGGGATCCCTCATCAAACCTCGTGTACCAATCAGTTATTCAGGAGGGGGCGCAGTCCGTCCTAATTGTGCCCATGTACTGAAAAGACCGACTGCTAACCCTGTGATTTATCACAAGTTTTTGCAGCATCTCCAGGACCTCTCCAAAAATGAGCTGGTCTTGTGGATCGGGCGGATCTAAGAAATAGTCTCAGGCACTTATTTCTACAACAGAAACGAATTTTTCTATCAGCATTCTCAGCAGAAACGTACTCATCCTCATCCTCATCCCATGCTATGTCCCGCATGAAACACAATAAGCAACGCAAGTATTCAGTTATTTTGCAAAGGATTCCTCCATAACACCCTTGTAAATATTGCAAACGAATACATGGGTTCGCAGTGGGGTCTATACAACCCTACCGTTCAATATGGTCCACTGCCAACCCATGTGAATACATTTTTCAAACACATGGGTGTTATTGGAAAACCCTCGTGAACAGATGATATTTATTTATTTACTTCACTACATCAGTTTTATTCTGATACTGATGACGAGTCTTGATTTTAGTAGAGTTGCTCTATCAACTGCAGAAGTGTTCCACGACTTTTTGATAGGTAGAAAATTGTTCGCTATTTCTAAATTCTGTGACTTGTTCGGGAGTTAGATTTTCAAGATATATGTTCATACACTGGACAAAGGTTTTTCTCTCACTTGATTGGAGTGAAACCGGATTTTCTAGACCCTTTATGATCAGGGACGTAATGTCTTTACTATCGTGATGAAATGGTGTTGGGTTTTCGTAATATTGGAGTTTGGAAAGTAAGTTTGCACAAATCTTTGTGAATGCCGGAAACAAGTAATTGTAATTCGTATAAACCGGCCGACTTTCTGATGATTGATCAATGTAATTGGAGGAAGTTCTTTGCACTGCTCTTCCGTTATTAGTTGATGAATTTGAGTTGTGATACATCGCAAAACCAACTCCATCCGCAATGGACTTGATTGCCATCCCAACTAGGCCAATTTCTAAAATGATAATCCCAATAAATATTCCAATCAACCGAGCTTCGGTGTTATACGTTACGCCAATGGTAAATCCTGCTAAAACACCGAAAATTATTGTCCAAAATACATGTTCAGAACCAAATCCAACGACCTCTCCCCAGGTCATGTATCTCGGAGGCATAGGTGGAATCTTAGCAATTAGGTATTCAAAGATTTTGCTTTAAAAAATAATATTGTTACATCGCATTCCCCCGTGACAACAAGGGTACCGTTGTATAGATTTAATGCAAAGCGCTCTCGCAAGATGAATCATCTTCAGAATGTTCACAGATATCCAATAATCAAGACGTTCATAGAAATTTTTGCAACACCTCAAATAGGGAATTCCCCTAGTCTTATTATGAGCAAAAAATACTTCGTGAATTTTGTATCCGAACCTAAGAATGATCGAATGAAAACTATTGTAGGAATCGCATGTACTGCTAGAGCAATTACAGAAGGTCATGAGGTAAGCGTTTTCTTTGCAGCTTCTGGGACTCGCCTGTTAGATTCCAATTACATCAAAGAGTTGGATAAAGAAATGGGTCCTGACTCAAAAGCCGTAACTGAAATGATGGGAGTAATCACATCCAAAGCGACTCTCTACTGCTCATTTGCCTCTGTAAAAGCTACACTTGGGCACAGTGAAGGAGATGGAGCCCTAATTGTTCCTGATGAAAAAATCACTTGGAGTGGCCCTCCTGGTGTGATAGAGCTAAGTTCGGCCTCTGAAATACAATTAATCTACTAAGTTCTCATCATTATTTTTAGAACGATTCATAACGGATTTAATCTTGATTCCAATTCCTGCAAAGATAACCAAGTACGTTAGAGTAGACATAATCCATTTGAACATATTCAGTCCAGAACCTACTGATACGAGTGTTTCAGAAATGGTATTTGAATCCAAATAACTGTTTATCATCATGATTTCAACAATGTTTTCAGACCAATCCGCAACCATGCCAAGTAGCGGTATCACCAATAAAATCCGTCGATTTTGGAAGAAGTACAGAATCCAAAAACAATACATTGAGGTATAGATTATTGCAAACATCACATCCCAAATCTGTAAGAATTCACTGTAGCAATCAAGTTGACTTGTACTCCTTGATTCAAAAAAATCCAGGACCATTCCTAATGTGTAGCTGAATGTAAGCCCCAAAGAATTCGAGCCCCCATCAACTTTGAAACATTTACCAGCTGGAGCTAAAACCAAAAGAGAATAGAGCATGAAGGCAAATGTTGAGCCTAAAGCCATGTAAAGTATACGTCGAGTTGCGTGAGAATCCCTTTCTTGGATTTCATTAGGATCGGTCACAAACAACTCTTCTTGCATTATTGTTCCTGAAATTCAATCTGAATTAGGCCTTGTGGTTTACTCGCTTTTGTAATCTATAAATTATATCATGTCAGGTTTATTCTCTTTGATACCAGCCATTGATTCTTGAGGAATGTTTTTGCCCCACTCTTCTGTGAGCAAATTATGCGAACTAAGCCTGCATTGATTCTACTTTCCGTTGGCTTGCTGCTCGCCCTCAACATATCACCATTTGTGATGGCTGAAGAAAGCGGAGAAGAAGCACAACAATCAATGACACGCATCATGATGATGCCTCCTGAGGCGGAGGTCACAGGAATGCACGTCGATGCAAATGGTAATTTCTTTGTCAATGCAATGCATCCTGACGAAGATAATTACAAAGCCACAATTGGAGTCATCAACGGAATTGATTGGAATAATCTTCCAGAGGTTGTTCCTGAACTTGATTCATCCAGCCAAGCAGAAGATATCTGGCATGGTATTCGAACCTCCTATGGAGACTATCAGGTAATTCTACAAACAGGTGATGCACTCTCACAAGGCGGTGTTGCTGGAGGAATATACTCAGTAGATGATGCTGCTCAGATTCTGATTAGCAAGAAACCAGATTACAACGCCTTCGTCCCGCTCAACGCTGATGGAACTCATGGTTACCTCTACACAGCATGGGAAGATCGACCAGCAGGTCTCAGTCAAACGGAAATTGAATGGGATTCGTCGACATCAGAATGGACTGTTATAGGCGGTCAAATGCTTAACCTCAGCAGTATTGACGGAGGCTGGGTGTTCTGTTTTGGTAGCATGAGTCCTTGGGGTTCACCACTCTTCTCAGAGGAATTATACTTCGATAACACTCAATATTGGAATGATGATAGTTTCAGATACCATTCTGATCAAACCAAGTTAGAGAATTATCTTGGTCATTATCCGAATCCCTATGATTATGGATACATCGTTGAAATCGAAAATGCTTCAACAAGTGAACCTGATTTCATGAGGCACCTAGCAATGGGTCGCTACTCTCATGAAAATGCAGTTGTAATGCCCGATGAGAAAACGGTTTATTTGACCGATGATGGATATGACACAGTCCTATTCAAGTTCGTTGCAAATACTCCAGGTGACCTCAGTGCAGGAACCCTCTATGCTGCCAAGGTTGCACAAGATGCTTCAAGAGATTCAGCCACCACTGGATTTGATGTTGAATGGATTGAAATGGCTTCATCTTCAAATTCTGAAATACGTACTTGGATTGAAGAATACGATAGCATAACAACAGATGATTTCATTTCGGGACAGAATTCCTACATCACTGATGAAGAAATCAATGATTGGGCTGAAGACCGTCTCAATAAAGATCTCAATGGAGATGGATCTATAGGATATGCACTCGATGACCGAGTGGCTTTCCTCGAATCTCGTAAAGCAGCTGCTGCAATCGATGCAACCGATGAATGGAATAAGATGGAGGGAGTGGCATTCAATGAAAACGCTCCTGAATACCTTTACTTGGCCATGTCGAGAATCGAATCTGCAATGACTGATGGCCAAGATGACATCGATCTCACTCAAAATTCCTGTGGAATCGTTTACAGAATGACGATGAGTGAGCAATGGAACGTTAACCGAATTGAGCCTGCTATCATTGGCGGGCCCTACATCTCTTCGGCACAAAATCAATGCGATGTAAACAACTTAGCTGGACCTGACAACCTCCTGGTTCTTGATGATGGACGTGTTCTTGTTGGAGAGGATACAAGCAAACATGAAAGCAACATGGTGTGGCTATGGGAAGATCTCTCAGAACCTTTCAAACCTGATGGAAAAATTTCAGTCGATTATGTTAATTTGTTAACTACGCCAATCGATAAGAATTCAACATGGGACTACAGTTATCGAACTGAAGTGAACGACCTTGAGATTGGGGCAAGTTATACTGCGGTCATTATCATCAAGGAATTTGGTTTTGATGATTGGAAAGGCGTCTGGTGGTGGAATAATATCGAGACCGATGGACAACAATACGACCATGCATTTTCGTTACCGAGAGGATGTTATTCCATAAGCGCCTCATTGTACGAAAGTCAGGATTTAAATTCAGATGTAAAGAACGCCTCTGTACTATCAGATGTTACATTCGAGTTTGTCATAGGTACAGGGACATGTGCTGACGGGTTATATTCTGAAGAAATCATTCAAAATAACGGAAGTGAAGATACCAATTCAGACATCAAGGACATTGATGACGATAGTGTGCCTGGCTTCGGAATTGCGTTGTGTTTACTGGGAATTGTTGGAGCATTATTCATCGTAACTCGAAGAACCTAATCTGTCAAAACAATGTACCACAAAGAGTATATTATCGCATCTAAGCATTTGAGTCATGTGGACTGATGAACAACTACGTGCTCAAGGGTGGACTGATGGACAAATTGCAGTTCATCGAAGTGAAGAAGCTTCAACATCAGTTTCAGAGGTGATTCAACCCGAAGAGATTGAGACAATGACATCCCCTGTAAACGATTCAATAGATCTATCAAAAGCGATGGGAACTCCTTTCTTGTCAAGTAACGCAATCATTGGAATTCTACTCGCATCCATGCTCGTCCTCGTCCCGTTCTCACTCTACTCTATTTCAAATGCAGAAGGGATTGAAGGAGCATCTGGAGAAGATGGAATCTCGGGTCTAAACGGAACTGATGGTTCAAGTTTCCATCTCGTTGCTTCGAGTGAAACACTTCCATCCTGTGAAGTTTCAATCAATAATCAAATCTTTTTTATCGCAGCTGAATCAAGTTTCCAAGTTTGCCAAGATGCAACATGGTCGATGATCGATTTGACTGGTGAATCTGGTACTGATGGACAAAATGGAACAAATGGTTTTGACGGATTCAATGGTTCAAATGGTTCAAATGGAACAGACGGAGAAAATGGCCTCAATGGACTCACATCTCTCATCGTCTCAAAAGCAGAGCCGAATGGCGTAAACTGTCCAAACGGTGGCACTCGTGTCGAAACAGGAATTGATGACAATAATGACAATTTCCTCTCAACAACTGAAGTTGATTCATTTGTATTTGTTTGTAACGGCGAAGAAGGTCAAGACGGTTCGAATGGCCAGGATGGCACAAATGGTCAAGATGGCACAAATGGTCAAGATGGCATAAATGGGCAAAATGGTCAAGACGGGGCAGATGGAAGTTCAACACCAACTACAATGGTTGCAACGCTTTCAATCGCTCCATCATACATGGGGTGCAATGGTACGGGTCAACTGTTCAAACAAGGTATCGATAACGGTGCTGGGAATGGAATTGCACAAAATGGAATTCTAGAAACAGGTGAAATCCTATATTCAACCCTCATTTGTACAACATTCATTGTCGATCAAATTCACGATATAAATCCAGGAACTCTGGGCAGTAATCCATCTGATTTCGTAACAATAAATTCTACGATGTACTTCATTGCAAGCAATGGTGCTACAAGTGGTATTTGGTCACTTGATGAAAATGATTCCTTATCCTTGGAGTATTCAGGCAGTGTCCTTAGTTTGCGTGCGATTGGTTCACAATTGATGTTCTCAGGACAAGGCCAAGGCCTCAACGTCAAACCGTATGTCTATGAACCATCCAACGGAACGGCATGGCAAATTACGGAGATTTTCCCCGGCGGATCAAGTTATCCAGGGGAATTTACGCTTATTGGGACAACAGTGTTCTTTTCAGCACGAGATAGTACTGGCTCTACTGGAATTGGATTGTTTGATTTATGGGCCTATGAAACTCTGAATTACAGTGTGTGGAAAGTGGAAGCGGACATTCAACCAACATCGTTGATTGCAGTCAACTCTGACCTTTATTTCTCGGCAGGCTTGAACAATGGGAATGTAGAATTGTGGAAGCATGAGACTTTCACAAATACCACGTTCATGGTCAAGGACATTAACCCTGGAATCCTTGCATCTTCACCGGAGAATCTCGTTTTAATGGGCACGACAATCTACATGTCAGCAAACGATGGTAGTGGTGCAGGCACTGAATTACAGGCCTACAATATCAACAACAATTCAACTTGGGTGGCAGCCGATATCCGCCCGAATGCTGCGGCAAGCATGCCCTCAGATTTGGTTGTCCTTGGGACACAGGTGTACATGAAAGCCTCTTCGGGGACATATTTCGAACTCTGGGTGTATGATTCGCAAAACAATTCGTTTTGGGAGGTCTCGAATATTCAATCAACCTCAGGCTTCGGAGGACCTACGGGATTGACAGTCAATGAATACACGGTTTATTTCTCAGCAGATGATGGTACGAATGGAGAAGAATTGTGGGCTCACAATTCAATCAACGGAACCACATGGCTCGTGATTGATCTTCACCCTAGTGGCGGAAGTGTTCTTGATATTCACGTGATTAATGGGGATGTTTACTTTTCAGCAGATGATGGAAGTACTGGAATCGAGTTGTGGAAGTTAATTTTCAGCAAAGTTGTAACGTATGTTTGAGATTTTGAAAATGATTCCGTATGGTATTTATTTTGAAACCGTTACAAAAATGAATTAGGGCACTGGGTTAGTAACACCAGTGTTAGTGCTTCCTTAAAAGGCACTGCTGGGGCCGAATGACTATGGGAAACCTCAACACCAAGGACGGAGATTGGCGATGAAAAAACTTAGTTTTTATGATAAACTCAATGCTGCTTCACTGTTGTTGTTTTCACCCGAGTGGCGAAAAGTAAAACGAGCCCGTAAAAAGGCAGAATCTTTTGAAACACCAGATGTCACCATCCCAACAGAAACTCGGAAAATCGCGGGTCGTAATATTCGCCTAGCAGAAGCTGGACCAGTCGATGCACCTCTCGTGGTATTACTCAGCCCATTCCCTGAAAGCATCCTAAGTTACACAGGCTGCTGGGAAGCACTAACGGAGAAATGTCGAGTCATTGCCATTGATCTCCCAGGATTCGGTGCTTCAGAAGGAGATCGTAAAGACATGAATCCCAGTGCCCAAGGGGCGCATTTGGCGGCGATATTTGATGAACTGGATCTTCAAAATATTCACCTCGTTGCGCCTGATGTAGGAATGGCAGCAGGGCTTGACTATGTACTCAATCATAACCACAGATTAGCAAGTTTAGCGGTTGGACATGGCATCGGAGCACCCGGTCCATTCAAGATTGCATTTATGACCAATATGTTGGCTAAATTTGGTTTCATGCGTTTCACAACTGGCTTGTTAGGTGCTGGACCCCTTATTGCTTTCACGTCAAAAATCGGAGCAATACGAAACAAGGCGAATGCGAAACAAATGGATGACTACAAACGGTCGTATTCGGGCCGTGCAAGAGAAGTTGTTCACTGGTTCAAGGACTTCCGTTCCAGAGCAAAAGAATTGTCAACAAGAGTAAACGAAATCGAATTACCTACGTTAATTTTCTGGGGTGAACTTGATGTTCTGTTCGATTCGAGTAATGCAGAGCATCTCCACGCAGCCTTGCCGCAAAGCAAGTTACAAATTCTGCCAGAAGCAGGTCATACTTCTTGGGCCGATCAACCAGAAATGTTCGCAGATATGATCGTAGAGTGGGTACAAAGGGATTCATAGAGATGTGCTCGTACCGGGATACTATCAGCATATACCATGGTAAATTCTTCTTCATACGGAATCAAAAAGACAAATATACACACATCCATTTTGATTTTTATCCCCTCTTCAATTCACAAGATTCCCACTGAGATTCGATGTCTGGGTTGTGATGATTCGCCTCAATGGAAGGAATAAAGCAAGTTATCATATATCAACAAAATGAGCATAAACCATGTCAATCCATGGCAATGTATTCGCAAGAATTGAATCTCTTCTAGATGGAGAAGACGATTGGGTCTCCGCCATGTCAACAGTTGTCTGCGAGTTGCATCACTCATTCGAACATTTTCACTGGACCGGTTTTTATCGAACTGTGCAGCCAAATCTATTGAAAATCGGACCTTACC
>Ga0206677_10005352_pt1 | contig 10131 bp, 6 predicted proteins | sample M130m12015metaG_FD_155475 | JGI IMG/M metagenome (GOLD analysis project Ga0206677, IMG submission 155475) | Ammonia-oxidizing marine archaeal communities from Monterey Bay, California, United States - M1 30m 12015 | ecosystem: Environmental > Aquatic > Marine > Intertidal zone | place: USA... | reverse complement strand
AAAATAAACCCATGAAAGAATATAATTAAATAACATATGTTACTACAAAATATCCAAATATACTCGCAACAATATAAGAGGAAACAATCCAGGGCTTTTTTGTGCTTAAAATGGTATTAGAAACAAGCACAGAAAAGGGTATTAAAATTCCAAATAAAAATGAGGCGTTGACATTTAAAGTTGTAAGTCTGAATATAAGCTGCAGCACACCACAAAGTAAAAGTGAGATCAAAATCCAAGTGATTTTTTTATATCTATTACTAGATCTTGAAAAAGAAATAAATACTGTTTTTGCGCTGATAACTACTCCGAAAACTAATAGGACAACCCAATACCACCATGTGGTATTTTTAATACTTATTTCTACGAAATAAGTGTCCTTTAGACTTATTAACCACATATTGTATTCTGGAAATAATAAATAAAACGTTATAAAATAAACTCCCATAAATAGTATTGCTATTATGGGCATTAGATATTCTCTCCATTCGAAGGGTCTAACATAGTATAATGTTATCCAGAGCAAAGGGATAATAAAAAGATTAGTGCTATAAATAATAGCACTTAAAATTAACCAACATGTTGCATTAAATATTTCTGTTTTACAAGATCGGTTTCTGTAAATCTTTAATAGATTACCCAAAGCTAAAATCACAAACAGATTAGAAAGGCAAGGCAGTACTGAAAGATGTATTGGAGCTGAAGAAACTGAAAGAAGTAAAAAAATTAAACCTGACAAGTAATTGGTTCTTTGAAAAAAAATGCTTTTGTTAATGATCTGATTAACTTTTAAAGCTGAAAAAAAAACGACAATAGCATACAACAAATACCAAAAGCTTTTGTGAATGTTAACCTCCCCTAATGCTTGCCAATTGGTATTGCTGTTGTTTATAAATAAAACATGATTAATAATGCTGCAGATTAAAACCGTTCCGCTTATTGTCAAAAAGAAAATAGGGTTTTTAGATTTTAAAAAATTTAACATTACCACAAATTAATCATTAAAGAGTTGAAAAATAGTGGCCAGATTCATTTATTTTATACTTTTGAAAAAAAATTATTATGAACTGGCTATTGTACCCTATTAGAGATTTTTTAAAGTGGTTGTTTGAAAACACCTTAGAGCCCTTAGGAAACACCCCTAATACTATTTTTTTCTTTGTTTTTTTAAGTGGTGGTATATATTGGATGTTTGTTCAGAATAAACTGAACAAGAAGGCTGAAAATGATGCTGATCAAATAAAGTAGTTAGCTTTTAGTAGTTACATCTTTTCCTATATCTTTTCTATAGTAGTTATTTTCAAATTGTACTTTTTCAATGCTTGAATAAGAGCCTTTTAATGCTGTTTCTAAGTTTTTCCCGTAAGATGTAACAGCAATTACTCTTCCGCCAGAAGTTACTGTTTTGTTGTTTTTTATATTCGTTCCTGCATGAAAGACAAGTGTTTTGGGGTCTAGTTTGTCAATGGTAACTTCTTTTCCTTTTTCGTATTTTTCAGGATATCCCCCAGAAACCATCATTACAGTCGATACAGATCTTAGGTCTATTTCTACGTCTCTTTCTGATAAGGTGTTGGTAGCAATTCCGTCAAAAAGCTCTAAAATATCAGATTTTAACCTTGGCATAATAACTTCTGTTTCTGGATCGCCAAGCCTGCAGTTGTACTCAATAACATAAGGATCCCCTTTAACAGAAATAAGGCCAAAGAAAATAAATCCTGAATATTCAATGCCTTCCTTTTTTAACCCTTTAACTGTTGGTATAATTACTTGATTTTCTACTTTATCTATAAACTCTCGATTAGCAAATGGTACAGGAGATATAGCTCCCATTCCTCCGGTATTTAATCCAGTATTATTCTCTCCTATTCTTTTGTAGTCTTTTGCTTCTGGTAAAATTTTATAGTTTTTCCCGTCTGTAATTATAAATACACTTAGCTCTACTCCATCTAAAAAATCTTCAATAACTACTGTTTCACTTGCGGCTCCAAATTGACCGCTTAATAGACTTTTTAAAGCTGTTTTTGCTTTCTGTAAATCGTTTTCTATTATAACCCCTTTCCCCGATGCTAATCCATCTGCTTTAAGAACATATGGACTGTCTTTTTGTTCTAAATAAACAAGTGCTTCTTGTATTTGGTGATTTTTAAAAGATTTAGATTTGGCAGTAGGTATTCTGTGTCTTTTCATAAATGATTTAGAAAAATCTTTACTGCCCTCAATTATAGCGCCTTCTTTCTTTGGGCCTATTACAGTTACCTTACTAAGATTTGGGGAAGACTCAAAAAAGTCATGTATTCCGTTTACTAAGGGCTGTTCGGGCCCAACTACAACTACGTTAACTTGTTTTTGAAGACAAAAATTTCCAACTGCTTCAAAATTATTAATGTCCATAGCTATATTTTCTGCTATTTCAGAAGTTCCAGCATTACCGGGCGCAACATAAAGCTTTTCCAACTGCGAGCTTTTGGATATCTTCCATGCTATAATGCATGTTCTCTGCCACCTGATCCTAACAATAATATTTTCATTCAAATAGTTTTTACAAATGAACGTAATTTAAAAGCAGAAAAAGTTTTTTTTTTAAAAAAAAAGGTTTTATTTTAAACAAAGTATCTTTGTATACATCTTTTTTAACATTAATATTAAAAATTCTATATGAAAATCATAAAAGCCACTTTCGTTATCTTTTTCTTTTGTTCTTTTTCTGTGGCTTACGGCCAAAATAAAAAAACTTCTTTTTTAGTAAATGGTAAGTGTGAGATGTGCGAAGAAAGGATAGAAAAAGCTTTAGACATAAAAGGTGTAAATTTTGCTTCTTGGAATGTTGAAACAAAAATGTGCAATGTTACTTTTAATCAAAAAAAGATAACTGAAAAAGAAATACATAAAATATTAGCTGAAGTAGGTCATGACACTCCACTGTGTAAAGCGTCCGATGAAGCTTATAACGGGTTACATCGTTGTTGTCATTACACCAGGGTAGATAGTTTAAAATGAAAAAAATCTTATGCTTTCTTTTACTTTTTCACCTTTTCAGTATTAAAGGACAAGAGAGTACAAAAAAATATATTTCAGGACATGTTTTTGAGTTAATTAGTGATGATAGTCTTTCACCTATTCCTGGTGTAAACGTAAGGTATTTAGGTGCAAATGAAGGAGTCGCTACAGATGCAAATGGCTACTTTAAACTATCAAAAAACAAACAGCAAAAAATACTAATCTTTAGCCACATTGGATATCAAGTAGATACGCTAAAAGATATTCATAATAAGGACATAAATCTTGTATTAAAAGAAGGTAAAATTTTAAAAGATATAATTGTAGAGTATAAAAAAGGGAGCTATACTTTTTCAAAAATAGATCCCAGAAATGCTGTAATAATTGGACAAGATGAGTTGAGAAAAGCTGCTTGCTGCAATTTAGCGGAAAGCTTTGAAACCAACCCTTCAATAGATGCAACTTTTACTGATGCGGTTACCGGATCCAAACAAATTCAAATGATGGGGCTTTCAGGAAAATATGTACAAATGCTTTCGGGTAATATACCAGTTATAAGAGGTATTTCTACTTTATATGGACTGAAACAAGTTCCGGGTTCTTTTATTCACCAAATAGCAGTTTCTAAAGGTGCTGGATCTGTGTTAAACGGATACGAAAGCATGATCGGTCAAATTAACATGAATCTCAAGCAACCTGAAAATGCAGAAAAATTACATTTAAATGTTTATTTAAATCAAGGAGGAAGAACAGAGTACAATGCTTTTTTTTCAAAAGACTTTGGAAAACGTTGGGCAGGTACCTTTTTAGCACACTTTGAAGATCAAAGCAGGATTAATGATAGAAATAAGGATGACTTTCTAGACAACCCACTCCATAATGACTACATTTTTTACACTCAATGGAACTATCGCTCCAGGCTATTACATATGGAATTAGGTGGAAACGCAGTTTTAAGCCAGCTAAACTCAGGCAAAAGAGTGGAGTGGAACACTTCTGGAAGTACGGTCAATTCTCCAGATTACAGGGTGGATATAGAGAACACACAATATAATTTATTTGCTAAAATTGGTTATTTATTTCCGAATAACGACTTTAAAAGCTTAGCGCTTCAACTTAGTTCTACATACAACAACCAAAAGGCTGAAATTGGTAAAACTATTTATAAAGGAAACCAATTAAGCGGCTATTTGAATCTAATTTACCAACAAAAATTAGGAAAGAATAAAGAGGCCAACTCTTTTAAGATGGGTTTGAGTTGTCAGTTAGATAGTGTAAATGAAGACTTATATCGCCAATTAGTTTACGACTCTTCTACTTACGGTTTAAACTTTAAATGGCTAGAAGTAGTTGCTGGAGCGTACGGAGAGTTTAATCATAACACTGAAAAATTTGGGTTAATTGCTGGTTTAAGGTGGGATTACACAACATTTTACAAAAAGTATTTTATAACACCAAGGCTACATTTAAGATACTCTCCTAACGCTGACTTAGCATTTAAAATTATGGGGGGGAGCGGCCGTAGAACACCTTTCATGTTGATGGAAAATATGGGGTTTTTAGCGAGTTCCAGAAAATGGAATTTAAACTCTTATGGAATGATTGGTCTTGGGCAAGAATTTTCATGGAATTTTGGTTTGGCTATTTTAAAAGAGTTTACTCTTTTAAATAGGGATGGTAGTTTAGTGGTAGATGCTTATCATACATTTTTTGAAAATCAGTTAGTTGTAGACTTAGATGAGTCAGCAAGACAAATAGATTTTTATGCGCTGGATGGTCGATCGTTCTCCAATTCGTTTCAGACAGAAATAAATTATAGTATTAATAGAAGGTGGAACTTAAGAATGGCGTATCGTTTTTTAGATGTTAAGAAAAAATACCAATCCGGGTTAAAAGAAAAACCATTGCTTTCTAAGCACCGAGGGTTTATCAATGTCGCTTACTCTACCAGAAAGAAAAAAAACAAACAATGGAAATTTGATTTGACAACTCAGTTTATTGGTGGGCAAAGAATTCCAACAACAGCCGATAATGATGCGGGGCTTCAATTACCAAACAGAAGTGAAAAATACAGTTTAATAAATGGCCAGATAACAAAAGTGTTTAGTAAAAGAATTGATGCCTACATGGGGATAGAAAATGCTTTAAATATAAAACAGGACAATCCCATCCTTTCTGCAGAAAACCCGTATGATAAGCATTTTGAAAGCTCTTTGATTTGGGCGCCAATTTTCGGGAGAATGATTTATTTAGGTTTCCGATTTACCTTACAGGATTAAATGGTATGGCTTCAAAAGAGAACCCTTTTTCCTTTAACTTTTTTATTGTTTTAATAAGTACAGAAAGTGTTTTTTCTTTGGATTTATTATTGTCGTGAAACACGATAATACTTCCGTTTGCAACATTTTTAATAACATTATTTATAACCGCTTTTTCTTCTATTTTTTCATCAAAATCTCCACTTAAAACATCCCACATTACAAGTTTATATTTTTTTAGAATTTGGTCTAAACTATAAAGATTAAATCTCCCAAAGGGTGGCCTAAATAAATTGCTATTTATGTATTCACTTGCCTCATTTATATTTCTTAGATAGCTGTTTTTCCTGGTTCTCCATCCATTAACGTGCGTCATGCTATGATTTCCTATACTGTGTCCTAGTGTCAATATTTTATCTGCTAATTCGGGATTCTTTTTCACGTTTTTCCCAATACAAAAAAAAGTGGCTCTTACTTTTTCTTGTTCTAAAATGGTTAAAATACTGTCGGTAACATTTGTGCTCGGTCCGTCGTCAAAAGTTAGAAAAACCTTTTGTTCTTTTTCCGAAAAATTCCAAACTATTTTGGGGAATAATCTTTTAAAGATAGTCGGTGTTTTGACCCAATAGCGCATTAGTTAGCTCCACCACCCCAAAGCTGGGTGTAATAAACAGGGAATTTTTGCTGGTTACCGAAAAATGCACTTTTTTCTCGGTAATTATTAATGAATATTTCTTTTACCAATGCGCATGTTTCATCATACGAGGTCCCTTTCAAAACTCCTTTATTAGCAAAAGAGACTAAGCCGTTTTCGTTGCTGTTATCTGGCTCAAACATTTTATTTCTATCCATTCCATCTAAAGAAGCTTCTCTCAGCATTTCAACATTAAATAACGCTTTACCTAGCTCATTCCACACATAGTTTAGGTGCTCTTTGTCCATTGACGCAAAATGGTTTAGTCTTTGCAACTGTAAATCAGCTAGAATTTTCCCCGTCTTATTGCCCTTCAGAGTGTCCCCTGCTTCAAAGTAATTTGAACACAAATAATAACATATATCATCGGCCGGAACCTGTTCGTTTTCTACTGGCATTTCTTCAAAACATAAATCCAGTACTTCTATAGCTTCATCGTACCTGTTTTCAGCAATTAATTGATCACTTAATTTCATCATTTGAAGTCTAAGGTTTTGTACCATTCTCATAGTGTAGTAATCTACCAAGACTCCTTCTCCTTTCATGTTTCCCCAGGTAAAACCAACGGTATCTTTTAAGCCTTCTTTTTTATTTAAAATATATTCCCCTCGAAGAAGTTGCACCATTTTATCGATGTTATTCCCTCCGCTTCCTCCATATTCAACAGGTGATAGTTTATAGGTAAGTCCTTCCGAATACATGTATTTCTGTAGTCTTCTATTAGCCTGCATCCCCATAACGCTTGCAAAGTATATAGGCCTGTCCCATTGGTAGTTTGCTAATAAACTAAGTACTGCCAAGTCTGCTTTGTATAGCATACTTCCTTTTAATGTCCATTTTAGCACGCTTTTATATTTGGGGTTTTTTAAATCATTAGTATCTATTATTTTGTGTTTTAAAGCATTTTCTTGATTTACCTCTAAATAAAGATTGTTGAAATTAAGAAAGGACTCTTTATTACAAGAAAAACTTTGAAACTTCTTATTTCTATCGTCGCTAATGAAATCAATGGCTTCTTGTGCAGAATACCATTTTTGAGGCCAACTGCTTATTACTTTATCGCTGGTGCTAACCAATTGGTTAATTTGTGAAAAAGTATTGTTAGAGCCTGCTTTAGACAATAACTCCTTGGCTTTATTTATGTATGTTTGATCGTTAAAGCCCGTTTGAATGGTTGCTAGTGTTCTCTTGCTAAGTTCCTTTGACTTATAGTTTTTATCGTCTTGTTTTAAGGCCAATGCAACTTCACTTAGCCAATAAGACTGTTGAACTAGTTTTAATAATTCCGAACTATTAGTGGTAACTGTAATTTGAGATAAAGAAGCTTTTAATTTACTAAGCTTGTCCTGCACTTTTAACCTTTGAGAATTGGCTTTAAATTTAGTGTTGTCATTACTGCTTACAAGAACATAATCTCTACTACCGCTTCTGTAAACGGATTCCCTCATTTTTATAGGCAAAGGATCGGAATCGTAAGCTCTTTTCTTCATTTGGTTGATGTGCCAGTCCGTACTTAGTAATGACATATTAGCAACTCTAACATCTGTTCTAACCCCTTCTACTTCTTGAATATACCAAAGTGGAAATGTGTCGTTATCTCCATTTGTGAAAAGAATAGCATTGTAGTCACATGAATTTAAATAATTAGCAGCAAAATCTCTAGCCGTTGAGCGGTTTGACCTGTTGTGATCGTCCCAATTATTATACGCCAGTGTGCTTGGAACAAATACACCTAGTAGTATAGGAACTATTGGCACTAAAATACTGGTCTTAAATTTATTACCCAGAAAATACATGAACGTGAGTAACATTAAGGATACTGCTGTGATATAGGTAAGGCTAATTCCTAATGTTGTACCATTTCCGGATAATGATTGTATAACTAAAATGGCTAGGCTTCCTCCACCAGCATACGCAGCAACTTTTTTAAGTTGATTTATGTTAGCGTTTCTAGCAAAGTCAAATAAAGCCCATATTCCTAGTCCAATCCATATAGAAAAAGCATAAAAAGAAGCTGCGTAAGCATAATCTCTTTCTCTTGGTTCTGCTGGTTTTTGATTTAAATAGATGACAATGGCTATCCCTGTCAGGAAAAATAAAAGGAAAACCACAAACCACCCCTTGGGACTTTTAAGTAAGTGAAAAATAAATCCAAGTAAGCCCAATATTAACGGCAACATATAATATCGATTGTAACCTTTATTAAGTTTAATGTCATCGGAGAGTGTTTCTTGTGGACCTAGCCTAGCATCGTCAATAAAATCAAGACCACTTAACCAATTTCCTTCTAAAATTTTTCCTGCGCCACCCGTTAACCCATAACCTTGAATATCATTTTGTCTGCCAGAAAAATTCCACATAAAATATCTCCAATACATCCAGCTCATTTGGTACTGAAACATAAATTGAAAATTTTCTGAAAAAGAAGGTAAAAAGAGGCCATCTTTAGAAATATCTGTTGCAATTTCTCTAAAATATTTTCTATTGTTGTCTGGAACCCCTGCGTTATTTGCGTAGTTCATCAGGGCTTGGTATTGTTGAGACCTATCCGTATAGCTCTGCTGGAGCATTTTATTTATTTGGCCTAAAGCAGGAAGAGGCTTGTTGGTGTTTCCCTGATATCCTGACCATACTTTATATTTACTCCCTTCGCCTTGCCTATACATTCTAGGTAGAAGTGTCGTGTATTCTGGCAGATATTTTTTGTCACCTCTTTTTCCCTTTAAATTGTTTATGTATTCTTTTTTGATTTCGGAGTCAAAGCTTAATACTCTTGGCAGTTGAAGCTGTGAAAGCTGTTTATTAATAGTGTCGCACTGCTGCTTAAATTCATTTAAACCCCATTCGTTAGTAAATGAAAACTCTTTTTCTATTAAAGAAAATCTAAACTTATTTTTTTCTTTACTCTTGAAATACCTTATATGAAGGTTAAGTGGTAAAATAAGGTTTCTAATAGCGCTTGTGTCAGATGATGTTATTTCTTGTGCGCTGGCTTTTGCGGTGAGAGAAAAAACCTTCATAAATCCACTTTTGTCGGGACCTAAATGTTCTTCTTTACAGTCAGAATAAGCAGGTGAGTTCCAATACTGGCCCGATAAAATGGGCCAAGAACCATATTGCTCTCTCTTTAAGTAAGAGTGCAATTGAGATAATGTTTCTGGATTATTCTCGTCCAATGGGGGGTTAGCGTTAGATCTTACCAAGATCATTACAAACGAAGAATAACCCATTAGAACTAAAGCAACAGACAATATAGCAGTGTTAGCAAGTGCTTTACCGTTCTTGCTGGTCCAGGCAAGTCCTGAATAAATCAACATAATTAAAATTGCTAAAAAGAAAAAAGCACCGCTGTTAAACGGGAGACCAAAACTGTTTGTGAAAAGCCTCTCAAAAAAATCAGCAACAGAAACTGTTGTTGGAATAATGACGCTTTGAATAAGTCCTAAGATTAATAGTGACATAGTTCCTGCAATAAAAAAAGATTTCCAATTGAATTGATATTTTTTAAAATAAACAACAAATACAATTGCTGGAATCGCTAAAAGATTTAATAAGTGAACCCCAATGGAAAGGCCAATCATGTAACATATAAAAAGTATCCATCTGTTGGGGTGTGTCGCAGCTGTATTATCTTCTAAAGACGTGTAGTGGTCGTCTTCAACATCCCATTTTAAGATAGCCCAAAAAACTATTGCTGTAAAAAAAGAGGACATCGCATAAACTTCGCCTTCTACAGCAGAAAACCAAAAAGAGTCTGTAAATGTATAACTGAGGGCCCCTATTGCGCCTGCTCCTAAAATAGCAATAGACGTATTTTTATCCAAATCACCATTTTGAGTGGCCATTTTTCTTGCTAGCATTGTAATAGACCAAAAGAGGAAAAGGATGCTAAAAGAACTACTTAAAGCAGACATGGAATTAATCATCATGGCAGCATTTTCTGGGCTTGCAAAGGCAGAAAAAAGTCTACCTAACATCATGAAAAAAGGTGCTCCAGGAGGGTGACCTACCTCTAGTTTATTTGCTGTTGTTATATATTCTCCACAATCCCAAAGACTTGTCGTTTGTTCCATGGTAGATAAGTAGACAAAGGTGGCTATAGCAAAAACAATCCAACCCGTGATGTTATTTAATTTTTTATAATTCATGTGAAAATATGAAAAGCGAAAATAGGAAATT
>Ga0206677_10005347_pt1 | contig 10139 bp, 13 predicted proteins | sample M130m12015metaG_FD_155475 | JGI IMG/M metagenome (GOLD analysis project Ga0206677, IMG submission 155475) | Ammonia-oxidizing marine archaeal communities from Monterey Bay, California, United States - M1 30m 12015 | ecosystem: Environmental > Aquatic > Marine > Intertidal zone | place: USA... | reverse complement strand
GAAAAAATAATTTGTATAGAATGTAGGTTAGATCTACCATTTATAGATAATGGTGATGTTACCAACAATCTATTAGCACAAACTCTAGAAGGGAGGGTTCTTATTGAAAAGGGGGCATCATTTTTATATTATCATCCTGTTGGAAAAGTAAAAAAGCTTATTCATCAATTAAAATATAAAAACAACGAGTCTGTAGGTGAATTCTTAGGAGATTGGTTTGGTCTAAAATTATTAGAAACTGCTAAATTTAATGACATAGATTATATCATTCCAGTACCTCTTCACAAGAAAAAACTAAGACAACGAGGCTATAATCAATTAACTAAATTTGGAGAACGTTTAAGTACTATTTTAGATATTGAATATCTTGAAGATGTTTTAATACGAAGTTCTGCTTCAAAAACTCAAACTTTTAAAAACAGAGTAGAACGTTTTAAAAACCTTATGACTAATTTTAGTATTGTAGATACAGAACTAATAAAAAACAAACATGTTCTTTTAATTGATGATGTAGTTACCACTGGCGCCACTCTTGAGGCTTGCTGCAAACAATTATTAAAAGCAGAAAATATAAAAATTAGCATAGTCACCATTGCGCTAACTGAATAAAAATTAACAAAACTCTGACATTATATTCCAAAAAATATATTGTTTATTTGTAGTAAAATACCTGAGTTGAAAAAAATACAATCTCTTTTTTTAATTGTTCTTGTTTTATCTTTTTCACAATGTGCAAAAAAAGGAAGACCAGATGGGGGGCCAAAAGATGAAGATGCACCATTGTTTGTAACAGCAAACCCGCCTTATGAAACTATTAATTTTGATAAAAATGAAATTAATATTTACTTCAATGAATATATAAAATTAAAAGACCTTAATAAGCAACTCATTATTTCACCGCCTTTAAACCCTGAAAATCCAACTCTAATTTCACCACAAGGAAGCCCAAGTAAGTACATTAAAATACAAATTTTAGATACGCTACTAGAAAACTCTACCTATATTTTTGATTTCGGAAATAGTGTGCAAGATAATAATGAAGCCAATACTTTAGAACGCTTTAAATATGTATTTTCTACCGGAGCCTACATAGATTCTTTAACCCTGTCAGGTAGTGTTAAAAATTCTTTTAAATCTGAGAGTGTTGAAAATATAAAGCTTTTATTGTACAGATTAGACAGCGCTTATACAGATTCTGCTGTATACAACAGAAAGCCAGATTATGTGACGAGTACTTTAGACTCTTCTAATTATGAATTTTCAAACCTGAGAAAAGGGAACTATCTTTTAGTTGCTTTAAATGATGCTGGAAGCGATTATGTTTTTAATCCAAAAACTGATGAAATTGGTTTTTTAAAAGACACCATTTGGTTACCTAGAGATAGCATTATTAAAACTGAGCTCTCTATATTTAAAGAAGAATTACCTTATACATTTAGACGAGGAAAAGAAATAAGAAAAGGACAACTTATTTTTGGATACCAAGGAAAACCTTCAAATATAAAAATAGAAAACCTCTCTGCTGTTCCAGATAATTTTCAAACCATCATTTTTCCTGAAAAAGATAAGGATACTTTAAATCTTTGGCACTCGCCCATAGAAAAAGATTCACTTATTTTTAAAATAAGCAACAATAACATTATAGATACTATAACTGTAGCATTAAGAAAAAAACAACTCGATTCATTAACTGTTACCAAAATAACTGGAGGTGTATTAAACATAAAAGACACCTTATTTTTTAGCACTAACAATCCTATTATAAAAATAGATACTTCAAAAATTAATTTTGTACATACAGATAGTATCTATATAACTTACAAGGCATTCATCTCAAAAAAAGAGAGTAGCGTTGGCTTTCTTTTTGAGAAAAAATTTAAAACATCTTACAAACTGAATTTATACCCAGATGCTTTAGTGGACATTTTTGAGACTAGTAATGATACCGTTACTTCTCAATTTAGAACAAGAAGTATGGAAGATTATGGAGAAATCTCATTAGCAATTCAAAATCCTGAAAAGGTTCCTGTCATTATTCAATTAACCGATATTAACGATATTACAGTAGCTCAAGAGACTTCATCTGAGAATAAAACAATATCATTTAACTATTTAATTCCTAAAAAATATAAAATTAGAATTATTTACGACACCAATAATAATGGGAAATGGGATACTGGAAATTACCTAGAAAAAAAACAACCAGAACCTGTACAATACTTCCCTGAAGTTCAGGAAATAAGGCCTAATTGGGTATTAAATGAAGTTATAAAAATAACTCCCAATAAGTAAATTATCACTTAAAAAAGAGATGCAGTTACACTAGCTTTTTTAATGACATGATAACTCCCAAGTGAAGAGATTCATGAAAATTATTAAAGATTACTGCTTTTTCCATTGAATCAATCACAAAACCTGTACTTGTTTTATATGCTGAATATTCTGTAAATATACCTGCCTCATAATCTTCTTCTAAGGCGTTAGGCAAGCCTTTAAACAAGTCTAAAACTTCATCAAATTCTTCTTGAGTAAATTGACGTGTAGGTTTTGTTCCTTTTTTGAAGGCAGCAATTAACTCATCTGACACCAGACAATCTTTTTCGGAAAGCCCATAATGTAATAATTGCTGAGTAACAACTATATGTGCAATATTCCAAGCAATATTATTAGTAAACCCTTCTGGAATAACATGCAGTTGATCTAAACTTAATCCTTTTATATAATGTAAAACTATAGCTCTTGTTTTTGTTAATATATCAAATTGTATCTTCATTTTTTTAATGTAATTTTATCAAAGATAATTCTTATAAATGAAGAAAGTATATTTTTTACAAACTTGTGACACCTGCCGTAGAATTTTAAAAGAAGTAAATTTAGAGGGTTTTGAGAGGCAAGAAATTAAAGCCAATCCTGTAACGGTTTCTCAATTAGAAGAAATGTATTCTTTTTCAAATAGTTATGAAGCCTTATTTAATAAGCGCGCCAAGAAATACAAGGCCATGGGCTTAAAAAATGAGCTTATTACTGAAAAAGAGTACAGACAATTTATTTTGGATGAATATACTTTTTTAAAACGCCCTGTTTTTATTGTAGGGAATGATATTTTTATTGGAAATAGTAAAAAAGAAATAGACCGTTTGAAAGAAAATATTGGTTAATTATTTCTTAAATATGTTTTCAATCTTAGTGCCGAATTATCTCTAATATCTTGCCAAAATAAATTCATATCTCCTGCATGATAGTTCTTTATCAGAGACATAAAAAGTCGCATGGGAAACTTGGGGTTGCTAGACCAAACTAATCCGTCAGTAATTTCAACTGTAAGTGCTTTTTGGTAGATTTTTTTATTGGTGTACAAAAAACCTTTGTGTTGTTCTAAGCTTGTTGTTTTAGAAGTATCCCAAGTAATTGGATTGCTTGTTACGCCTCCGTCATACCAATTTTTATCATTTTTAGGATAATGACCTTTTTTAAAGGTATTCCACGAAACAAAACCACCGGTTTCAGTTGGAGTTGTCATAGGTTTAATTGTCTTGAATTGATCTGGTTGTATTCGCATTCCAGGAATATACGCTGCTACTAATTTTTTTTGCAACTCTTTCCCATCAAAAAAATCAGCAAGCAATCTTACTGTATGGGTGGTTCCTTGACTATGACTTAGCATAATGATGGGTCTTCCTTTATTGTATTTTTCTAAATAAACTTTAAAAGAATTCTTTACATCTTCATAGGCTAATTCTAACGCTTCTTTACCTCCTTCATTAAACATCTTGTACGAACGAATATGAGCCTGCCTGTAAAAAGGAGTGTAAACTTTGCCTGAAATAGCCAAGGCAGATGCTTGCATTAAAACTGCTTTTTCTAGAACTTTTTTATTTTGTATTGTATCATTAATTGGAACATTCCATCGAATATCTTCCTTTTCTAAATTTAAAGTTGGATACACATAAAAAACATCTGCTTGTAATGTATCTATTTCTTTGGAAGCGTATTCTTGAAATGCCCTAGTATATTTTGCTGGTAATACTGCCCAAGATGACGTAAGAGTATAATCTGGTTTTTCTGGTAATTTTTCTACTTGAAAACGCTGAATCTCAACTATAGATTTGCATCCTGTTAAAAAAATGAGTACAAATATGAATGAAAGTCCATACTTCATGTTATTTCTTTTTATACGCTTCGTAAGATTTTTCTTCAACTAAATCTGATCCTGTGAAAATATTAATTTCCTTTTTTACATCAGATCGAGTATCATTTACATAATAAACTGCTCGAGCCAAATCTATAAATGTTGGACCAAAATCATTTGCTCTTTCACATTCTCTAATATCATCTTCAATTTTCCACAACTTTTTATTCACTTCTAACAAATCATGATGAAGTTTTTTTAATTGATCTCTGTCTTTACAACTACTATAAATACTGTCAACATCTGGTGTTAATGTGTTGTATTCGTGTTGAATATTGATGATTTTTTTAGGATCTTTAATTTTGGAAAGTTTAATTTCTAAAATAGTGTATTTATCTATAATTTCTCCGTTGGAAACTTCTATTTTCATATTATTATCCCATAAAGATGGACTCTGTATTATTTAGAATTTGAAAGCAAGCAAAACAGCTTGTGATTATGTTATCAAATTCTAAGTTTATAAAAATTTACGTTCTATTATAGTCATAAAACGTTCTTCAATTTCTTCTTTATCTGCCCAGTCATAATCTGGTTTTACCATTTTATGAATAAACTTTTTTGCTTCTTTTTGAGTTTTAAATGAATTTAACTGAGAAACCACTCGGTTAAAATCTTCCTGACTTCCTCCAAACAAGCTTTTTACAAATGCAATTCGGTCATTTAAGCCTATTTGAATATCACCTTGTAAGGTATCGTTTAATGATTTTTTAGGGGCATTTTCAAATAAATCTGCAACTACATCTGCAGCAATGGTATCTTTCAATTCGTCCTCTAATGTATGTATCACATCAGTTGTATTGGTATTATCAATAACTTCTGAGTTTTCTTCTAAAACCTCCTCTAAAATCTCTTCTGATTGAGAAAATAAATCATCTTTTTCTTCAGCTTCATTAAAACCTACCAAAGATTCATCAATCAATAATTCAATTTCTTCACTAGGCAATTCTTCCGATGAATGTTCATTAAGCGCTTCTTGATCTTCTATTGTTACAACATCTTCTTCAATAGTTTCTGTTGAATCAAACTGTTCTATATCATCTTCAATTTTTATCTCTTTTTCTAGATTTTCACTAGCCTTATGAACCAACTCTAGAAGCTCATCCTTGGTATACTCAGAATTTGGTGTGTTATTAATATATTCCTCTACATATGCCAAAACAGCTAATTTTTCATAAACTTCATGCGCTTTCGTTTTCAAAGCCAAAACATCCTCTTTGTTTTTCATTTGTAAAATACTGTGAGCTAAACTAGTGAGGTCTGCTGAGAGTTTTTTGTGCATAAGTTGTGTTGTTTAATTATTTTTTAGTGTCATTTTTTAATAAATTTGCCTACATTCACATTAAATAATATACAAATCCACTGAAGCCTTAAAATTACAAAATGTTTCTTGAAAATACAGTAAATCATACAGAACAATTTGGTTGGATAGAAGTTATTTGTGGCTCTATGTTTTCTGGAAAAACTGAAGAGCTCATCAGAAGACTCAAACGCGCGCAGTTTGCAAAACAACGAATAGAAATTTTTAAACCTGTTGTTGACACAAGATATGATAATGAAATGGTAGTTTCTCATGATGCCAATGAAATTCGATCAACCCCAGTCCCTGTGGCTTCTAACATTAGATTACTAGCCAATGATGTTGATGTTGTTGGTATTGATGAAGCTCAATTTTTTGACGATGAAATTGTGGCTGTTTGTAATGATTTAGCCAATCGAGGAATTCGTGTAATTGTTGCTGGATTGGATATGGATTTTAAAGGAAACCCTTTTGGTCCTATGCCTGCATTAATGGCAACAGCAGAATATGTTACTAAAGTTCATGCTGTTTGTACCAGAACAGGAAACTTAGCCAATTATAGCTTTAGAAAAGCAACTAGTGAAGACATTGTTTTTTTGGGAGAAACTCAAGAATACGAACCCTTAAGCAGAGCTGCTTACTACAAAGCACTTATTTCACAAAAAGAGGAGATTCTGAAAGAAAAAAATTCTGAAAATTAGTCCATACTAATCCTATGAACAACCATGTAACTGTTTTGGAAATTGATGGAAATGCGCTAGAGCACAACCTTCATTACTTTAAAAATAAACTACATCAAAAAACAAAAATATTAGCTGTTGTAAAGGCTTTTGGCTATGGAAGTGATGCTGCCAAAATAGCTTCTTTTTTAAAAGATAAGGTAGATTATTTTGCTGTTGCCTATACCCATGAAGGAACTGCTTTGAGAAAAGCTAGAGTAGCAACTCCTATTATGGTTTTACACCCTCAGATTCAAAATTTTAATCAAATTGTAAGAGATCAATTAGAGCCTAGCATCTATAACTTAAAAACATTGACTGAATTTCTAGCGTATGCTGAAGAGCAAGAACTCCTGTCCTATCCTATTCATTTAAAATTTAATACAGGATTGAATAGATTGGGGCTTTCAAAAGCTGATATTCCTTTAATTATGAATGCTATTGATGGCTCAGAACATGTAAAAATCAAATCTATTCTATCTCATTTAGCAGCTAGCGAAGATGCCAATGAACGAGTGTTTACATTAAAGCAACTCCATAATTTTAAAGAGATCATGAAAGAAGTTTATGAGTATTTAGACTACACTCCAATAGCTCATACCTTAAACACATCTGGTGTTATAAACTATCCAGAAGCTCAATTTGACATGGTGAGAATTGGTATTGGTTTATATGGTTTTGGAAATGATAAAAAAGAAACTTCACAATTAAAAAACTCACATATTTTGAGATCTATTATTTCTCAAACTCATTCCGTAAAAAAAGGAGAAACTGTTGGATACAATAGGGCTTTTATTGCAAATGTAGATGCTACAATAGCTACTATTCCTATTGGGCATGCCGATGGTTTGTCTAGAAAATTAGGAAATGGAAATGGATCTGTGACTATTCATAATCAAAGAGCTCCAATTATTGGCAATGTTTGCATGGATATGATGATGGTAGACATTACTAACATTAACTGCAAAGAAGGAGATAATGTGTTTATATTTAAAACCCAACAAGACATCTTGAATATTTCTTCAGTATCAGAAACTATTTCTTATGAGGTATTAACTCTTATCTCTCAGCGAGTAAAAAGATTGCTCACTTACTGATATTTTCTTATTTTAGGTTTATTAATTTTTGAAAAACTAATATGCTAAAAGAATTTAAAGAATTTGCCCTAAAAGGAAATCTAGTAGACATTGCCGACGGTTTTGTTATGGGTGCTGCTTTTAAACAAGTAGTCACATCATTCAACAGCAGGGATTGTTTCTCCACTTATAGGATTGGTTTTTAAAGCTGATTTTAAAGATCTAAAATGGGTCGCAAGAGAAGCAGACACCTCTAATAATATTTCAGAAGTTGCTGTTTTATATGGTGATTTTATAACCAATGTTATAGATTTTGTTATTGTTGCATTTGTAATGTTTATTATTATCAAAGGAATAAATGCCACTAAGAAAAAAGAAGCACCTGCAACACCTGCATTACCCGCAAGACCAACACAAGAAGAACTATTAGAGGAAATCAGAGATTTATAAGCTAAAAAGTAAATTTGTTTACTTTTTCAAAAAACGCATCACAAGCTCATAAAATGCTTTGGGCTTCTCTGCATGTAACCAGTGGCCCACATTGGCAATGGTTTTTATAGTTGCTTTTGGGAAATGAGCTTTTATCATAGGAACTTCACTCTCTGTAATATATCCAGAATTTCCTCCTGCTAAAAATAGAGTTTCTCCATCAAAGGTTGTAAACGATGGCAATGCTTTTCCTACTTCAGAATTGTTTTCTGTTAGTGATTGTAAATTAAATCTGTAGGCTAAGAGTCCTTTTTCTTTCCAATACACATTTTTTAATAAAAAAGAACGGACTCCAATATCCGGAATTAGTTCGGCGATTTTTTGATCAACCAATTTTCTGGTATTGTGAATTAAAAAATCAACCGAATTCAATGCTTTTAAAATATCGGTATGATGCGGCTGATAATATCTTGGAGCAATGTCTACAATAATTAATTTAGCTACCAATGTTGGGTATTTCACAGCAAAAAGCATTGCAGCTTTTCCTCCCATTGAATGCCCTAACACAATCACTTTTTCCAGCTGGTGATGTTTAATGTACTGAACTATATCTTCCACTAAAAGGTCATAATCAAAATTACCTGCATGAAAACTTCGTCCGTGGTTTCGTTGGTCTATTAAATGTATTTGAAAATCTTCTCCAAACTTATTTCCTAGAGATTTCCAGTTATCACTCATGCCAAAATATCCATGAAGAATTAGTAAGGGAGCACCTTCTCCAATTATTTTTGAATGTACTATTTTCATTAATCAGTTATCAAAATTTCAAAATATAGTTCACTAAATAAAACTTCGAGAGCCCCGTATTACGTGTGTATTGAGCACTTAAAACACCTTCTAGCTAAGTCTATGCAAATACATATTCACCACATTTTGCAGACCTAAATATAAACTCTCGGAAATTAAGGCATGACCAATAGACACTTCTGCTAGATTTGGAATGTTTTGCTTAAAGAATTCAATATTCTCAAGATTTAGATCGTGACCAGCATTAATACCTAGTCCTAATTTGTGAGCAAAAAGAGCTGCTTCTGTGTATGGTTTTATAGCTTGCTTATCTCCTTTTTCATAAGCGCCTGCAAAATATTCTGTGTACAATTCAATTCTATCTGCCCCTGTTTTGGCTGCAGCTTCAATTAATTTTAAATCTGTATCAATAAAAATAGAAGTTCTAATTCCAGCATTTTTAAACTCGTTAATTACTTCTTTTAAATATGATTGATGAGTAATAGTATCCCATCCAGCATTGGAGGTAATTTGATTGATATTATCTGGAACCAATGTTACTTGAGTAGGCAGTACTTCCAACACTAAATCCATAAATTTACGAATAGGATTTCCCTCAATATTATACTCTGTAATAACTATTGGTTTTAGATCATACGCATCTTGATAGCGAATATGTCTTTCATCTGGCCTGGGATGGATAGTGATACCTTGTGCACCAAAATCTTGAATATCTGAGGCAACTTGTAATAAATTAGGAACATCTCCGCCTCTTGAATTACGTAATGTTGCAATTTTATTAATATTTACGCTTAACTTTGTCATTAGTTTCAAATAAAATACAAAAGTACGGCATTAAATGATTTTAAACTATATTCGTAAAGCATGAATATGAAAGAATACATACTAAATGATATAGAGGTTTTAACGCCAGATAGTTTGGTGAAAAAAGCTCAAGATGTCTGTAAAATGCTTCCCATCACACATATCCCTGTTGTTGACAAAGGAGAATTACTCGGATGTATCTCTGAAAGTGATTTTCAAACCATAGAAAATTCTTCATGTATTTCAGAATACCCTCATTTAATTGACTTCTTTTTTACTGATGAAAATACACAAATATTAAAATTGATTAAATTATTTACAAACAACCAAACTAATATAATGCCTGTTTTAAATGATAAAAAAAAGTATGTAGGGTATTATGAATTAAATGACATTTTAGAGATGTTTAGCGCTAGTCCCTTTTTATTCAATGAAGGAGTAAGCATTGTTGTAGAGAAAAATAAAAAAGATTTTTCTATAAGTGAGGTAAGTCAGATTGTAGAAAGCAATGATGGAAAGATACTTGGTCTTTATATCTCGTCTGAAATTTCCGATACAATGCAAGTAACCATTAAAATTAATTCAGAAGATATTAATGAAATTATTCAAACCTTTAGAAGATATAATTATAATGTAATCTCTGAACATAAAGATGATTTTTATTTACAAGATCTAAAAGATAGATCTGATTATTTACAGAAATACTTAGACATGTAATGATAAAAAAAGTAGCCGTTTTTGGTCAAACATATTCCGTAAATGCTAAAAAGGAAATTTCAATTCTTTTAACAGCTTTAGAAAAACACAATGTGGTGGTT
>Ga0206677_10005338_pt1 | contig 10151 bp, 8 predicted proteins | sample M130m12015metaG_FD_155475 | JGI IMG/M metagenome (GOLD analysis project Ga0206677, IMG submission 155475) | Ammonia-oxidizing marine archaeal communities from Monterey Bay, California, United States - M1 30m 12015 | ecosystem: Environmental > Aquatic > Marine > Intertidal zone | place: USA... | reverse complement strand
CGGTGCTTGGGGCGAGGCTGCTTTATGGAATCCAATGGTTCTCCCAATTACCATGGTCAGGCACGGTTTGGAAGGGAAAATGGTTGAACTCCCATCAGCCGTCATAATCTCAAGCATTGTGGTGGCCATGGCTAGTTACGTTTTGGGCACCATCGTCTTTTCAAAATATGAACGTGGGGCGGTGAAGTACCTATGACACAACCCTCCATCCAACTTGAGCACATCACCCTCTGCTTCCCGAAACAACGAAATATCTTCGGAATTTTGGCGGATTTCTTCAAGAAAAAAGAACGAAAATTCACGGCGCTCTCTGGCATTGACCTGGAAGTTCAGCAGGGCGAGGTGATTGGCATCATCGGACGAAACGGTTCCGGGAAATCAACGCTGCTTCGGGTCATCTCTGGGATTTATCCTCCCGATCAAGGAACGGTCCACGCCGCAGGAGATATATCCCTTTTAGCGGGGCTTGGCACAGGTTTTTCTGCTCATCAAACTGGACGAGAAAACGCTCTCCTGTACGGCTCAATCCTGGGGCATGGCGAGAAGGAAATGCTTGCTAAATTGGATGAGATCATTGAATTCAGTGAACTCGGTTCGTTCATTGACGAACCACTCAGGACCTATTCTGCCGGTATGAAAGCACGTCTTGGGCTGGCGGTGGCATCTGCAATCAAGCCAAACATCTTGCTCATCGATGAAGTTCTTGGCGTAGGCGACCCGAATTTCAGGGAGAAATCAAAGAAGAAAATCTTGGATATGGTCAAGGGCGCCAGCACCGTAGTTATTGTATCCCACAGTTTCGGATTAATGACGGACATCTGTGATCGTGTCATTCTCCTCCATCAAGGAAAACTGGTGCATGATGGGTCTCCTCAGGAATCCATCAAAAAATACTACGAAATTGCAGGTGAGTAAATGAAAAAAGATCGTTCGAATTTCTCTGCAACAGAGTACTCTGCTCAACGAGAACTGTCTCGGATTCGAAACACATTCTCCTTCCGTTTTGGTTTGCTGGTGACCGAGTCGTTCGTTCGCAAACCTTGGTTAATTCCTCTCTTCCCATTTCGATTCATTGGCTTGTTCTTCTCGAAATCCGAACCACTGCAGATCGAATACAAAAACAAAAGCGGTCCTGAAACTTTTATCATGTTCTCTACTTCCGAAGAGGGGCCATCTTCAGCCGTTCGTGCTTTGAGAAGGTCAGCAGAACTTGAGAAAAAGGGGTTCAAGGTGGTTCACATCAATTCTTCCCGACAAGGAGGACAAATCCTTGAAGAACAGGCACTTTTCACACTCCCCGATCCGAAGAACAAAGCCGCTGTGAAATCAACAGCAGAATGGAACGAGACGTGTCTTAATTTTCTCCATCACATCGTCATGTCAAACAATGTGACGACGCTTGAGTTCGATGGACCTTATCCTTATAGGGGGGTTTTCAACCTTATGAAAATACACCCCCATGTCAAGACGGTGTGGCGAAGGCTTGAGACGAAAATTCCCACAAATCAATCGCATATTGATCAATTTGATGAGTTGGGCATCATCGAACTTCAGTTCAGTGATTTCTCGAAGCCGAAGAAGCCGATTATGTTTGGAAACGAAGAACCCAAATCGATTTTCATGGGATTGGGTTATGATCACCGTGAAGGAAATGCAAAAGGGAAAAATTACGTGCTTCAGCAACTTAAGCAAAAAGGAAACCACCATGTCATCATGTTTGACCACCTACAAATCTCAAACAAAGCCCTCTCACCATTGCCGGTGACGAGATGGGGTTCTTCCATCAGCAAGTTGTTTTCAGAGAATATCCAGTTCGCGATTGTACCTCCGAATCCAATGCTACTGGAACCGTTGTCGATGAGAGGCATTCCCACGGTGATCGTCTGCGACGATTCGGTGTCAACCGACACACTCACTAAACTTCGAACACAATCGCTTAGTCAACCCTTTTCTGTGTTGATGAATCCGGACGCTGAAGAGATTAAAGTTGGCCTGGCGCCGTTCCTTGAAGAACGAATTAAACCTCCGAACTTCATCCACTGAAACCTGAAAACCAACTGATCAATTGCTGATCTAAAGCCAAATAATATTCTGGGATGTAGTGAAAATTCGCTAGCCCCCATTTATGTGTGGAATCTGCAATTGAATTCGTTGGTGAATCAATGATGCCTTCAACAGCGATTTCTTCGGTGAGAATTATTGTTAAATCGTCCAAGAGTTCATTCTCCAAATTTATTTTTTCATCATCTTCAAATTCATGAACTTGCCCATTCTGTTTGTAGGTTGAAGCCCATCTTGCATTATGGAGGACAACTGGCCTATCCAAGGAAGATGAAAATTGTCGAACACCGAGCCTAAATAAATCAAAATAATCTTCCGATCCGCGTTTAAGTCTACTAAATTCGCCCCTCATTGTTGATGAAACGCCAGAATGAAAAAAGGCTTGTGACCGCGTTGCATGTGCTTTACCATTTGAAAAAACATCAAATCTTTCATCAATCAAATCGATGATGATACAATCTGCGTTTCCAGAGGAGAACGATTTCTTATTGAGATCCCATTCCACCATCCTCCTCTGAAATTTACTCTGAATATTGGTTAGTTTTTCCGAATCATAATCAATAGGTTCTCCGGATTTTGTGCACAGCGATGATCTCGCCTGATAGTGAAGCACTTCATAATTGTGAAACTCTGCTAAATCGCGAGTCACACATGAACCATGGATGGAAATTTTGGGTCGCATATCTACCAGTCACCATAAATTTCATTGTGTCTGAGGAAAGAGGTCCATGCTTGCCAATTTCTCAAACTGTTCTGGTGTCATCGACCTAGAATATTGCGAGAGACGGTTTGATGTATACCGCCTGTACTTCTCAGGTAAGAGTTTGAGACCACCCTCATGATGAGCCTCCAAGAAAGAATAATCACCCTCGACCAGTGTATTCAAATCTTCACTTCTTGAGAGTATTTCTTGATATGATGCTACGTCTGAGAGCTTTTGAATCGAGTACAGTGTACTTGCGGCTTGCTTGAGTGGCCTCTTTTTCAAGAATGTGTCGATTTCGTTGCTGAACGAAAATTCGTGCCCGGCCAGCGTATTTTTTCTGAAGCACTTCCAACATGCCCCACATGGCTTACCAGGTTTGTTTGACCTCAGGCACGACTGTGCAAAATCAAGGAGGTTGTTTTCAGTGACGATTTTCTGATTGATGACCTCAGAACACCCTCCGACGGGCTGATAGATGCTCAGCCCGATGTTTCGGAAAATTTCTGAATAGTGGCGCCAGAACCAAGACGCACCAAAATTTCGATATCTGTGACCGTGAAACAAATACGTATTCTCGAGCGGCATGCCCGTGGCAAGCGAATCCAATTGAAGATAATCTGCGAGCAGTATGACTTGGACGGCACATGCATAATCGGTACTGAAACCAGCGGTCTTGCCTTGGAATTTCCGAATCGATTCATGGCTTGAGGGGACTTGAAGAACCGGTCGGCCCAATTTCTCAAGCATGTGTGAAAAGAGACGGTCTGCATTGGTGTGATCAATTCCGGATGAGAATCCTTCTCTCCGATTGTACACCAATGCAGTATCCTGTGGCATCAACAGCATGGCGGCTACGGAGTCAACACCTCCACTGAACGCGAGACCTGGTCTCCAACCTGGCTTTCTTGAGGGGATCCAATCGTCAAGTATCCCGTCTTCCCACGGAGAAGTCATGACATAATGTGCAACGCGCAACAAGTCCTCATGCGTTTCTTCGATACGCCAATCATCTGGCATTTTGAAGTACACCTCAATTTCATCATAGGCAAAATGCAAGGTGTTTCCATTTTGGCGCCATCGCTTTGCTACGTTGTAGGGAATATGGGTTTGTGCATTGCTCGGGAGACGCTCGAAACTCAGTTTCAATGGTTCCTCGATCATCTCGTGATGGATGATCTGATTTGGCGTAATCAACTTCCATTTACCCGCTGACTGAATTACCTCCAGCATTTTGTTCTGAAGGTCAAAATCCACCTGAACTTGCGCCCAAATGGCTTCAAGCTCCTCGTCTTCTTCCTCAATGGGGACCATCCACTCATCCGGCCGAGGCGGAGTGATCATGGGAATGTTGTTACACTGCGCGTGAGCGGCGATGAACAAATCCACCATACGCTGGTACTGGAAATCACGGTAATCAAACTGAACGGTATCCACATGATAGGCCATGGTTCCTGTTCCGACGATTTGAACGGGTAGGGGTGTGCTCAATCCTCGTCTGAACCAATGAACTCGCCGATGATCCTTGTAATCCTGCCAGGTTTGAATTGGTTCGTTGACTGGAAGTACAGCTCCATGAAACCCTGTGATGACCTGATTGTCAAATCGCTGAAGCCAGTGGATATGAGATTCAATGTAGTCCTCTGGATAAATGATATCGTCATCAACGGTGAGAACGTAACCCTGATTCACTTTCTCGGTCATTTTGAATTTCCCAATATCGGTGAGGTTTTCATCCGGCGAACAATAAACTTCAATTCGGTCGTCGTCCGGAAGAGGAGGAGGAATATCAGATTCATTCACGTGGATGAGGATACGAGTGGGTGGCAGACGCTGATCGAGAAGACTCTGAACCGCTTTTCCAATTACAGAAAATCGGGCAGGGAACGTCGCCATGCAAACTGAAATTTCTTCCTTGACATCTCTGCGTTCTGACACCTTGTAGTCAACCATGTTCAGATTGAACTTCCTCATGTCCTCAAGGATAGGGGTCATCTCCGAGTCAATGAACTCGGTGTACTCGTATCCCGCATTTGAGCGGGGCATTTCTTCAGGTGTAAGGAACAATCCTTGAGCACCTTGCCGAACCATAGCAAGACCCGTTGGTGAAGCACGCAATTTAGCATGCCATGAACGGAACGATGAGACATAGGCCGCCCGTGGACCCCGAATACCTGGCCATCCAATAGCAAATTGGCCACCGCCGGTGAGCGAACTGTCGTGATAGGTGGCGATGTAAGTAGGAGCGGGTGTATGAACCAGAGCAGATTTCCCGTACCGAATCTCTGCTCGCTCAAGTAACTCGGAGTCAGCTGACACTCGAACTTCGTCAAATCCACCCAATTCGTCTTTCAGGACGGAAGTCTTCCAAGTGATGCACATTAGGGCCTTTCTTGCAAACCAACTCCCAACTTTTGCTAACCTTCCATTCGGGTAAAGGCGGATGTAGGACTCGAGTGTTGCCACGGAGTCTTCTGCTTTGTCAAGGCGCGCCAACGCGTGTTCCAACTTCTGTGGGTGCTGCCAATCGTCCGAATCGATGAAGGAAATGAAGTCGCCTTTTGCTTCGCTGATCCCCCGGTTTCGCCCCGCATAAGTTCCAGCATTCATTTCTTGCCGTACCACTCGAACCCGAGAGTCCTGTGATTCATATTGTTGGTAGGCCGCAACATCCTCGGGTTGACTGGCATCATCGATGATGAGCAATTCCAAATTTTTGTGTGTCTGGTTGAGGATGGAGTTCACCGCAGTATCCATCATCGGATTGACCTTGTGGGCCGTCATGATGACGGAGACCAGCCGTTCATCCTCAGAAACTGGTGATGGTGAAACCTCAATCTTGTCAAGTTCGAATCCGTTGTCCATCCAAGAGGGGGCAAATTCACTCATGCCATGAAAAGAAAACATATCATTCAAAGTGTCAAAAGCAGCGCGACGTTGTTCCTCTGCACGATGGAGTTCGTACTTTGTGAATGCGGCGTTCATGCATCCATCTGCAACCAAATCAGCAAGTGCATCGTGACCTTTCTCAATCATACCGACTTCGAGGTAGGAAAGAGCTTTGTGGGCTACAAATTCACTCCGTTGGGAGAACACTCCTGGAATTCGATTGAGATATTTGATATTCTCTTCGTGTCGCTGATATTGATAAAACAGAAGATGCATCATGAGCCGATGTCCGCGAGTTTGTAACCGTTTCCCATTCCGCCTCAGGAGTTCCTCGGCCCTCGAAAATTGACCATTTTTTATTAGCGAATCGCAAAGATGTTCAACGGCTACAACATGTACATTTGGATTCGTGACCGCAATTTCCGCTCGAGGAATAATATCCTTAACTTTGAGAAGTTCAGCATATGCTTGAACCCACCACCGCAACACTTCAGGGTCACGAGGATGGAGCAACACAAGATGTTCCAAAAATCCGCTCGCTGCTTTACAGTACCCGTTTCGAATCAAGACTTCGCCTACAAGGATGGCTCGTTTTTTATTGATCTGATTTCGAAAGAACGGCCATGAAGATTTGAGGATGCTGAGTGCTATTGGATAACTTCTCGTCGCCAAGGCATCCTCAATTTCTGCAGTGACAATTTCAATCTGATTATCAATGATGAATTCTTGCAAAATCACTGCCTCCTGGTCAACGTTGCAAACCTTCGATTGCTTCCACCTTGTCTCGGTTTTTCAACACCATAGGTCGTTTGAATCCTGTCCAGTCGGGTTGAGAGCGTATTTAATAGTTGCAATTCTGCCTCGCGATCGATATCATCAACAAGAATCAGTGGTACAGAAGCCAACTCCTCTAGCATCGATAAAATTCCTGTCCTTCCGATGAATCCAGGAGGCCCATCCACAATCACGCATTGTGGGTTCTTCGGCCAATGTTGCTTGACAACATCGAGCTTGTACCATCCCTTTTCGCCTTCTTCGGCGGCATGTTGATTTTCCACAATTGGTGCATGAATGTAGGTTGAGGAAGTGACGCCCAGCCACGCCTCATCGTGTTCGAAGGAATAGAGGTCAAAATGCTTTGAGAGCGTTTCTGAACCATGGCCTGAACCAAACTCCACAACAACGGACCCAGGCTCCACATGTTCAATAACGAACTCCAAGGCCTCTTTAGGAAGCATCCACGATTCATCCATGCGCTGACCTCATTTTGTTTAGCAGTAGGGTAGCCAATTCACCTGCACCATTGGTAAGTTGGGGGCGTACGCGAGGCACCTCAAGTTCAAGCAAGGCCTCCACTGAATGTTCAATGGATGCTTCGGTTCGTTCCTTCAATACCAAGCCCCACCCTTCCGACTGGGAGATGTTGCATCTCGCAAGCTGATCGTCCATCCCCGTGTTCATGTTCGGATAGAACAAGGTCGGTAACCCAAACGTCCGCATCTCGTGAAATGAATTGTAGCCTCCAGCTTGGATGCTGGCATCAAAGGCTTTGAAATACATGGAATTCGGATAGTCTCGAAGGAGTTGAACCCGAGGGTGTTCGAAAAAGATGCGTTCGCCAAGCATGCTCTCGCCGATGACGACATGGACACCTTCGTGTTTGAGCAGGGCTTCAACCGTCAGTCTGATCTCAGAATCAATGTCGTTGATACGACCTGCCCCGAGTTGGACATAGACAATTTTCGAGTCTTCGGGGAGGTTCAATCGGCTTTGAGCCTGTTGTTTTGTCAGTAACTCATCATGGTCCATTAGCAACATCGGACTAACAGTGTGCGACTGCATGGGAATCTCAACCTCTAGGTGCTCATCGACATCGACGCCATCACCTGGACGGACAATAGATGTGAAATGATCAATGCTGTCAACAGGGATGTTGGAGCCTTTCCTGAACATTCCACGACGAACCCATACTTTTTCGATGCGATCGCGAGAACGAATGGCGTTCAACATACCCCGGTAAGGAAAGGCACCATCGAAAATGAACATCTTTGGCTTGTGTTGATTGAGGACCAATGACAAATTTTCTTCCACCATGGCGTTCCACTCGCTCGCAGTCATCTCCCGATGCTTCTTTCTTCCAGCCAGGTGATACGTAGAAAAGCCCTCGTTGTAAAGAATCTGCAAAGTGGGCATGGTCGTAAAAAAAACAATTTCTGTGTTCGGGGATTGTTTTCTAAATCGCTTTGCGAGGGCGTACATTCGAGTAAAGTGTCCAAATCCAACCCCGTTGGTAGGAAACAGGACAATACAATCTCGGAGAGAATCCCTCGTCTCATGATCATCCAATGAGCGGTCAGGATAAGGAACACTTCGCCGACCGAGTCTTTCATTCCCGTATTGCCAGCCCAGAAACATTAGGGTGAAAGGGAGAAGAAGTAACATCCACGGTCGTTTAAAGGAATTGATGAGGAGAGTTCCTGTTCTAAATGAAAGCGAATTTCTTAATCTTCGATTCTCTCGTCGATATTTATTTTCCTTAACCACCATTCTGTGTTCAGGATTGACTTCAAGCATGACCTCATCATTCGACGGGAGGGGAATGTCAAACTCGTCCTCGTCCAAACATTTCACCTCTTATGCAACTCTTGGTTTCGTGGTTTAGTTATTGTATTGTTGTTATTATGAAACCGAATCATGCAATCATACGACCAATTAATCTTCTTCGAAGTGGTTTATTTTATGCAACATGTAGGGTATTGCCATTGGGTCCAAACTACTGTTGATTTTTTCCTCAATGTGCATCCGCCAACGAGTCGGTAGAAGATCAAATCCAGATTTGTAGACCTTGGACCACCACGAGAAATTCTGCTCAAACAAATGGGATAAATCCGGCACTTCATCTTCATAGCCCATGGTTTGCAAGGCCCAGAGGGCGTGGGTTGCGGTTGGCATGGGACGTTTGTTGAGGTAGGTCTGAATCTCGTGCGCATTGATGTCGAAGGGGCGACCCAATGGTCCGTTTTTATGGAAACATTTCCAGCATCTCCCACATCCATTGATTCCGTCTCCCCGCATGCAGGAATTCAGGTGTTCTATCCATGAGGTTTGTTTGGCAATCATGAGTGCACCTGCCTCTGAGATTGACGCAATAGGAAAGAGCAAATCAAGCCCAGCTTGAGCAAAACGCTTGGTCCAGTAAGTGTAATACTGCGTTTCTTCGAATTTTCGAAACTTCCGCCCTTTCCAAAGATAGGTGTTGTCAATGGGCATGCCAAAACCAATCCCTCCTAGATCGAAATGGTCCGCTAGGAGAAGAAGGTGGGAAGCACATGCAAAATCGGTTGAAAACCCCACTGGTTTCCCATAGTTTGTTCGAATGAGTTCGTGATTTGAAGAAATTGAGAGTACTTCTCTCTCACCTGTTGAATTAAGATGGTTGATGAGGCGCTCCGCATTGCGGTGATCCAGCATCGAGTCAAACGAACGGCGATGGTAGCCTAGCAGTGTGGAGTCTGCCATGACTGCGGCGGCAGCGGTCGAATCCGTCCCTGCGGAAAACGAAAGGCTCCCTCGCCCCCCTAGTATGCGACCCTTTGGCAATGGGCCCTTTGAACTTGAAATCCAAGGTGAAAGCAAAACCTCAGCAGTTAAGCATAACAACGCGGAGTGGGTCGATTGTAAATCATAGTCGGAAGGCATGTCCCAGAAAACATACCCCTCTGGATAGCGGAACCAAACGCGACTTCCTTCCTGGGAAAAATTTGCATCCATGTGCTCTGCTGACCAGTTGATTCGGACCTTTGGCTGTGGTTGATCAATGCGTAAACGTTGTAACTTCTCTTCCTTCATCATGGTTAATTTTTTTTCCCCACCAATCACTTTCAGCCGGTCTATCGCTTGTTCGCGGTAGGAATGAGACAGTTCATCGTGCCACTCTTTAGTACAATCAAGCAATTCCTGATAGCGCTCTTCATTCCAATACGAGCGTACAATGACTGAGCGGGCAAGGGTCTGTTCGGTTGGTTTTGATAGCAATTTTGAGGCATGGTTGCGAGCGGCGTTCCAGCGACCTGCGTTGTAGGCGCGCCGCATGAGTACCCGCCTGAGCATGAGAGGTAGTCTCGTTCTCAACCTATGAAGTTGCTTCAATCGTGCAGTACTATCAATACAATTACCGAAGACTCATCAACAACCAAGGTGAGGACGGTGCATGCCAAGAGCCGTCTGAATCAAATCTTCATAGGCTTGTTCGTTCCAATATGAGCGAACAATGATGCTCCTAGCAAGTTCGGCTTTTTTCGACGTCCCTAGCGAAAGTCGAGCGTAGTGGCGTGCTTGTTCGTAGCGGCCGGAGTTGTAGGCACGACGCATGAGTACCCGGCGAAGCATGGTTCACCTTCATCATCGCCACCTATGAAGTTGCTTCAAATCAAAAAACAAAGCGGTCGGTTTCCCTAAGGCTCTTCTACGGGCGAGCACAGCGCAGACCATGCCAACA
>Ga0206677_10005335_pt1 | contig 10154 bp, 10 predicted proteins | sample M130m12015metaG_FD_155475 | JGI IMG/M metagenome (GOLD analysis project Ga0206677, IMG submission 155475) | Ammonia-oxidizing marine archaeal communities from Monterey Bay, California, United States - M1 30m 12015 | ecosystem: Environmental > Aquatic > Marine > Intertidal zone | place: USA... | reverse complement strand
CAGCCATCTATCGGCGGCGCGGTCGGCCAATAGGCTACAGCCCAAAGCGAGGCAGGCCAGAAAAGTCATCACCATGGTAACGGCGCTGAGCGCCGGTCCGGCCAAGCTCTCGGGCGGCAAAAGGGTTATTTTGGCAGCGCGGCTCATAGGTGCGGGCCTTTATCAATGGGTGGCATATCACCGGCTGGCATATCATCTGGTCGTGCGTCGCGCACCAAACCGATTTGCCCCTTATCTAAATGCAGACGCGGGAAATCAAAATTTTCCCATAATTGTCGGTCATGAGTGGCAATGACAATCGTCGTGCCCATTTTATTCAGCTCAATCAGCAGGCGCAAAAGCCGCTGGCCAATTTCCGGGTCCACATTGCCGGTCGGCTCATCGGCAATAATAATGCGCGGGCGGGTAATCACGGCGCGCGCAATGGCGGCGCGTTGTTGTTCGCCGCCTGACAGGGTTTCGGGCAGCGCGTCAAGGCGCTCGCCAAGCCCGACCCAGTTCAACAACTCAACCGCATTTTCATGCCAATAGCTGTGTTTATGACCGGCAATGCGCAGCGGCAGGGTGATGTTTTCATAAACCGTCAAATGGTCAATCAGCCGAAAATCTTGAAACACCACGCCAATATGGCGGCGCATCAGCGCACGGTTTTTGCGCGATTGGGCAGCCGTGTCATGGCCCATTAAATAAACCCGCCCTTGGCTCGGTGCATGGGCTAGAAAAATCAATTTCAGCAATGAGGTTTTGCCCGCGCCCGATGGGCCGGTGAGAAAACGAAATGCCCCTTGCGGAATATCGAGATTGATATTGCGCAAAACTTCCGGCCCCTGATGATAGCGCAGGGAAACATTGTCAAGTCGGATCATGGGATTGATTCTAAGGGTTTTTCAGAATCAAAACCAACATTAAAGCCAGTCCGGAATCGCTTCTCCGGCCAGCAGGCTTTGATAATCAGGGCGCGCGCGCACAATCGCCCATTTTTCGCCATCAACCAGAACCTCCGGCGCAGGCAGGCGCGTATTATAGGCCGAGCCGAGCACCGCCCCATAAGCACCGGCGGCGAAAATCGCCAACAGCGCCCCGCTTTCCAAAACCGGCAAATCGCGGTCAAGACCCAGATAATCGCCGGTCTCGCATACCGGCCCGACCACATCCCATTGCTTAATGGCGGCGTCATGCGCGCCCGTATCCTCGTCAATCGGCGCAATATGGTGATGCGCGCCATAAAGCGTCGGGCGCATTAATTCGGTCATGGCGGCGTCAACAATCATGAAGTTTTTCGCCTGGCCTTGTTTGGTGCGAATGACCGAGGTCACCAAAATTCCGGCATTGGCGGCGATTAAACGCCCCGGTTCCAGCATAATCATGCAGCCGCTATCGCCCAGCGTATCGGCAATAATTTGTGCATAAGCCGACGGGTCGGGCGGCGTATCATTATCGCGTCCATAAGGCACGCCCAAGCCGCCGCCCAAATCAAGGCGGCGAATATCATGGCCGTCAGCGCGCAAATCAGCCAAGAGGCCGGCGATTTTTTCAAAGGCGCGGCGAAACGGCTCAAGCTCGGTAATCTGGCTGCCAATATGAATATCAATGCCGCTTGCCGTCACCCCGTCCAGCGCTTCGGCATGGGCAAAAGCGGTGCGCGCTTCTTCCCACGCAATGCCGAATTTATTTTCAGCCTTGCCGGTGGAGATTTTTTCATGCGTGCCCGCATCAATATCAGGATTGACCCGCAGCGCGATATGCGCGGTTTTTCCCATCGCCGTGGCGGTGTCTGCCAATAGGTCAATTTCCGACAGGCTTTCCACATTAAATTGCAAAATGCCGACGGCCAGAGCGGCGCGCATTTCTTCGGCGGTTTTGCCAACCCCGCTAAAGACAATTTTCTCAGCCGGCACACCGGCCTCTAAAGCGCGGCGCAATTCGCCTTGCGATACAATATCGGCACCTGCGCCCAATTGCGCCAATGTGGCGATGACGGCGAGATTGGAATTGGCTTTGACCGAATAGCAAATCAGCCGCTCGCTCAGTCCGGCTTCGGCCAAAGCCTCATCGAGAACAGTATAATGGCGGCGCAAAGTGGCCGCCGAATAGCAATAAAACGGCGTGCCGACAGCCTCAGCCAAAGCGGCAATGGGCAGTTGCTCAGCATGCAGCGTGCCATCGCGATAGGTGAACTCATCCATAAGGCACGGCCTCCAAATGCAACGTGATAGGGTGTTTCAGCGTGGTCAGGGCGGGGCGGCTCAAATCGCCGCGCTTGCCGCAAGCGCTCAGGCCGACACTCAATAATAGGCACATGAACACCAAAGTGAGACGCCGCGCCATTATGCGTTTTCTTTCAGCCAGTTTTGCCAATGGCTGACGCGCGCGCGCACCCCATCGGGCGCTGTGCCGCCAAAGGCCTGCCGCGAGGCAACCGAATTTTCAACACTTAAAACCGTGAACACATTATCGGTAATCGCCGCTTCGACTTTTTGCATATCGGCCAGTGACAGCGCGTCCAGCGCGCAGCCTTTTTTCTCGGCCAGCGCAACCAAAGCACCGGTCACATGATGGGCTTGGCGAAACGGCAATCCGGCTTCGCGCACCAGCCAATCGGCCAAATCCGTCGCCGTCGAATAGCCGCTACCCGCCGCCTTATGCATTGCATCGGCGTTAATGCTCAGCGCGTCCATCATGCCGCTCATGGCAGCGAGGCAAAGCGAAATACTGTCCAGCGCGTTAAACACGCCTTCCTTGTCTTCTTGCATGTCTTTGGAATAAGCCAAAGGCAGGCCCTTCATGACAATCATCAAGCCGCCCAGCGCGCCGATAATGCGGCCGGTTTTGGCGCGAATAAGTTCGGCTGCATCGGGGTTACGCTTTTGCGGCATAATGGATGAGCCGGTGGAATAAGCGTCCGGCAGATTGAAAAAGCCATAAGCCGGGCCGGAGAAAATCACAATCTCTTCGGCCAGGCGCGACATATGAGTGGCGCAAATCGCCGCCGCCGATAAGGCTTCCAGCGCAAAATCGCGGGCCGATACGGCATCCATACTATTGCCCATAGGCGCGTCAAAACCCAAAGCCGCCGCCGTCATATGGCGGTCAATGTCAAACCCCGTTCCGGCCAAAGCCGCCGCACCGAGCGGGCTTTCATTCATCCGCTTATGGGCGTCATGAAACCGTCCGGCATCGCGCGACAGCATTTCAACATAGGCCAAAAGATGATGGCCAAATGTCACCGGCTGGGCCGGTTGCAAATGCGTAAAGCCGGGCATAATCGTATCGGCATGAGCCTCGGCTTTAGCCGTCAATACGCCCATCAGCGTATGAATTTGCGTGCCGATATGAGCCAGCGCATCGCGCACATAAAGCCGAAAATCGGTCGCCACTTGGTCATTGCGCGAGCGCGCCGTATGCAGCCGCCCGGCCGCATCACCGATAAGCTCAGCTAGCCGCGCTTCAATATTCATATGAATATCCTCCAGCGCGCGCGAAAATTTAAACTCTCCGGCGTTAATTTCTGCCTCAATTTGGTGTAAACCTTGAGCGATGGACGCGCCATCTTCGGCAGAAATAATGCCCTGTTTGACGAGCATTTCCGCATGCGCCAGCGAGCCGCGAATGTCTTGTGCAAACAAACGCTGGTCAAAGCCGATGGAAGCATTAATTTCTTCCATAATATCGTCGGGGCCGCCACCAAACCGACCGCCCCACATGCGGTTACTCATATTCCACTCCTCTAGGAGAATAAAATGTCATCACGCGTCACTGTCTCACAGATTACCCGATTTGTCCGCCGCCAGAAGTTTGTTTTGGCGGGGCTTATCATTGTGATGAGCGTCGGTGCTGTGTCCCTATACACGAAGCCCGCCAATCAAGGCAACCCGCAGCTTTCTGAAAATATGAGCCAAGACGGCGCGCCGCCATTGGCCAAGTTTATCACCCATGCCGCGCCCAAAATCTTGCCGACACTGAATGTTCAGAAAGCCGATGGCCAGCCAACCACGCGGGCCGCCATTGCCAGCGGCAATGAACCGGCGCAAGCGAGCGGTTTGACATTGGTGAATTATTGGGCGACTTGGTGCGCGCCTTGCCGCAAAGAAATGCCGCAGCTTGACGCTTTGGCGGCGCGTTATGACGGGCGCGGGGTGCGCGTCATAACCCTATCGGTTGACCGCTCCGGCGCGCCAAAGGGCGAAAAGTTCCTCAATGAATTGGGCGTGACAAATCTCGAGCGGCTTTATGATCCCAGCTATAAATCAGCCCGCGCCGTCGGGCTTATCGGCCTGCCGACAACCCTTTTATTGAATGGAGAGGGACATGAAATCGGACGGCTGGCCGGCGAGGCCGATTGGGATTCGCAAGCGGTGCATCGCCTATTGGATTATTATTTGGAAAATTAGCGCGTCGGCACGGGCGCATCGCCCGCATAATCGTAAAAGCCGCGACCGGTTTTGCGGCCCAGCCACCCGGCTTCGACATATTTTACCAAAAGCGGGCAGGGGCGATATTTATCATCACCCAAACCGTCTTGCAGCACTTGCATGATGGACACGCAAGTATCCAGCCCGATGAAATCGGCCAATTGCAACGGCCCCATGCGATGATTGGCACCCAAACGCATAGCTTCATCAATGCTTTCAATCGAACCGACACCCTCATAAAGCGCAAAAGCCGCCTCATTAATCATCGGCAGCAAAATGCGATTGACGATAAAGGCCGGATAATCTTCCGACACGGCGGCAGTTTTGCCCAGCTTGGCGACCAGCGCCTCGGCTGCTGCGAATGTGGCATCATTGGTGGCCATGCCGCGAATAAGCTCAACCAGCTTCATCACCGGCACCGGATTCATGAAATGCATGCCGATAAACTGCTCAGGGCGCGGTGTGGCCGCCGCCAAGCGCGTGATGGAAATGGAGGAGGTGTTGGAGGCGATAATGGCGGTATCAGAGACCACCGCGCTCACGGCTTTTAGAATGTCGATTTTAACCGCTTCATTTTCGCTGGCCGCTTCAATCACCAAATCGGCATCGGCCAAGCGGTTCATATCACCCGCCGCTTCAATACGCGCCAAAGCGGCATCGCCATCGGCTTGGCTGATTTTCTCAGATGCGATTTGGCGGTCGAGATTTTTGGCAATAGAGGCCAGCCCGGCGTCAATTTGGCTGTCGCCAATATCATTGAGCAAAACGCGCAAGCCCGAAAGCGCAAGCACATGGGCAATGCCGCAGCCCATTTGGCCGGCACCGATAATCGCAACGGTTTTAATATCAGCCATAAAAGGCGGGCGGGGCGAAAGGCCGGATTATAATCCGGCCTTACCCAGCTCTTCTTCCAATTCCGGCACGGCGGTGAATAAATCGGCCACCAGACCATAATCGGCAACTTGGAAAATCGGGGCTTCTTCGTCTTTGTTAATCGCAACAATGACTTTCGAATCCTTCATACCGGCCAAATGCTGAATGGCACCTGAAATGCCGACAGCAATATAAAGCTCGGGCGCAACCACTTTACCGGTTTGGCCGACCTGATAATCATTTGGCACAAATCCGGCATCCACAGCGGCGCGAGAGGCACCAACAGCGGCCCCCAGCTTGTCAGCGACTTTTTCCAACATTGGGAAATTATCGCCCGATTGCATGCCACGACCGCCGGAAACGACGATTTTGGCCGAGGTCAATTCAGGACGGTCAGATTTGGTCAATTCTTCATTCACAAATTCAGACAGGCCCGGATTATCGGCGGCACTGGCGGCTTCGACCGCCGCACTGCCACCATCACCGGCCGCTTGGAAAGCGGTTGAGCGAATGGTCACGGCTTTTTTGGCTTCGGTGGTTTTTACGGTCTGAATGGCATTGCCCGCATAAATCGGACGCTCAAATGTATTGGCGTCAATCACGGCGGTGATGTCAGAAATTTGACTGCAATCCAGCAATGCCGCAATGCGCGGCATAAAGTTTTTGCCATTGGTTGAGGCCGGTGACGCTATGGTCGCATAGCCATCGGCCAATGAGACAACCAAAGCCGCCATAGGCTCAGCCAGTTGTTTGGCATATTGCGCATCATCGGCCAGCAGCACTTTGGCGACACCGTCCAATTTGGCGGCGGCATCGGCGACAGCGGCACAGCCGCTACCGGCGACCAGCACATGGCACTCACCACCCATTTGCGCGGCTGCTGTGGCGGCCTTTACGGTCGCATCAGCAAGGGTTTCATTATTATGTTCGGCAATCAGCAGCGTATTCATTACAAAACTCCTGCTTCGTTTTTCAGCTTGTCGACCAATTCGCCGACGGTTTCTACTTTAACACCGGCTTCGCGTTCTGCCGGTTCGGCCACTTTGACAATTTCAAGACGCGGCGCGGCATCAACGCCGTATTCCGCCAATTCTTTTTCGTCAATCGGCTTCTTCTTGGCCTTCATGATATTGGGCAGAGACGCATAACGCGGCTCATTCAAACGCAAATCCGTGGTGATAATGGCGGGCATGGAAAGCTTGACACTTTGCAGGCCACCATCAATTTCGCGGGTGACATTCACCTTATCGCCATCAAGGCCAAGCTCTGAGGCGAATGTGCCTTGGCTCCAGCCCAATAGGGCGGACAGCATTTGACCGGTCTGATTATTGTCACCATCAATGGCTTGCTTGCCGAGAATAACCAAATCGGGGCTTTCGGCCTCAACAACGGCTTTCAGCACTTTGGCAATGCCCAGCGGTTCCAAATCATCATCGGTCTTGACCAAAATGCCGCGATCGGCACCCATGGCCAGGGCGGTGCGAATGGTTTCTTGCGCTTGGGTCGGGCCGACTGACACAACGATAATCTCAGTGGCTGTTCCGGCCTCTTGCAGGCGCACAGCCTCTTCAACGGCAATCTCGCAAAACGGGTTCATCGACATTTTGACATTGGCCAAATCGACGCCGGTTTGGTCCGGTTTGACGCGAATTTTGACATTATAGTCAACCACGCGTTTGACGGGGACAAGGATTTTCATATTCGTTCTCCACTTATGCGGCCCGGTTTTTTCAAAGCAAGACCAGTATGGCAATTTCTTTACGCATTTGACCGAAATAAGTCAATTGACGAGCCGCCTTAAGCCTGCGTCAAAATGCGCCCCGTAAGCGCGATGACGCCGCGCCCGTTTAAGCCGCGGTCACGGCTTTTTTTACCGATTGGCGCCGGGTATCCATTTGACGTCATTTTTGCCGTTTTCATTGGCGACACGCGCCGCCACAAATAATAAATCCGAGGCGCGATTAATGAATTGCCGCGCCGGTTCGGAAAACTGCTCGCCCGCTTCCATGGCCGCGCTGAGACGCCGCTCGGCACGGCGCATTAAAGTGCGCGCCAAATGCAAATAGGCCGCCGCCTCTGACCCGCCGGGCAAAACAAAACTGTCGAGCGGCTCAAGCTTGTCATTCAGAGTGTCAATTTCACTTTCCAAACGCGCCACTTGCTGCGCCGTCACCCGCAAGGGTTCAAAATCATCCGTATCGGGGGTCGCCAAATCTGCGCCCAAATCAAACAAGTCATTTTGCAGGCGGCTCAATAGCGCGTCCAATTCATCGCCTTTTGTATGCAGCCGCGCCATGCCCAAAGCGGCATTGGTCTCATCAACCGCGCCATAAGCGGCAATGCGCGCATCATGTTTGGCGCGGCGTGTGCCATCGGCCAAAGCCGTGCTGCCATCATCGCCGCTGCGCGTGTAGATTTTGTTCAATTTAACCATTTAGCGTCCTGCCAGATAAAAGCCCAACATCACCAAAACCACTGTGGCAAATTGCAGGCCGACACGCCAGCGCATAAGTTTTTGTGACAGCGAGGCCTCGCCGCCGCGCAACATATTGCCCAGACCGGCCAGCAAAACCAGCACCACGGCAATCAATCCGACAGGTATTAGATAATTGATAAAACTCATTTTTCTCTCCGGCTCGCGGCCTATTAACCAATTGATTCTTTGCTTAGGTTTTTTGCGGCAGACGGCGGGCAATAATATCGGCCTGAATTTCTGCTGCGCCCTCAAAAATATTCAAAATGCGCGCATCGCATAATATCCGGCTGACCGGATATTCCATCGCAAAGCCATTGCCGCCATGCACTTGCAGCGCATTATCCGCCGCCGCCCAAGCCACACGCGCCGCCAATAATTTGGCCATGCCCGCCTCAAGGTCGCAGCGTTTATCGGCGTCTTTGGTGCGCGCTGCAAAATAAGCCAATTGCCGCGCCGCCAAAATTTCTGCCGCCATCATCACCAGCTTGCCCGAGACGCGCTCAAATTGATAAATCGACTTGCCGAATTGGGCGCGGTCACGCGCATAGGCAAAGCCCAGCTCAAGCGCATTTTGCGCCACCCCAATGGCGCGCGCGGCGGTTTGAATACGCGCACTTTCGAAAGTCTGCATTAATTGCTTAAAGCCCTTGCCGGTTTCGCCGCCCAAAACGGCATCCTCAGGCACGGCAAAGCCGTCAAAGGCAATGTCATATTCCTTCATGCCGCGATAGCCCAAGACGCCAATCTCGCCGCCTTGCATGCCGGGCGCGGGAAACGGTGTCTCATCCGTGCCGCGTGGCTTTTCGGCCAAAAACATGGTCAGCCCGCCATGGCCTTTATTTTCAGGGTCGGTGCGCGCCAAAAGCGTCATCACATCGGCGCGCGCGCCATGGGTAATCCAAGTTTTGGCCCCGATAATTTGATAGCCCTTATCGGTTTTCTCGCCGCGTGTTGCCAGCGCCGCCAAATCAGAACCGGTATTGGGTTCGGTAAACACCGCCGTCGGCAATAGGCTGCCATCGGCAATGGCCGGGAGATATTTTTCTTTTTGCGCCTGTGTGCCGTTTTGCAAAATCAATTCGGCGGCAATATCCGTGCGTGTGCCCAAAGAGCCGACACCAATATAGCCGCGCGATAATTCTTCCGATACGACGCACATGGCTTGCTTGCCAAGCCCCATGCCGCCAAAGGCTTCGGGCACGGTCAGGCCAAACACGCCCAGACCGGCCAGCTCGTCAATCAGCGGCAGCGGAATAAGCGCATCCTTCAAATGCCAATCATGGGCAAAGGGCGCGACTTTTTCATCGGCAAAGCGGCGAAACTGGTCGCGTATCATCATATGGGTTTCATCAAGACCGGCATCGGCTTCCAGCGTCCCGCTTTCGGCCATCAGCACCGCCACCTCGCGGCGGCGCGCTGCCGTATTGCCGTGCGCCATTAAATCCTTAATCGCCGCATGGTCAAAACCCGGCAATGCGTCAAAGCCCATATCGGCGGGGCGCACCATCTCGCCCTGGCTCATGGGCAGCCCGCCTTGTAGCTGGCTTAAATATTCACCGGTAATGATGAGGGTTAAGTGGTGTTCCAGCGGGCCAAAGCGATGGGCGTCCTGCATGGTGGCGGCATAGCGCGCCATTTGGTCGAGCGTCTCGATATATGTCGCCGCCCAAGCGCGGCCATGGGCGCAAAATTGGTCGCTCTCAGCCGGTAGCGGCGTCGCCAAAGCGGCGCGCATATCGGCCAAAAGCGGCGGCAAAGCGGCCAGTTGCGCCAAAAGGGCTTGGTCATCAGGCATCGGAATATGTTCTGCGGCACTCATGGGCGAGAGAGTATCGCTTTTTGACGCCTTGGCAAGCCATTGGCGCGTGACATGGGGGCGCGATTACGCCGCAGGGCTAACCCTGCCCGAAAGGCGGCGGCAGCAAGGCCATCACCTCATCAAGGCGCATGCCCTCTTGGCGCAAATTGCGAAAACCGCTATCGCCGGCTTGTTTGGACAGACGCCGACCGCTCACATCGCGCACCAAAGGATGATGCAAATAATCGGGCTGCGGCAGGTCGAGCAGTTTTTGCAATAAAACATGAATGGCGGTGGCGGCTTGCAAATCTTGCCCGCGCGTGACTTGCGTCACGCCTTGCGCCGCATCATCCAGCACCACGGCGAGGTGATAGCTGGTCGGCACATCTTTGCGCGCCAGCACCACATCACCAAATAAAGCAGGGTCAAGCGGTATGGTTTGAGCCTCAGTTTTAGCCTCAGTTTCAGGCTCAGTTTTAGCCTCAGTTTCAGCCTCAGTTTCAGAGGGGGCATAACATTCCCGATAGTTCAGCTTTTGCGAGACGACGCCAAGCGCCTTTGTCATATCCAACCGCCAGCAATAGGGCTTGCCTTC
>Ga0206677_10005334_pt1 | contig 10154 bp, 7 predicted proteins | sample M130m12015metaG_FD_155475 | JGI IMG/M metagenome (GOLD analysis project Ga0206677, IMG submission 155475) | Ammonia-oxidizing marine archaeal communities from Monterey Bay, California, United States - M1 30m 12015 | ecosystem: Environmental > Aquatic > Marine > Intertidal zone | place: USA... | reverse complement strand
ATTGATGGCTAAGCAGAAACAAGCAGAAGAATGCGTTCTCTACGTTCGAGTATCAACAACTCGTCAAGCGGAGGATGGAGTGAGCATAGATGCTCAAATTGCCAAAGGAAAAGCTAACGCAGAATTTAGTAATTTACTGCTTCCTGATGAGAATATTTTCATCGATGACGGGGTGAGTGCCAAGGTGCCATTATGGTCAAGACCCGCTGCTAAACAGATGAAGGCGTTCATCCTCAAGCAGGAAATTAAGCACATTTTTGTTTACAGAATGGACCGATTATTTCGCAGCACCATCGATTGCCTTGCTACGATAGAAGAATTGGATGAATTTGGCATAGGAATTCAGTTCTGTGAGTCAGGAGGGCAGCCTCTTGATTTGTCTTCAGCGGTTGGTAGAATGCTGATTACAATCTTGGCGGCCTTTGGCGAGATGGAGAGAAATCTCATCAGCGAGCGAACTACAATGGCTCTACAGCATCTCAAAGACACTGGTCGACGGTTCACTTACGACAAATACGGTTGGGACGTGGATGAGGACAACAACTTCGTCGAAAATGAAGAAGAGCAGAAGTGGATTGAATACATCCATGCAAGATATCACGAAGATAACATCTCAATCTCCCAAATCGCAAGAGAACTGAACACTTGTGGCGTTCCAACCAAGAGAGGAGGTAAATGGTCGCACAAGCAAATTTCTCGAATTATCGCTCGTGAAAAATAATGACAAATTAGATCAATACAGGAGTGTTGGTATAATCGTGCCAGGCGATGCGTTGACTTTTACTATGGTCCCAAAGAAAGGTTTCTTTGGCATAGGTAAATCAAAGGCGGAATGTTTCACATGTCCAAAGGCAATTTATCCATCATTAAAACAAGAGTTTGACTTGTCCAAAACAAATCTCCAACAAAGTGCAACATTGATTATAGCAAACGAAGAGTACCCTTTTCTTGTTAGGCTAGTAAATATGAATAGAACTAAAGTTAGAAAATTACTTCCTTCAAAATTGATTAAGCGTGAGACGATACAATTCTCTTGGAAATCAGACCCACAAACTCAATCAAAGATAAAGGAATATCTTGCAGGATCTTACTCCCAGCTCCTCGATAATAATGAAGCCACTATTAACCCAGTAGTGTTCAGATATTGCGGTAATAGAAGATTCAAACTTGAGCGAAAGGATCCAGGCGACAATAACTCGCAAGTTTTCAAGATTGGAATAGAGTATAGGGATACTGGAAAGCCAACATCAAGTGAAGACGAGTTCATGGGTTGGATAAATTTAGAAGGCAGTGGAATAAGGAATGCTGGAGGGATTCGTGGATTAAAGTCACTCAGAACTGGGCACTCTGGTTTGGATGCATTGATCTTGGTAACAAGTCATAAACCCGGGAATTTACACAACCCTTGGGATGATAAAATAGATTCTAGCGATTCTACTATGTCCTATTGGGGAGATGCTAAACAACATTCTGATAAAGGCATGATGGATTTTCAGGGAAATAGGTATTTGATGGAAGCAAAGGAGAGTAAAATACCAGTATTGCACTTCATAAGAAACAGACAGAGCTATGTGGAATTTTCAGGCATATATGTAATACAAAACTTGGAAACAAAACAAATGACAGATCAAGGAAAAACGATTGATAATCTGTTTGTTACCTTAGAGCGAACTCAAGACAGAACTGTCAACTGTGAATGGTTAAGAGATTGGAGAACCAAAGACGATTGGGCAGAGAGGATCAAGAATGGCCCCACAGACTGGTTATCGAGAATAAAGCCTCAGAAAACTGGTTCAAATATTCAATCGGAAGATCACATTGTCTCTAACATTCCAAGCTCTTTTGTCCAAAGGAAAATCAAGTTAGCCAATGACCGTGGGAATGGTGAAGCAAAGCTGTATATTGGACCAGTTAAGAATAAACAAGGGTATGAAAAATTCTTCTGCAATTGGCACCCAATGAATACTTACGAGTTGGATCAGGTCGATTTGCTACTTTACCTTCAAGACGTTGAACTGGAATTTTCCAAGCAAAGCAAATACAAGGCTGTAAGTAAGAAACTGTACCACGAATTGTTCAATAAAGTTGAGAAATTAAATGACAATAGAATAGACTTGACTTACCATGAAGATAAGTCTAGATATTACATCCGTGGCACTAGCGAAGCTTGGAAATTGATTCGACAAACATGTTTACCACTAATTACAACCTTGTTGATCGAAGTAAAATCGAGTAATAGTGATGGTTCGAGCGATTATGTTGTGAGAATTTTACGCTCAGACGAAGAAAGAACGGCCAATCCAACAAGTGGATTGAAGAGTAAATCGAGAAAAAAGAGGACCCAAAGGAAAGCCAAACAGACTAAAATCCAACTGATGCCTGAAGACAGTCGTACAATTAGTGATGATTTGAAAGACAGAGTTTGGAGGCGGGACCAAGGAATGTGTCAAGCCAATTACAAATTCGATTCTCGATTTGATAAGAATACTGGAGAGATTTGCGGTTCAAACGAGAATCTGGAATTCGACCACATAGTTCCATTTTCGAAAGGTGGTAAGACAACATACAGGAATTTACAGCTACTCTGTAGAACTCATAATCGTATCAAATCGGACAGAGAAATCTAGTGTCGACAACAGCGAAGACTTTTCAACCGAACGCGGTTATGTAACGTTTATGAGCTTAATTTCACGCTACACACAAGGGTTTGACGATGTCAATGTTTTGCATTTGATTCAGGAACATATATTGTCTGAGGAAAACGCACCACCGAACTCCCAAGTAACATTTGTATCCGCTTATACTAATGCCCATGGAGTGCTTTTGTTGGCAGAAGGACTGGCTAATGCTTCAGAACGAGGGGTCTATCTCAAAGCGGTGGTTGATAGAAACGGATGCACTAAGGAGGGTCTTAATGCACTGTGCCGTTTCTTTGATGAAGTGATCCTTATTGCATTCAATGGATTGATATTCCATCCAAAGCAGTTTACGTCGATTAGAATGAACGAAGATGCATGTCTTGGTGCAATTACAATTGAAGGCAGCGCCAACCTTACCGGTCCGGGGCTATCGTTGAATATCGAAGAGGCATTGGTGATCGAGTATTCGGCAGATGAAGATGCACAGGAAATCGAAGGTCTGTTGCACTCAGTGAATAGAAAATCAGACCCTGAATCCTTGGTCCATGGCAGAGAAATGGGACTTGCATCACCTGAAGAACCTCAAAACGCAGTTTGGGTGATTAAGGATGCCAATGGACAGTTAATTCAGCAAAATCACGAATACGTCAGCCAAGAACTCGATCCTGAGAACAGAAAAAGAAGTACTCGCACTCGAAAGAGAACCAACGATGAGAACCCAAGAAGAATGAGTGGCCGTTCTGCAGGACGTAGAACATTACCACTTCCTGAAGGCGTATCAGTTTCACAGTTTAGAGATGTCAACGAGGTAACCCAAGAGGTTGCAAACGAAAACAGACAAGAGGCTACCTTGGAAGCTACAGAAGCAATTCTTGAAGAGATTGATGCAAAGATAACCATCGGCGAAGTCGACGATGAAAGAATCGATACGACAGTGATAGGCCTGATAGGTGAATGCGATATGACTCAGATATCAGCCATGCACGCGCCAAATGAAGCTATTGGCGCAGATCTTGTAGGTGTGTACAAATCTCTCGCTCCTCAAGATGCTGAACTTATTCATGGTGGTGCTGGATCAAGTGAAATGTCCTGGCCAGCAGTTGGGCGTTGTCTGAGCGGTGATATCGGTGAAGGTGCTGGTAATGCCCTAACAATACGAGTTCGAACCTATGATGTTTTGACCGGAGACATAGTCGAAACTGAGAATGCATCGATTTATCGAAGAGTTCGACCACCTAATCATATAGAAGATAGAATTACGTTGAATACGAACGTATGGCACGGGGGTCATCTGCGCAGTGGTGACATCGCAGTTTTTGTCGGTGTTAGATCTATGGCGGGTACGACGCCACTTGCTCAATCCTTAGCTTTAGGAGAAGGAGATCCGCACCTTCTGATGATCATCGTTCCCCAAGCACATCCACTGCACAGTAGATTCCCCACTTATGAAAATGGACGGGGACAAGGTACTCTTCGTCTGGGTTGAAGCTCATTCCAACAGTGCTGCTACAACACGCTCAAGATCCGCCTGTTGGATTTGCCGTTCAGGTAATTGGTCGAACAACTCCTTGACCCTGACCGCTCTGTCTTTGAGGCTATTGAAAGTCTTGTCATCAGCAGCAAGCACTGGAATCGCTTGTGCCATGATTGCAATCAGGACATCAACGACAATTGAATTACCCGCTTGTCTGTATAGTTGGTTGTTTGATACTACCTGCTTGAATGAATCACAGAATCCCATTAACCTCAAACACTCAGTAGGTGTTAACATACGAAGTCGCCCTTCAGTAGTTACATAATTGTCGACACCTGCTCTGTGATTCTTATGCATTGTTGCGAGCAGGGGCCTTGCAACTTCGAGATCAATCTTTGGTATTGATCTGAACCCTTTTGTGCCAGTTGCCATTACGTATGCCTCAACCTTCTGACTAAGGAAGTGCTTCTCATCTATCAAGTGCTGGCCGCTATTTTCTTCCACGAAAACAAAGTCACCATGCCAATTGAACTGTTGATTTGCTTTCTGGCAAAGCATGATTTCTCCATCGATTTGAGTGTACTGTTTCCTATGGTTTTTCTCCCAAGTTACAAAATCTACACCCTTGGTTCCAAGATAGAATTTGCCTGCTACGTTATCTTCGAGGAAATCTTGCATCTTGCTTTTTAGTTCTACAGGTTCTGGGAATGTGAAATCAGAACCGTCGTTAAGGAAGCCAACCACGAACACTCTTCGGCGATGTTGTGGGACTCCGTAATCCTTCGAATTAAGGACTTCGTGATGCCAGGTATAACCTGTATTATCAAAGCACTTTGAGATAACTTCCCATGTCTTTTTCTTATCGTGAGTGTACACACCTTTGACGTTCTCCCAAATGAACATCTTAGGCTTTATTTCATCGACCAATCGTACAAAATCATAGAATAAGGTCCCTCTAGCATCATCAAACCCACCTTGATGACCAACGAAAGAGAAACTCTGACAGGGGCTCCCTCCAACAAATAGGTCGATTTCTCCTTCATACTGCTTGCCATCTAAGAACGATACATCTTTATGGAAATGTTCAGGAGGGCAATCATAATTTTCAAGATATGATTCCTCGACGAATGCCTTTTTCCCACGCAATTCATAGAGCGCATTCACTAGTTCACGTTTCAATTTTTGATTTGAAATCGATTGGATACTAGATCTTAACACATCCTCGATAGAAGGAAGATCAATCTCCTTGTTAGCAAGTAAAGCATTGTGAAAATCGCAAACTAGCGATGTGTTAGAAAGTTTCAGGAAATCCTTTTCATTTTCAAAAGTGGTTTGCGGTTTGATACCATGTAGTGACAGTTTCTCATCTTGGCTACATCCATCCATCCAGCAGCAGTTTAACTTGTGTAGTCCTTCAAATGAGGCTCCTGCATCGTCCAATTTAGCAAGCAGATCTTGCAATTTTTTTACTGATGTTAGTTTCTCTGCCCAATCGATATTACTGTTGTCACAAGCAAATGCAACATCATAATCGATTCCCATTCTTTCGAGAGCATGTTCTATTGCCCCTATGCCTGAGAATACGGTTCCTAATCTCATGGGCATCACACATTACTGTCAATGAAGAGGGTTAATGACTCTTCTGGCTTCAATCTCCTCGTTTCTTTTTCCAAAAATCATACTCTTCAGGTAGTGAATCGTAAATCTCTTTGGCGCTCATTGAATACCAATCTGCGGTTAGTTTCATCTGATTTCTCAAATCTGCAACTAATCGATTGATATTTCCAGGGCGGGTTTTTGTTGAATATCCTCGTCGCAAAGAACCGGCTTCCTCATCCCAATACAGAAGACGTATGACTCCGATCAGATTCTTATTTGATATGACTTCGATTCTCCCCGCAGTTTGTTCAACGTCATCCCCCCATGAATCCAAGCTTCCCGAAAGTAAGACATCCGCTTGATGTTCAGAATTTTTGTTGTAATCATAAATCAAGTACGGCCCTAGTGCATAGTGTCTTCTTCCACGCAGTGATTGTTCACTGCCGCTGGAAATATATCTAGGTATGAATTTTGGATATTTCTCATACTGATCTTTCTTCTCCATAGGAACCTTTCTTCTTCCATTAGCATCAACTGGACAAAATTGATCGAAATATCTCAGAACAATCGAAGCCCAAAAGTTCCTATTTTTTGAAACCATTTGCCTTGTTACTCCTGCTTCTGCGAGGACATGAACTAGATACTTTCCAAAAATTTGTTTGGTCTTGAATCTCATACTTAGTTGGAGATATACTTTAGGTAAAAATTCCATAGAATAGTTACGATCGGTTAACAGGTGTGTAGGGGCTGATTCTCCAGATCTCGCACTTTCGTCCAAAAATGTCCTGAACATGTCAACACCTTCGTCTGTTAGGATTCTGAACTCTGCCATTTCACTCACCTCCTCCGATGTTGATTAAATTAGAAGATAGGGCCTTACTTTCACTGTAATTTGCAACTACGTTCCCGATCCACTCTGATGAATCTCGTAAGAATTCAACTTCATCAGTCTCATTTTCATCATAAGTTGGAGGAATATTATCCGGCAACAAACTTCTTGCAAATCTTATCCATGCACCTTTCCATGTTTGGTCTTCATACCACCTGTGCAAATCGGCTTTCATACTGATCATCAAGAAATTCAGCATACCTTCAAACACCGAAGGCATGATCATTCCCATGACTTTTGAATCCTCTTGTAGTGGTTTGCTAGAATCCATTGCTGCGTCCCACCACTTTTGATTAAACACCAACCTTGGCAATTCTATTTCTTCGTAAACATCCAACTTCCAGGGTCGCTCGCCTAAGTCTTCATAATCAGCAATAATTAGACTTCTTCGAGATTTTAAATCAGGTTGTGCTATTGATACGGTATGCTTTTTGCTAGCAGCTAAAAGATTGCCTCCCTGAACTATTCTTACAACGAAACTAGCACTTGTCCAAGAATCTAATTCAGATAATGAAACATTATCCGGACTTACAGGGTTTCCAAATGTACCATAATCAAAGCGCATGAACGACATGTCTTTTCCAACATCTACAAACAGTTTGGCACCAGGTGGTATTTCATTCAATGCCGGTTTCATGTTCCAGTTGAATTCCATTTCCAACAGGGGTGCTTTTCGATAGATTTCAGAAAGTCTCGCGTCTATACACTCCTGTGTAATTAGCATCCTACCTGTATAATTGAAGTTTCTACTCGCCATCTTCAACACCTCTCTGTAATATAGGCTTACAATGTATTGATAAGTCTCTATCTAGATCAAATCCCGTGACATCAATACTGTATTCTTCTGTTGGCCCTATCGCTCTGAAGACAATGATATTGCCTTCAGACCTTTCGACTACGATTCCAGATTCTTCAATGGTGAGATTTTTCACGTCGAAATCAAAAGGTTTCCACTTTTTGATTGGATCTTTGCCATCGTCTCGAGCATAGGCCATTCTTACAGTAAATAAGTAATCCACTTCTAATTTTATATCTCCGTGAATTGAGAACCCTCCTGGTATTTTGTCCAGTTCCCACGAATGGTTTTTGGTCAAGTCTTCTGGAGGAGGTGGAGGCCCGATTATTGTGTCATTTTCATCATTAACTTCATCCTCAGTAGGATTCTTTTGCTTCTTTTTCCGTTTTCTTTTCTTAGGCTTGCTAGTATTTTCAATTTCTTCGGATGGAAACCAATCGTCAATCCAATCTTTCTCAAATAGCTCTTTCTTCACTTGTAAATACTCAATCAATTGTGTTGCAGATTGACGGAAAAATCTGATAATATCTCTTCCATATTTGTAAAGAGATTCAATCCTTGTTGGCCGATGTTCAGTATGTGCAACCTCTTCACTGGATCTCAGCAATTCTTCTAATTCTCCATCTTCCGAAACAATTATGCAAACAAAACCATTCTTCTTAGGGATGAATGCGGTTTTTGGAACAGACAGATATCTCCTGATCCAGATGGCATCAGATCTACCAAATGACTCATCCTTTTTCATTAAAATTGTGAACTTTGACGACCTTGGTTCTCGAGGAAGTCTTTTGTTTTCCAAATACTTGAAGATTGGAATTTCAATGTTCAAGGCAACAGGTTTTCCTGAATCTAAACGAGATCTGATTGTATCATAACTGTCTTCAGGGATTAAATCCCTATTCCAAACAATGTTTTTGTTAGAGGGTGAATCAAGCGAAAATTCATTTGCATTACCACTACTCCACCAATTAGCCAATTCAATTAGTCCATTCATGCATTTCCTGTTGGTTGTAGCCATTGCTCCAGCAGGCTTTCCTGCCCAAGTCATTTTGTCACAGATTTTGTAAATAGTATCAGAATTTATCACTATTTCATGACTTCCATCAACTATAATTTCCAATTTCCCTTGACAAATTGGCATAAAATAAGCACGAATCATACTTTCAATAATTTCCTCGTCCCTGTAAACTCTCTTGGGATATGGAATAATCACAGACAACCCTAATTCGTCTGTTCTACTGAGATTGAAGTCTTTGCTAATTGTTTTGAATAATTCGTCCGAATCAGATGGCATGATACGTAATACTTCGCCATTATCATCTACAACAACATTACCAAAATCGCCATAAGGGAAGTAAATTTGATTTCCAATCTCGTGCATTTTGCCGACTGCATTTCCAAAAATTTTCACTCCATTTCTATCTCTCGATACAGAAAAGAAGGAATTTATTTCCGACGCATTTGCGAAAGCATGTTTTCCGTAACCATACGATCCACCACGTTTTGTGGCGTTAGAATTTGTTCGATTTGTGTTTCTATGGAACCAGTAAAACCTATTGTCAGGAGCATCTCCTCCAAGGCCATGATAACTTGCATCACCCTCTAATCCCTTTGTTCCAAAATCTTCTACTACTACGTAATTCATGGGGGAATTGACATTTGGAGTTGAAAATCCGGATTCGTTTAGATGGGGAAATAATCCATTGAAGTATTTCTTTGCCATATCAGCAGACATCGCTTTATTTCCAGTATTTACTGAGATCCTCATTCTGACCTTGGATGTATTATCAGAGGCATCAAGGCTGTTCTGAGTTGATTCTCGAATCACCGCTCCTAAGGGGGGCAGATTTTCGAAAAGTATGCCTTCAGCAGGATCTACGTTCCTGTCCCTTTCTCTTTTCGCAACAAAATGCCAACCTGGAATCATGACCATCCCTCGGAGATCAATAATCATCAAATACGGCTTATAATCAAACCCCCCTCATTTTTTGTCTGAGAATAAGGCAGGAAGTGTTATTGCTAAATTCTTTTTAGCAAAATCATGGTTGACAATCAAGTTGATTTTGATACAAGTTTGCACATTGTGACATCTGATAAACGGATAGACAAAAAGTTACATGAAATCCAATACTCACTGACTGAGTGGGAAAGATTATTACAAGGGATGATACTTTGTATGAGTTGTGATTCTTACTTTGAATATAGGTTAGATCGAAGCATAAACTCATGCTGGTCTTGTAAAACAGATTACGAAACTGTTGATGATTCCCACGGACACGGAGTATCTGTTCTTTTGGCAAAGGTTGTGGGCGAGGATGATTCAGAAGCTGTCTATTTAGTGGGTGAAGACGGTGCTGGATGGGTTTACGCAGAATGGTGTAATTTAATCGGCAAGGAATTTGATGTTGCTGATGAGTTTTGGAACTGTTGAAATAGGTCTAGGACGCACTGTACCCTGTGTGTGGATTTTTGCTTGAAAACCCTAAGCAATTAAATAATACGCACTTTGAGGGTAAATTATGGAAGAACACATTGAATTCAACCCATCATACACGCTTTTGACCTACGCACTGTCCCCTGGTGAGTCAGTCAACGTCGAACCCGGAGCCATGGTGGCTATGGGTGGCGTTGAGATGCAAACCCGCAGCAGCGGCGGCGGTCTTTTCAAGAGCTTCAAGAAGATGGCTTTCGGCGGCGAATCGTTCTTCCTCAACACCTTCACTGCAGGCGCAGCAGGTGGCTGGGTCAGCGTTGCAC
>Ga0206677_10005332_pt1 | contig 10155 bp, 9 predicted proteins | sample M130m12015metaG_FD_155475 | JGI IMG/M metagenome (GOLD analysis project Ga0206677, IMG submission 155475) | Ammonia-oxidizing marine archaeal communities from Monterey Bay, California, United States - M1 30m 12015 | ecosystem: Environmental > Aquatic > Marine > Intertidal zone | place: USA... | reverse complement strand
AATTCATGGTTGCCGCCTGTGGGCACGAGCCGGAACTGGCGCATCATCATGATTTGCTGATCGCCAATTGTCTTGCACAATCCGAAGCCTTGCTGCGTGGTCGGACGCTGGAGGAGGCGCGTGGCATGGTGGCGGACCAATTTGAGGGCGCAGAGCTTGAGCGGCAGGCGGCGCATCGGGTTTTTGCTGGAAACAGGCCTTCGACCACCCTTGTCTATGAAACACTTGACCCTTTCACGCTTGGCCAGATCATCGCGCTTTATGAACACCGGGTCTTTGTCGAAGGGGTGATACTTGGGATAAATTCATATGATCAGTGGGGCGTGGAACTGGGAAAGGAATTGGCCACGGCTTTGCAACCCGTCATTGAGGGTACCCAGTCAGCGGACAGAAAAGACGGATCTACCCGGGGTCTTATCGCGTATCTGCGCCGGTATCGCGGGTGAATATTTCCTGAATCGAGCGCCTTGCGGCGCACGCTATGTTTGCGCCCGCCTGCGGCGGTCGCGATGCCTCTGGCGGGAGTTTTTTGGCAAGATGAAGCTGTTGCGGCGCGTTTTATGATCAATCAGTCAGATGGGAGGGGTTGCGCCGTCTTTGATCAATTGGGCCTTTATGCTTTCAGGAATCGGGGAACGTTCGGAACCGTCTGCAGTCAAAAGCACCATAATACAGCTGAAAGAAGCCCGTAAGTTGCCGCTTGACCATATTTCCTGTTGGAGCGTCATAGACGTTGTCCGAAAGGCGGAGCAGGCGCAGGTCGTGATGTAGTTGTCGCCGCGCAGCATTTCGCTGTGATACCGAATTTCGCCGGAGCGGATCACGATCCGGGGGCTGCTTGGGTCGCCGATCGTGCCGATGGTGTAGCGTTCCATAAACTGAATCCGCAGCCGTTCGAACCAGACCATGTACTGGACATTGTTGACATGCATCAAGGCGTCCAGTTCATCATGATGCACGCGGTCTGCGACTGCAAGTGGTGCGGGCATATGCAATCCTGCGGCGCGTTGCTGGATGTCGGTCAGCGGAATGTGTGGTGTAAGTGTCATGTTCCGATCGCTACGCTGAGTTTTGCGGGCTTGCAAGCCCGCGCTGCCGTTGGCAAGCTAGCAATAACTGCGCGATGCGCTGAGTCACGGCACGTAATTTGTCAGCGCATGTTTATGAACCAAAAAGGAGAAGCCACGGATGCTCGGCCAAATGATGAATTTCCCCCTGACCATCGGGGCGCTTGTGGATCACGCGGGTCGGTTTCATTCCGAAACCGAGGTTATTTCGGTCAGCACCGATGGTAGCACCGAGCAGGTGACATGGGGGTCGGTCACCGCAAATTCACACAGATTGGGCGATGCGCTAAGGAAGTTGGGATTGGGCGCGCAGGCACGGTGCGGCACGATTGCGTGGAACAACCGTCGCCACTTAGAGATTTATTTTGGCACGTCCGGTGCTGGGTTTGTTTGCCACACCATCAACCCGCGCCTGTTTCCAGAGCAGCTGATCTATATCATTAATCACGCTGAAGATGAGGTTCTGTTTATTGACCAGACGTTCATTCCCCTGATCAAAGCCATCCGAAGCAAACTGCCCGGGCTCAAGCATATCGTGCTAATGGAAGGTCGCGATGAGGCGGCCGCAGAAGAGATTGAAGGGCTATTATTCTACGACGAACTGATTGCAAACGGCGCGCCTGATTTTAGCTGGCCGGAGTTTGACGAAAACACTGCGTCTTCGCTGTGTTACACCTCGGGTACGACAGGTAACCCCAAGGGCGTTTTGTATTCTCATCGTTCAACCGTTCTGCATGCCTTTGCCTCAAACCTGCGCGACTGCATCGGCTTTTCGGCCCGTGATGTTGTGATGCCGGTGGTGCCGATGTTTCATGTTAACGCGTGGGGCTCACCTTATGCCAGTGCTATGGTCGGCGCACGCATGGTGATGCCGGGCCCGGGTTTGGATGGGGTATCTTTGGTCAACCTGATCGATGGGCATCGCGTTAATGTCGCATTGGGAGTTCCAACAATATGGTTAGGGCTGCTGGGTGAGGCGCGGAAATCCGGATCTCGACTAGAAAGCCTCGAGCGCACAGTGGTGGGTGGGTCAGCTTGTCCGCCATCAATGATTACGACCTTCCGCGAGGACTATGGCATAGAATTGATCCATGCTTGGGGCATGACAGAGATGTCGCCACTGGGCTCGTCCAACCAGCCACTGGCTAAACATTTCGACCTGCCCATCGAAGAGCAACACGCCTTACGTGAAAATCAGGGCCGTCCACCTTGGGGCGTTGATTTGAAAATTGTGAATTCGGACGGGGAAGAGTTGCCGCGCGACGGTGAGGCGCAGGGCGACCTGATGGTACGTGGCCATTGGATTCTAGACAGTTACTTTCAAAAAACCCGGGATGAGACATTGACAGACGGCTGGTTTCATACCGGGGATGTGGCGACGCTTGATCCGGACGGCTACTTGTCGATCAAAGATCGATCCAAGGACATCATCAAATCTGGGGGTGAGTGGATTTCTTCGGTTGACCTAGAGAATATCGCGATTGCGCATCCATCTCTGGCGGATGCCGCCGTGATCGGTGCGCGCCACGAGAAATGGGACGAGCGCCCAATTTTGATCGCGGTGGCTGCCGAGGGGCAATCGCCTGATGAGGCCGAGGTCCTTTCGATCTTTGAAGGAAAGATCGCCAAGTGGCAGGTGCCGGACCGGGTTGTTTTCACCGATGTTCTGCCGCGCAATGCGACGGGCAAAGTGCTAAAGCGGAATCTGAGAGAGGAATTTGGGGACGTGTTGATGGGGTGAGTGTTTTGCGCTCGGACCGTTGGTTTTTCCTGCCGGGCTTCGCATGATGCTTTAATCCTTTGGATCAAGATGGTTTTGGCGTGCAGGTCCGCGGTATTTGATGGTCAGTTCCGCATCCACTTCGCTGCCGTCTTTGAGAAATGGCAAGATGCCCTTGCGCAAGGAAGAGTTGCGCATAGAAATGATGTCTGCCTCTGATCGGGTGACGCGTTGCGACATCCGCAGGCCCCAGTCGTGCAGATGCGCCATCAGGCGGGCGATATCTGCGCCGTGGGTTGAACCTTTGGCAAGATCGATCAACTCCTTGGGATCGGTTTGCAGGTCAAACAACATCGGTCGCAGGCCGGCGGCGGCACAATGCATCAGTTTGAAGCGCCCGTCATAGACCATGAAAAGCCGACAATCGTGCGGTTCCAAACTCAGATTGACCGCCACACCCTGGGCCGAAAAATCATATTCCGAAATCACGTAATCGCGCCAGTCGGGCTGTTCGCCGCGCAACCAAGGCATGAGGCTGCGCCCCTCGACAATATGATCGGGCACGGTGCCACCCGCCGCTTCGATGAATGTTGCGGCCAGATCGATTGATTCTACCAATGCATCATTTGTCGTGCCTCGGGTCGTGTCCGCATCGGATCTTGGATCAAAAATGATCATGGGTACTTTGACGGATGGGTCGTGAAAAAGGTTCTTTTCACCCAGCCAGTGATCGCCCAGATAGTCGCCATGGTCTGACGTCAGAACAATCATCGTATCCCTGAGGCGGTTGGTCTTCTCAAGATGATCCAGCAGGCGACCAAGCTGATCATCGCATTGCTTGATCAAGCCCATATAGGCTGGGATCACTTTTTGTCGGACCTCTTCATCCTGAAACGCCCGCCCGACCGGGCCGTTCATAAAGCTTTCAAAGACGGGATGGGCGTCTGCGAGTTCATATGCAGCGCGATTGGCAGGGGGCACATGTTCAGGCCCATACATGGAGGCATAAGGGTCGGGTACGATATAGGGCCAGTGCGGTTTAATATAACTGAGATGCGCACACCACGGGCCTGTTGCCTGATCGATAAATTCAATCGCCTCGCCAGTTAGCCAAGGCGTTTCGCTGTCTACTTCTTGAATGTTGGCCGGCAGATCGGTGTTGTCAAACAGCCAGCCACTGGCAATTTGTCCGTCTTTGATGCCTGCGTTGGCATAATCAGACCAAGGGTTTGTGCCATCATAGCCCTTGGACTTTAGGTACTCATTATAAGGGCTTATTCTTTCGTCATAAAAACCATCTGGACCTTCAGCCCATAGCCCATCATCACGTATCCAGGGATCAAAGCCACATTCGGCCTGACGCACCCCGATCACACTGTCAGGATCAAGGCCTAGCCGTTCCATGCCGGCTGCATCGGGTTTCATGTGGGTCTTGCCAATCAGATGGCAGGCCATACCTGTCGCGCGCAGGTGATCCCCCAGCGTTAGCTCACCTACCCGCAATGGAAAGCCATTCCAGTGCGCCCCGTGCGAAGATGCATAGCGGCCGGTGTAATAACACATGCGCGATCCACCACAGATCGGGGATTGCACATAGGCATTGGTGAACTGTACGCCCATCTTTGCCACTCGGTCGAAATGTGGAGTATGCAGGTGGGGGTGCCCCGCGCAACTGAGATAATCAAACCTCAGTTGGTCATACATCACAAAGAGGATGTTCAAAGGGTCACCTATTCGTCAGAATTTGCAGCCGAACTAAGGCCACTTTCTCTAACGAATATGTCGAGATGGACCGAGGTACAAGGAATGTGTCAGAGTATCACAGTCAAACAAGATTATGGACGCGCCGCAAAATATATTTTCTATGCGAGGTTCGCTACTGTAAAGATGTTGCATTTATTCGCGTTACTCTCGCAGCGAATGATCTGTCACCGGTGAATATAATAGGCATTTGATGACCAGTACCTGGTCCAAAAATAGCGCACCCACAATCTGGCGTGCGATCCGTTTGAAAACCACCCGCTATCGAAATAATTTGACCTTTGGCAGCGCTGATTCAATCAAGTTTTAAATGCCTAACAATCACAAAATCACAATATTTCTAACCAGCAAGATTGCGCGAACTGTCTTGGTTATGCCAAATAGGACAGCTCCTACGAAAGTTTTAAGATGACAAAGTCAGCCAAGGAAAAAACGCCAAGCCCGTGTATCGATGTGTGCAAGTTCAAGCGAGAAGGGCACTGTATCGGCTGTTCGATGACGAAAACGCAGAAGTCTTTGTTTAAGTCGCTCAAGAAAAACAAGCACCGCGAAGCTTTCTTGGAAATGCTCATTGGCCAGCAATCTAAACTAGGTAAGTATCAGCATTGGGCACCGCAGTACCTACGAAAATGCTTTAATAAAAACGTCAAGCCGATCGAGGCGGTACAAGACGTGGCTTGACTGCTGTGATTTGTCATCCACTGCGCCACAACCTGCCGAGCTTTATCCGCCGGACTGGTCATATAGTTTTGCGTAGATCGCAGTTGACTGTTCAAGCAAATGTTTGTGCTTGAACAGAAGAATTATGCGAGATGCGAGCGCAGAAACCACGCAAATTTTTCATGCTCTTGACCGCGCGCGATACAAAGATCTTCGGTCAGTGTATCACCATGATCTGCTGCCAAGGCGCCTGCGCCCGCTAAGGTGGCTGCCAGAGCCTCCTGCGCCGCCTGCATTGTTTCGATCATTTCTTTGTCGGTCGCATGCCCATCGTGCTCTTTAATTTTTGAACGCTTCAACATCCCGGCAAGCGTTCCTTCGGCGTGCGCGTTCAAAGCTTTGACACGTTCAGCTAGGTCGTCTTGCGCGACAAAGTGGTCTTCATAGATCTTCTGAAACAAATCGTGCAGCGGACCAAATGCCATACCAGTCACATTCCAATGAAAGTTCTGGGCAAGCATGGTTGTAACTGCGGTTTCAGCGACGGATTGGTTCAGTGCTTCCACGATGATGGCGCGTGCATCGGTGGACAGTGCAACAGCTGTCTGGGTCATCCTGACTCCTTCGAATTTAGGTGTTAAAATGGCTGGCTTGCAATCAGCTGGCTGGCTCTGAGCATAAGCTAAACGATGACATCAGTTAGTCAAGAGTTTTTAGAATAATTCTAATTCAGAGCAAAATGCTCAGCAATTCGACCGATCAAGAAATGCACAAAGCGCCGATTTTCAAATGCCACCCGAGAGCCAAGAAGGAACTGTTGACTGGCTTCGTCGTCGCAAACACATGCAATTCCAAGGCGCATCAACCATTGTTCATCGAATGTGAATTCGGAAATGCCGGGTGCATAAAGCCGGGGAGGTTTTCCGAAAGCTTCTCCCAAGCACCGCACCAATGCTTCTGCATGTGCATCCAGCGTTTCTGATCTGTTAACTTTCAACAGGGCACATGCCTCGAACAAATCCGTCTGTGGTTTGACGCGACAACTCATTGAAATGAAACGTAAATGGTTAAGAAATGTCTGTGCCTGAGGACTGAATTCTATTTGCGCGCCAGATACCGATGGCGGCCAAATGTTTGCGTTCGGTTCTGCCGTTGAGTTGCGTGGTGCCATGTCAAAGTAACTTTCGGGTTTTGCCAAAGATAACTCTCTCAGCCTAATTCCTGAGTAAATCTATAAGATAATAAAAGTAATCTCAAGCGCAAACCTTATTTGACCTGTGTCGCAAGCCAGATCGAGCGCACGCTACCCGTTCAATGCCCCCTTGACCCCTTAACAACCGTCGTTCGCATGCATTTTGGTCACACATAATGGTCTAAGATATTGTATTTAAATAAAGTCCTAAGCTATTAGGATTGACCCAACGCATTGAAATATTCGATTGCGTGTCGCATTAGCCGATTTAATTTTTTGAATTATACTTTAGCAGAACATGACCGCACGCCCGGGCCAATAGGCGCAATATTCTTATTTAAGCGCTAAATTTTGCCATCGCTCTTTTATTACGCAGGCAATCGCGCATCGACGTAAAGCGCGCCGCGAGTTGTTCGCTCAAGGGCGGTCTCAACTCGGTAAGTTTCACCAATGTCAGATAAGGCCAGAATTTCATCGGGTTGGCCATCTGCAAGGATTAGGCCATCGCGCAAAAGAACCAAACGATCACAAAATTTGGCGGCAAGGTTCAGATCGTGCAACGCAGCCATCACCACAGGCTTTTTGCGATTCAATTCGTTGCGAACGGATGTCAAAATCGAAAGTTGGTGATGCAAGTCTAATGCGCTGGTCGGCTCATCCAGCAGGATCACTTCGGGTGCACGCACGATGGTTTGCGCCACGGCGACCATCTGTGCCTGTCCGCCGCTCAGATCCGCGATGCCACGGTTTGCCAGATGCGTTAGCCCTAGGGACGCAAGTGTATCAGCCACCCGGTCAAGATTATCGCTCTGAACGCGCCATCCTGTGGTTTGTTTTAGCGCCAAAAGCACACTCTCAAACACGGTCAATAACGCGTTGCAGCCAAAGGCTTGCGGCATATAAGCTATGCGGCGCGCCCTGTCTTTACGACGCAGCTTTGTCAAATCCTCGGAGTTTATTGTGATCAGCCCATGGCTTGGTTGAACTAATCCTGCCAAAGTTTTGAAAAAAGTGGATTTACCGGACGCATTGGGCCCGATTAAACCAACAAAGGAACCGAATTTAATCTCAGGTATGCTAACGTTACAAAGTATTTCTTTTGCTCCGTATCCGGCGTGCAGGTTTTTGATGTTCAGGGTCATGATAACCTCTCGCGTCGCGTGCTCAGAATGATTGAGATGAATACGGGTACACCAATCAGTGAGGTGATAATTCCGATAGGATAGATTATGCCGGGCGTGATCGATTTTGAGATCAGTGATGTCAACGACAGTACCAATGCCCCGACCAATGCAGAAAGCGGGATAAAATAGCGTTGATCCTCACCGACCAGCAACCGTGCGATGTGGGGCCCAACTAGGCCTACAAAGCCAACTGTTCCGACAAAGGACACTGCTGTTGCTGCCAGAAATGAAATGCAGATCAGCATTTCAACACGCAGGCGCGCAACATCGATGCCCATGCTTTGGGCTGTTGCTTCGCCCATGCGCAGGGCCGTCATCGGCCAGGTGCGCACTAGACTAAAAGGAACGGCAACCGCCAGCAGCAGCGCACCGAGCGCAATTTTTTCCCAGCTTGCACGGCCCAAAGATCCCATCATCCAAAACACAATACGAGCGATCTGATCTTCGGACGCCATGTATTGCATCAAAGCCAACAAAGCAGAAAACGTGAAAAATATCGCGATTCCGAACAGGATCATTGTCTCTGATCCAACGCCCTTCAGGCGCGTGGCAAACAAAATAAAGCCGCAAGTCGCAAGCGCAAAGACAAAAGCATTTATCGTGACAAGCAGCGGCCCAACAGCGGGAATAACGCTGAACCCCAGAACAATTGCAAGCGAGGCACCGAAACTGGCCGCGGCTGAGACACCAAGCGTGAATGGTTCCGCCAAAGGGTTGTTCAGGATCGTTTGCATTTGTGCGCCCGCAACCGCCAAAAGCGCACCCACAAGAACAGCCGTAATGGCCACAGGCAAGCGGTAATCCCAGACGATCACTTTCAGCCTTACACCATGCGAAAGTGGTTCGGTCAGCACATCAAACACCGTCGACAGAGGGTAAGGCCCAGGCCCTGTCGCAACATCTAAGAAAAAGCTAAACGCCAAAAGTGCGAATACGATGGCAATCATCGCGTAGCGACGCGTGATCTGAGCGCCATAAGATCGCCGCATGTCTGCAGCGTTTACATCAATTGTCACAAGAAACTCTCCAAAGTCTGTGGCGACCCCACACCTGCAGGGTCGCGTCGTTGGGTGCAATTAGCCTCCCACCTGCAAACTTCCCCAAAAGACGCCCGAGTAATCAATCGGAAGAAACTTGTTGTGCAGCTCTATCATTGTTGCGTTTGGATCAATGTCTTCAAACAGCTCTGGGTGCAGCCATTTCGCAAAAGCCTGCATAGCCACAAAATGATAGGGGCTATTGTAGAATTGATGGTAGATTGAGTGGAACCGCCCTGTTTTTACAGCCGACAACTCAGGCCATCCAGCGCGCGATGCCAGCGCACCAAGGCGGTCCTGAACCATGGCGTTGTTTGCTTCATAACCAAAGAGCACGGCTGTCGTTGCCGGATTGGCTTCGGCCCAATTTGCACCAGTTCCGATGATCACGTCCGGATCGTCGGAAAAGATGGCCTCTAGGCTGACCGCCGTTGAAAACCCCGGAGATTTCAACGAACCCCAATTTATCCCACCTGAAAGATCAACTAATCTGCCTAAATTGACCGCACCAAACGTGCTGCAGCATTTGGCTGGGTTATACCCGGCGGCGCGCTCTATAAAGACAACTGGACGATCCTCGACGGGAATTTCCTGAACTCGAGCATAAATCAGTTTCATTTGTGCCTGATAGTAGTCGCCAAAGGCGTCAGCTTCGTCCCGTTTGTCGAATATCCGGCCCAAGAGCTGAATGCTTGGCACCGTGTTCTGCGTTGGATCCTGACGGAAATCGACAAATATGGTTGCGACCCCTGCCTCTTCCAGCTTTTCGATAATTCCGCTCTCCTGCGCTTTCAGTAAGTTGCCAAGGTTCATCAAAACTACCTCGGTTCCTAGCGCGATCACTGCCTCTAAATTCCATTCGTCAGAATATGGGCTTCCAAAACTTGGAATGTCTGCAGCCTGCGGAAACGCAGCCTCGTATTTGCGATAAGCATCCGGGTCAAAGCGGATCATATCGTTTTTCCAGCCAACCACGCGTTCAAACGGATTGTTTTGATCGAGCAGCGCTATCGAATAGATCATGCGCCCTTCGCCGATAACAACTTTCGAAGGATTTTTTTCGACTTCAACAACGCGTCCAGCGATGTCGGTCACGGTTATAGTCTCTGCAAAAGCGATCGTGGCGCACGCAATCGTAAGCGTGGTTGCTGCGGCAGCGGAGCAAAGACCCCGCGTCAGTGATCTGACATTCATGGGTCTCTCCTTTTGAACGTGACAGCAGTTGCTGCACACCGGCACACAAACAATTCCTTATTAAAAAAGTCAAGAATAAATTGGATTGGGTTCAATTCGCTGTTTTTCTATATGCGCCACGGATAAACGGGATGTTTCAGTGAAAAATAGATTGTCTTGGCTGTGGTGATTATTATGCGTTTGTCATTCATTGTGAGCGTCGTGTTACAAAAACGATTAATTGTCCGAGATAACCGCGACCCTGCCATATCAGGCGCCGTCGACTGTCGGAGCAGTCTTGCGCTCACCTAGAAAAACAGGACTGCTGCCTTATCTGATGCTGATGTACTTTGGGGCCTCC
>Ga0206677_10005331_pt1 | contig 10156 bp, 4 predicted proteins | sample M130m12015metaG_FD_155475 | JGI IMG/M metagenome (GOLD analysis project Ga0206677, IMG submission 155475) | Ammonia-oxidizing marine archaeal communities from Monterey Bay, California, United States - M1 30m 12015 | ecosystem: Environmental > Aquatic > Marine > Intertidal zone | place: USA... | reverse complement strand
TGAGGTTTAATAACTAACACCACATGAACGAACTCGGAGGGGATGAACTGCGAATTGGGTCGAAGCAGAAAAACGCAGTTTTGAGCCCCTCTGCTCGCTGGAAAGATCGGTTTCATCGAACAGGGCTGTTAGGAGAACTGAGCATTTTCGTTTCACGACCAACCTTTGATTTACTCCGGAGGAATGACGAAAAGGGAAGAAACGCATATGCAGCAATCAAGAAATTCGTCGAGTCACTTCGTGATGATGAGTCTGAATCGATCCATACACATTTTGACAATGGAAGACTATCCGGTCTTAGATTCAACTTGGAAAATAAATCGCTGTTCTGCATGGGTCCATTCAATGTCAACACTGAAATGAATCGGGCCTCAAAAGGCCTCTTGATTCACCTAGATGTGAACGAGGATCCTAATGACGATTCGGATAAAACGAATGGTCTTGAAATTCAACTGCGCTCACACTTTGAGAAAATGGATGCCCAATTGCCGTTGGATGAAACTGGTGCGAAAGACAGTGAGAACATTTTGAAAATACTCTATTCTTCAAACACGACTCAGATTAATCCAGATGCGTATGACTTGGCAGCAGCACGATTATTACCTAGCGAGCCATTGATCGATGAAAATTACAAACAAACAACATTTAGGCAATTTCTTCTGCGCCAATTTAATGAGGTTCGCCTTCACGATGACTCAAACAAAGTCAATGTCGAACAAGTTCGAGCCATTGATATGTATGATTACTCGAAGTCAACTCTTCTTAATTTGAGTGGTCGTCCTGGGACAGGGAAATCAACCATTCTGCATATACTCGTATGCGAGGCACTCTTACAAAAAGGACCCATGCGTGGAGAGAGACGCCTTCTTTACCTTGCCACGACGCTAGACTTGTTACGAGAGGCGAAAAATGAAATCAAAGGATTACTTACTTATGTCTACGAACTACCACAAAACCTCCAACAAGATATGGTCGAGTGTATTGATTTTGTTACCGAAGAGGACCTTTACATTCGCGCACCTAGTTCTTCAGAACCTTCAATCCAAGACCGTGGAGCATTGCTTGTGGCATTAAAGAAAATACGAAAAAATAAAGCATTCGAAGACAACACCAAAAAATGGAAGTATTGGACAGATGAAGCACATGTGGATACATTACAACGGGTTTTGCGTAATTTTGTCTACGGTGTCTTTGGATCACCATCTGAATTTTGCAAGTGGGTCCCGCAAGGTATGAACGACAAAAAAATACAACAAAGATTCGAACGACCGTTCAATTTACTTCGCCCGTTTGATGATAATTTAGCAGAAAGCATCGGGTCTGACGAACTCGGTTCAGATATCGATGCCTTGTATTTTTGGGACCCGGATTTCTCAGACACAAAACTAGCAGCAAATAAGGTGCGAGAACTCTGTCATCTACTCGAGAAACCGGGCGGTCTTTCGGATTATCTTATCGATCTGAAACGAAAGAAGATGACTGGGTTGTGGGATCCATCAGGCCTCATACACCGGGATCAACATGAATTTTCTTTCCATGACATTGATGAAGATGATGAATTGAAAAAGCGCACTCAAGCTCACGGTTGGGATGGTATCTTCATCGACGAATCACAAGACTTCTCGATTAAAACACTCTCCACATTGCTTAATTTATTCTCAAATCGAGGATTGCACCGAAAGAACAATTACAATCCATTTACCTTTGTGGCGGTAGGTGATGAGTATCAAACCATTCGAGGAACCTTGTTTCAAGGGGGAATGCTTCACATCAACAAGTTGATCACAGATTGGACCAAGGTCCTTATTTCTGAATCAACTGATTCAACGCACACGCTCTCTGAAAATTTACCTCTTCCTCAAAAAAAGAGTCTCAGAGCGAATTACAGAAATTTTGAGCAGGCAGTTGCAGCAATCAATAAGATTGTAGAGTACATGAGGGGAATCGCTCAAAAGTCTGGAAAAAAACGTGCAATCAAATTAAACGAATACGATGTTGAGAGGACAGGTGTCATCGCAAGAATCCCACCAGCAGGATCGTCTTCCGAATCAGAAAATGTCGACGCTTGGGTAGAGGTTTTAGAAACTCTTCATAGCCAGTTAACCGATAAATTTGACTCCGATACACCGGTTGAGGTTGAATTGAAAGTGAGTATGATTTACCCATTAGAACAGTTCACAGATGTTGGAGATGTTGTTAATGGACTCAGGGAGGTTATGAATAGTGGCGTACAAGACACAATTAAATCCATTTTCGAAGAGATATTAGAATATATCAATCTTCAAATTGAAACACACAACGACAAGGAAGAGGTTCTTGGCAAGCTGAGTGAAGCGGGCTTGATGGACATCGCTTCAATAAAAGGACTTACTGTACCTACTGTCATCGCTTTAGAACCCCCGATTGTACAGGAAGACGACCCTTGGTTCGTGAATATGCAGAGACTGGCGCTTTCATTGGTGATGATCAGTCGACCCCAGTTTGGTTTGTTCATCGCTGCATCAAAGAATAACTACAGAAAGTTGACTGGAACCATCGAAGAGTACAATTCATCGCTCCCTGATGATCTCAATTTTAAAGATCGTTTAGAATATGCATCGGTCCCAGAAACTCCCCCGGAGCGTCTCCTCAACAGTGCGCTGAATAATTGGTACAACAATCGTACCTGGCAGCGTGTAATCGAGTTAGAACACATATCGAGTACGGCAAAGGAATTCGCTCGCTGGTTGAAGAACATTCATATCAAAATTAGAAACGATGAGATTACTGAAGCAATAAACGTATTAGATGATTATGAAGACTTCGTATCCAACAAAGAAGAAATCGACCATTACTTGGATGCTTCCCGATTTATTGACAAAGGAGCAATTTTCGCTGCCAAGTTCTTTTTGTTGATGCACCGATCTCTTAGGAACTTGCAGGGGCCCAATGCCAAAGTTCATCTTGGTGAAATTAGAGACCTATGGAATGAGATTGAAAAAGCAATGGTCAGTAAAGATGAACGCCCTAGAATCGCGAAAGAGGCAAATTCATACCGTTGGATGAGATTAATTTTTGGGCAGTCGGCCGATCTTCCAACAGGAATGGAGTCCACACCTTGGGACGCTTACCAAAATGAACAACCGAATTTTGAAACACACATCAGAGCGCCAGATGTAGTTGGTCTCCCGAGGTTAAAAATATCGCCTTGGAAATTTAGGCGACCACCACATGAAGGCCCCGAAAAAAATGAATTGTGGATGGGAGAAGAAACCCGTTGGACGCCATCTTCCAAAATACTCAGAAAGATTGCAAACGAATTTTTGCAGAAACCAAAACATCATCTAAAAAGGCAAAAAACAGAGTGGTTTCTCAATTACCTAGAAAATGATGCGGAAAAGATGCTTGCATCATCGGTGAAGGCAATTCTTTGTGATGAACCAGATTTCCGACAACTGCACTGGTTGCAATCGTTTTGTTTAAGTCTGGAGGCAATCGAGGAAAACCCAAACAAAGACACATACTTTTACAATCAACTTCGTGTTCTTTTTGAGTCTGAACTCTCCGCAAACGATAAAGTCGCTGAGGCTGTTTCGCTTTGGGTTTTATCACAAAAATCAGGCCAATCGATTCAAACTTGTTTGAAACATATTGCATCACTTTCATCGGAAAAGAAAACGAGGAAGAGAGAAATCTTGAGGCATTTAGATACGAAATCGATCCTCATTCACTGGCTCAACACAGTAAATGTAAGGCGTTTAGTCGACCTCGCTCCGGAAATTAAATTCTTATTTACTGTAAACGATGATGGCCTTAATTCCGCAGTGGTGGAAGAACTATCGCATCTTTTGTCTTTCAATAACAGGAAAAAACAGCAAAAAACACTTCAACAAAAGAAAACGCGTTTACGAGAAATTGACTATACATCCAATAAGGCTCCAGAGGAAGCATTTCTCAATGCGCTGTTGAGCATAAATATCTCGAAAGATTTCAACAGATTCGAAGGTGAACTTCTCGACTCGGCAAAGAACTTTACAGAACGAATGTTCGCTGGTTTACTCCTTCGCGATGCAAAGTCCGTCGATGAATCAAGGCTAAACTTGCTTTACTCTGAATTAACTTTTGCTGCTAGCCATCTTCAGATGAATTTACAGGGCGAACATCGAGCAAACCAGGTTCTATCATGGTTTGAAAGCATCAAAAATCCATCCGGTTTCGATGGCGCAGAACTCTTATTGAAATCCATCAACGAAGTCAAAGAAGGCGCACATAATGTGGCTTTTAGAACCTTGATGCGAGTGATGAAAGAAGGATCATTTGTGAAAATGGAACCCCTCTTTTCAACAAATCCCGCGCAATGCATCCGACTTCACAAGTCTATCAAACCAGACTGGCCATACAATCAAGAAATGTCAACGGGGCTGAGCCATGTTCACACTTGGCGTGTTGGCGGCCATAACTGGAATTGGAAAAAATTACCCAGTTCAGGAGTGAGCGCGGACCCCACTGAACGGTTTGGTTCACCTGATGGCATTGCTGCAATTTCTAACAACATTCATACATTTACTGCCTACATTCTCCTAAACCAATCCATTCGAACGTCTGCCGACGGCATCGATCGGAAACTCATCGAAGCACACCTGATTAAAGGTGGTGCTCTCAATGAACTCAGTGCTTTGCGCATGTACGATGCTTGCAGAGATCCGGAGAAGTCAATTAACGATGTTCTGACCACTTATTGCGATGTATTAGATCTAAATCGTCAAATGTATCTAATGCACCTTGAAGGCCGAAATGAATTAGTTTCCTCAGTCCCAATCAACTACATCCCCCCTTCGATCTCAAGAGAAATATTCAGGGAATATGAGAAAGAGCTCAAGAACACCAGTGATTTGCTACCGCGGTACATCCCTGGGGAGGCATCACGGCCAATTCAGAACGCGATCGTTGAATGTGAAAAGAAACTAAAACCATATTTCTTGGCGATGAATAATCACAACCTCCGTTCTTCAATTTCTCAACGCCTTCGCCCGAATAATGTTGATTTGAATTCTCCCGAAGATGCCATACAATATGTTTCCGAAGTCGTTGACGCCCTTGAAGAGGCTACTTTTGAAGCTTATCCCGATGAAATCTTCACTTTTCCTGATGACTTCTATGATGTCGAACTTAAGGGGCGTCAAGAATTAGCCTTGCGATTTGTTGGAGGTGCATCAATGCTTACTCAACCCACTCAGTTACTTGGTTGGCATTGGGGCTGGTCTCCAAAACCATTCTTTGAATTCCTAAAGCACAGAGTGGCAGATGATGAAGAGAGGCTGATAAAAGCAATTTGTAGGGAATATGGGGTGCCAGGTTTCCAGAAAATTCTTTTACAAAAATTCGAACGGGACCCCCGTAAATTGCTCGAGGAACTCGAGCAGCTTTTGGTGGAACAAAAAGTTCCTGAAGGTATCATTTTCAGCATCCTGAGAGCGGTCGAAGAAAATACCTTAGATGCATCTCAAAAATTCATTATCCAAGATAAGTTGGGCGATCTAGCGATTGTGGATGAAATAATTCAATTGATGGAAACAGGACCAAACTAGTTCTCAACCTTTCCATAAATTTTCTCAACAGCGGCTGTGAATTCATCATCGTTCTTCAATTCCTCAAGATAATCCCAGTCAAAACTATGAGCATCTAACCTAACCAATTCTGGCCCGCCTGCTTTTCTTGTCCTATGCCACTTCACTCGAGTGATCTTCATACCATTCGCAAATGCAGATAATGCTTCATCTGAGGTTTTTATGGGTTGGCATATTTGCTCCAATTCCATACCTGTTGTTCGACTTGTATGTTTTCTCTCATTTTGTTTTCTGATGTAAACTCCCACTAGGACATCCTTCATCTGAGTGTCGTCGAAGAACTCCTTTGAGACATCGAGGTACATTTTTCCTTTCATCAGATTGAAAATATCCTGTTTTTTCTGTCTAAACCATCCTCTGTCCACTAACTTCTCATGGCCTTCTAACTCCAAACCAACCGAAGTGACCATCAAATTTTCAATTGCCCCACGCGAGCCAATATATTCAGGCCTGAGACCATTATATTCCATTGATTCAGCATTTGCGCAGATGAAACCTACAATCATCGAAGGGTCTGTGGATTTTCTTAATATTTCTTTAACCTGCTTTAATTTGGTCATTTGCGTTCTTAATTCCCCTTCAATTTTGTAGGTTTTCACAATCTGTTGAGCGTCAATTCCATCTAGATCTAAGAAAAACGCCTTGCAAGAATATTTTTTCGGGGAATTATAATTTTGTGTACTCTTTTCATGATTTTCGAACTTTTTGGCTGACATCAGGACATGTGGTTTGGACTGCAGGTTATTTTTGATTGAAGAAAGACAAAGCATCACAAATAACTGCTGGACATTTTCACACGCTTTAAATCCATTTTCATTTGGTTTGGGCGTATAGATAAGTTTCTTGGGAAATATAATTCTGAGTCGGTTTTGCGGAGCAAAAGGATGACAGTCTTCGAATACGATGCAATTCTGTTTGACCAACAGTGGAGGGTTACCCCAGGGTTTTTTATTTGCATCCTTTAATGGGTTTGAATTGGAATATGAAGTCCATGGTTTTGTACTTTGAACGTTCTTGACAGGCCTCCCGTCCACACGTATCTCACGCTGTTTTGGCATGTAGATTACTCCTCTTCAGAATCATTCATATCGATGTAATGCATTACGTGATATCCTCGTTCACTGAAGACCTCATTCAATAAGAGCCCACGGTGTGAGAGCAAGAGAATCGAGTTCTTGTGTGTGGTTGAATCGTTCTCGATTCGCGCCCTAAGTTTTAGAATCAACTCGTTTGTCCAATGTTCAGATCGACCAGCCTCTGGTTCATCAATCACTAAGCATCGCAACGATTCACCATTCATCGATTCTTGTCGCTCTTTTGCCAGCACGCCTTCGATGATGAGTTCAGATTTTTGACCGAATGATAGTTGTGACCAGGAGACCCTTTGGTTTTCATCCCCTGCTTGATGGAGAATCAATGGCTCAGCTGCTCCGAGGTTAGATCCCCAATTCATCAATCGGGCCTTGACCCCCCATGGTCCATCAGAGCAGATGATTGAGTTGAGGGATTGTTCTAAGTTCACAATATTTGCTTTTGATATTGCTACTTCTAACCGTTCGATAATTAGAGGAATATTTGCCTCGACAAGAGGTAGGATTTCATCTAAACCGCCTCCAACCCATTCTGAAGAGTCATCGATTTTTTCCATCATTAACTTGAGGTACTCGTAATTCGAAGTATGAATCTGGCCCCTATCTATAAGATCCCCGGAAAAACCTTTCGCGTAACTATGTTCCCTTTCAAACTCGGGCTCATCAAAAGCCTTTGTAAGGTAGAGTGTGTTTCCAATCCCATTTGTGAGGTAATCGCGTAAATCTTCATATTGTTCTGAAAGCGTAGATGATTCCTCCATGTGCCTCACAGAAAGGTCCGAAGGGTGGGTCCGTCGAATGGATTCATGAAGAAGGGTCTTAAGATTAGAATCAACCATTAATGGGATTTCAATCTCACTGTCGACTAATAATCGGCTTGTGCCTGGCAGTAGATTGGATTTGTAATTTGTTTCATTTTCTTTGGTGGTGTTTAAGTAAAGATGAACTGCTTGTTTTAATGATTCTGTGGTGAACAACCATTCGATCATATTTGTGAATTCAGAATCGTCCTCTGGCCTCTTTTCTTTCTCAACAAAGGCAACCGAAGCAATAATTGAGGCGCTTAAGACCTCCACAAGTTGCTCATAAATCTCTCCTTGAATTTCACCGGAATAAGGCCAAGTATTGAATTCAACTGGTTTGTCTCTAATCATACCACTAACAGCATCTTGAATATACTCTTTTAACTCTCCATACATGTTTTGATTGTAGGCTAGTTTGGGAATCTCAACATATGTGAGATGGAATTGAGTGAAGAGGTTCAATGCAACCAATTCCCATCTGTTTGGGTCGAGGAAATTACGAATTCGATTGACATCTGTCGGACCAGTGAATTTTGATGACCCCATTGTGGACGATTCCCGATGTACAATCCATTCCGGAATGTTCACGCTTTCTTCTAAATCGGTTGTTCTGCCCGGTGACCAGCTCATATCCAAAGAGAGTGAGTATGACTCAACAGCGGCCGCATTGTCAAATTCAAGTTCAATAAGCACTGCAAAAGATGCATCACTGTTCAGATGGTTATCGAAACCAATGGCAATTTGGCGAAATGGAATCAACGGTTTGGCAGGGGCCGTATTCCTCGAAAAACTCGGTACGTCCTGTTCAGAACTTTGGTTTGTTAAAGCAGCTACCTCTCTCAAAAACCCCTCAAAGGAATCAATGGGGGAGCCTTCGATGAATGATCGTCGAAGTGTTTGAAACACAGTCCCAAAAACGAACGACTTTCCGTATCCATTTGGTGCCCAAGCACCATTCATGCCAGGGTCAAAAGGGATGCATAATGAACGACGCGGCACATCGGGAAGATCATCAAAATTGAATCCTTCCTGTTCAAAGCTATACCATAAGCTTTTGTCAATGCCGTAGCAAGCCATTTTTCTTGTGTTTTGTTTAGATTCTAAATCGGTTTTTGTTTGTGTTTTGATTGGCTCCTCATTTCCGTCTAAGTATGGTGTAATATTGTTCTCAATGAGAATTTTTTTGAGGTCATCCTCATTGGGTTTCGGGTTCGACAAAACGTCCACGAAATCTATTTGACGAATGTAATATTGATGTCTTAATTCGGTGTTAAACCGTTTGGGGAAAGCGCTTGGCCAATCTAAATCCTCTTTTTCGCTGAGGTACTTTTCAAAATCAACATGAAATGTCTTTCTGGAGAGTAATTTTTTCTGATATTGAAACTCCTTTTTATGCGAATCATACCTTTCGTAGAAGGAAGACAGGTAGTCCATTTTATCCATGTTGCTAATTTTTCTCTGTTTATCGGGATCAGTGTTCCTTTCAGCGTTTTCTTTCCCGTCGTTCATAGAGGTGCCCCCATATTTAGCAGACGCTTCACTCGTCCAGACCAGTGGCCGTGGTTGCCTGTATCGCCCACTACCTTCGTCATTTTAAGAATGCTTTGCCGCGAGCACTCACGATTCAAAAGTTGGTATGCTACCTCTCGGTGAAACGCAGTCAGGGCAGAGCCACCAGAGGGGTATGAATGTTCAAGTCCAAACAAAGAAATCCAATCTGAAATAGAACGAGAGGCGTAGTATTCATGTCCATAACTCACCGCAACACATGAGAACACGGATTGCAAATTATTTTCTCGTCCCACCTGCAGCTCAATCTTCTTAACTGCGGGATTTCGAGAATGCACCCTCTTAATGGCGCGTGAAATATTCTTCGCCGTTCGCTTGGAGAAAGACCCGAGTCCCCTCTCACAAAATTCTTTATCGATTTCAGCCAAGACCTTCCCCGTGCTTAGAGGGGTTGGACGGGCACAATTCACTAGAAGGTGGGCTGCAATAATCGGTGTTGTATGAGCCGGGCCATGCAGGACGCGTTGATTATTCAATTCACCCGCCATTAGGGTGATTTTTTTCAACAAATATTCGGCATGTTCGCGAATGGCCCTTGCCTCGCTCGGGACCATTTGGCGAATCTTCTTTCGAGTTTCATTCACCAATTGCCCCTCCTTTGATCGGTTGTGATTTTGAATCGAAGTCTTGATTTTTGGCAACGTCGTTTGACTTGGCTTGTCCAAAGATGGTGGTGTCAAAGAACGCTCTTGGTCCAATACGAGGGTCACACTGACTATTCCGCACGCATTGCAGAATTCCTCTCCACGAATTGTATCTCGAGAAATATCTCGTGCACCGCAGTCGGTGCACTGGGGCCCTGTTGGGTCTGGAAAGGGGTGGGACGAACTCACGAGTCACCGTACCAAGAAGCCCTTTCGTCGATTTGATGGCCGAGATTTCCCGATTTATACATTTCGGGGAGGAGAGAAATTTGTACACAATCTAACCATATCCGTTTGAATATATAATGGGCGGAACCGGAATAAACTGTTCATTCTTCTTCATGGGTTGGCACAGACCGGAGTTTATTCTCTTGTTCTTCAATGGTGTTTCTCAAAATCAGGCCGTGCAGTGTTTTGATTTTACGGTCTTTAATGAGTTCATT
>Ga0206677_10005328_pt1 | contig 10159 bp, 11 predicted proteins | sample M130m12015metaG_FD_155475 | JGI IMG/M metagenome (GOLD analysis project Ga0206677, IMG submission 155475) | Ammonia-oxidizing marine archaeal communities from Monterey Bay, California, United States - M1 30m 12015 | ecosystem: Environmental > Aquatic > Marine > Intertidal zone | place: USA... | reverse complement strand
ATAATTACATGCAAGTTTCATATGATGGTGGAAAAACATTTACTCGTATGAATGAAAGTGAAAAACATGTAGATAATCATGCTATTGCATTTAAAAAAACTGATAAAAATTATCTACTTGTTGGTTGCGATGGTGGATTATATGAAAGCTTTGATAAAACTAAAAACTGGAAGTTTATTGACAATTTACCTTTAACACAATTCTATAAAATTGCTGTTGATGATAGTGAGCCTTTTTATAACATTTATGGTGGAACACAAGATAATAATACGCAAGGGGCTCCTTCTAGAACAGATAATATCCATGGTATTAGAAACTCAGATTGGTTTATTATTTTAGGTGGAGATGGACATCAACCTGCAACTGAGCCAGGGAATCCAAATATTGTATATGCACAATGGCAAAGAGGAAATTTAAATAGACATGATAGAAAAACTGGAGAGAATACAAATATTAAACCCCAACCAGAATTTGGAGAAAAAACAGAAAGATTTAATTGGGATGCTCCAATCTTAGTTAGTCCTCACAATCCTAAAAGACTATATTTTGCTTCTCAAAGAGTCTGGAAATCAAATGATAGAGGCGACTCATGGGAAACAATATCTGAAGATCTCACAAATAATATTCAAAGATTATCAACTCCTTTTTATGGATCAAAACAAAAATGGAATAATGCTTGGGATGTACGCGCAATGTCGAATTACAGCACTATAACCTCAATATCTGAATCTCCAATAGAAGAAGGTCTTATTTACGCTGGGACAGATGATGGCAATATACAAGTAACAGAAAATGGAGGAAAATCATGGCGAAAAATTGAATTTCAAAAAATGATTGGCTTACCTAAAACAGCATTTGTAAATGATATTAAAGCAGATATTCATGATAAAAATACTGTCTACGCAGTATTTGATAATCATAAATTTGGAGATTATAACTCTTATCTCTACATGAGTGAAAATAAAGGGTCTACATGGAAAAAAATTTCTAGCAATCTACCAGAGAACACATTACTATGGAGGATAATACAAGATCACATAAATAGTAATTTATTTTTTTTAGGCACTGAATTTGGAGTCTATTTCACTAATAACAAAGGAAAGGAATGGATAAAACTTGATGGTGGAATGCCAAATATATCTGTTAGAGATATTGCAATACAAAAAAGAGAAAATGATCTTGTACTTGCAACTTTTGGAAGAGGAATATATATTCTAGATGATTACTCAGCGTTAAGAACATTTGATATTAAAGAAGAAAAATCCAAATTATTTTCTGCTAGAGATAGTTATAGCTACAATCAAAAAAGAATACTAGGAGGTAGCAAAAAAGCATCTCAAGGTGATAATTATTTCGTAGCTGACAACCCAGCATTTGGTGTAGAATTCACATATTATCTGAATGAAAAAATTCTCTCAAAAAAGGAAATAAGAGAAAAGAATGAAAAAAATAACGAAAAAGAACAGGATATAATTACAATTCCTGCTTGGGAAACTTTAGAGAATGAAAAAAAAGAAATTAATCCAGAGATATGGATGTTTATCTATTCAGAGAATAATATCATTAAAAAAATTAAAACAAAAAACATTAAAGGATTTAATAGAGTAAGTTGGGATCTTTTATCAGAATCTAAATCAATAATCTCATCTAAAAACCTTAATAAAGAAACGAAAGGATATATGGTGAGTCCTGGAGAATATTCAGCACAACTATTTAAGCAAGTTGAAGGAGAATTTATTTCTATTTCAGCAAAAATACTTTTTAATGTGAAGCAATTGACTGAAAGTTCAATTAAAGGAAGTTCTATTTCCATAATATCAGAATTTAAAGATGACCTTTATAATTCAAAAGAAAATGCAAATAATTTATTCGATAATGTTGAAGATTTAAAAACTACAATTGACATTATGTTAAAGGCTTATGAAAGAGCGACATCGCTAGATAAAAATTTGCATGATTCATTATTAAATAATAGAAACAAAATTTTAGATCTGCAAAAAAAGTTTGGTGGAAGCCAAGTTCGTAAAGAAATTGGAGAAGAAAATGAATATCCCACAATTTGGTCATATCTATGGTCAGCAAATAGTGGTGCAAATACAACATATGGCCCAACGAAATCACATAAAAAGAATTTGGATATTGCCAATAAAATATTATTAGATATTGACATGAATTACAAAAAAATTAAAAAAGCTATTAAAACTCTTAAATATCAATTAAAGAAAATTAGTGCTCCAAAAATTAAAGAATAATTACATTAGTTTATAAAACAAACTATATAAAGCACATCAAAAAGAAACCCACTCAATTAAGTGGGTTTTTATTTATTCAATAATTATTTTCTTATCCACCGTTCCATCATCATAGATATAAAGGAGAGGTTGGCTCTTCAAACCTTTAGACTCTCTTCCCAATAAGTCTACTATCTTAATCAATTGCTTATTATCATTCTGTCCATTATTTTCGTTGATAGATGTAGTTATACAGCCAATTAATCCGTTGATGTCATAACGTGAAACAAATTTCCAAATCTCAATATTCGCATCAATCGTCATATTTCCAAAACTTCCAGGCCAATCATGTCCTCCTCCTATCACTTTTAATTCCTCTACGTAGGCACAACCTGATGCAGTTGACCAAGTATATCGCTCAACACTTGGACTGACAATATTAACAACAGCAGTTGTATCACAATTGTTATGTGTTGCCCAATACATATGTGTTGCTGCTGCAGAAATATAATATTCTATCCCTAGATATATTATACCATTGTATGGAGAAGTTATGTCATCCGTACCAAGTATTGTAAGAACTCCAGTGGGATGCACCGGAGAGCAAAAATTATTTGGATTTGCTTGCATGGTTCTTGCTACTGGAGCTATAGCTGCAATTCTGCTATTGAGTTTACAAGCAAGCTCAAAGGACATATCACCTCCTAATGAATAACCACAAGCATATATTCTATTCTGATCTATTTGGTAATTACTAGCAATCGTATCTATCAATGAACTAAAAAAGGTTACATCATCAAAAGTACCTGGGACTTTAGCAATCCAGTTGAAAGAGTTTCCATCACTTGGGTCTGGGCGTGCCTGAGGATAAACAACAATAAAGTTTGCCGTATCAGCGATGGGACTCATATCTGCGATACCAATATGAGAAGCAATAGTACCACCTCCTCCATGTAAATTAAATAGCAAAGGAAAATTTGTAGTTCCATCATAGCTTGCTGGAACATAAATACTATATTCTCTTATTAAACCATCATGCTGTATAGTTTCGCTAATATATCCTTGAGCGAAGCTCACATTAATAGTAGTAATAAATATTAAGAGTGAAATAAGTCGTTTTGTTATTGTTTTTCTGGATTTATGATTCATTTTATAATGTTTTAATTGTCATGTTACAAAAATACGAAATAATTTTCTAAAAAAGTTCGAAATAAGGACCTAGAAGTCCACCAAAGCGGAATCCATCTCATCTTGAGTGGGTTTTATTATTCTTTATAATAAGTTACCACTCATTCTCAATTTGAATTTTAGAATGCTCAATAAAAAATGAACCTATAACTTTACTGTCAGACCAATCAGCTATAATCAAGAACCTTTTCTTAGTTGGATGAATAAAGCTTTCGTCAACAGATGAAATATACTTTCCTTGATTGTATGTTTCAAAATAGTTATTTTTCCTAATAGATTGATATTTATCAAACATTATATAATAATAACCTCCAGAACTTAATGATGAGGGAATAACATATTCATTAGTTATAAATAATAGTATATGTAAATTACCTGCACTATCAATATGATAACTGTAGATCTTAATATTGTAGTCTTCAAGTAATATATCATTATTCCCAAATGGACTTATTACAAAATCAGTAATATCTATAGATTGATTTACAGAATGAGCTTGATCGACTAATTTGATAAAAACTGTATGACAAACATTCTTATTATCAAAATCAATCTTATTAATAAACTTTTCTTTGTGACCATCAAACCAAACTGATCTTTTAATATTATTATTTAGTGAGAAATAGAATCTTTCCAAATACTTAGTAGTATCTAAATTTAAACCTTTATCAGCAAGACATTCTATACGAGTTACGATAAAGAAATCTTGTCTTTCACATATAATCCCCACCACTCTCTATTCAACATCTTGACATCTAATTCGCCTGTCTTATAGTCACCAGTGTACAATATCTCAATATTAGAGTCTACAGAATATTGTATTAGTTCATTTTGTTGTGCACTTAAAAAAGAAGTATAAAATGATAAAATTAAGATTCTAATCATTTTGTAAAATTATATAATTAAAAAGAGAAAATAAGAAATAAGATCAAAACTATAGATTCAATAATTTCTAAAAAAGTTCGAAACTGGGACCGAGAGGTCCACCAAAAACAAACCCACTCATGAGTGGGTTTTTATTTATTCAAAAATTATTTTCTTTTCCACTGTTCCGTCATCATAGATGTAAAATAAAAGAGAATTCTGTTTCTCATTTGATTTTCTCCCCAATATATCTACAACTTTAATTAACCTGCTACTCTGATAATTTTCCTCGATAAAAGTTGACTGATTTAAAGACATCTTACTGAAAAAATCCCATATCTCTTCTTCTATCACAACGTCTCCATCATCTCCCCAGTTATGACCACTCTTATGTGTATATAGCCATACTTCATTATTTGTATTTGAAGCACTATACTTATAGCTTATGGTAATTTTATTATTATTATTAAGATTGGGGAACGTATCAACAACAAGATCTGTAAGGGAATTATGATCCACCCAGAAATTAATTATTGTATCTATACCTAAATAAGGCCCCCAGTACTGATCAAAAGGATCTCCTTCAATGAGTGTTACATTATCATTTCTTCCATGAGTCTCAAATATTGGCACAGGAAATTTAGGACTACAAATATTATTAGTTAACCCATTTGGAAATATTGTGCCTGCAACTGGAGCAAAAGCTCTAAAAACATTTGGAACTTCACAAGCTAATAAATAACACAACTCACCCCCATTTGACATTCCAGTAAAAAAAGTATTTACCGTACTTAACTGATATGTAGACTGCAAATATGAAGCTAATGAAACAATGAACCCTACATCATCTACAGTAACTCCAGAATGAAAATCATATCCAACATTCCAAAAATTATCACCCCAAGAATCTATTGTTCCTTGAGGATAACAAACAGCAAAACCATTTTGATCTGCCACTGTATTCATTCCACAATAATTCATAATACCTTGAGCCGAACCTGTAAAGCCGTGAGCAACAAAAACTAGAGGAGCATCAACTGGCAGATTTGCTGGAGCATAATATATATATGTTCTACTTAATCCATTATGTATAAAATTAAATGTTTGCTGCCCAAACCCAATCGTTGGCAAGCAAAGCAATATAAGTAGTTTTTTCATTCAGCAAACTTACTTAATATTTTTCTAAAAAAGTTCGAAATTAGGACCGAGAGACCCACCAAAAATAAACCCACTCAAATTAGTGGGTTTTTATTTATTCAAGAATTATTCTCTTCTCCACTGTTCCATCATCATAGATATAGAATAATAAACCACTTTGGGTTTCTTTATTCTCTCTTGCTAATACATCTATATATTTAATTAACTTTTTATTAGTATTAAGTGTGTTAACTCCTGATGAAATGTCATCACATAATACCTCAACTTCAATATCATAGAAAAAGTAATAATAACTATAAGGGTCAGTATTTGCACTAGAACTTGTAATACTTACAGCGGAGGCTATATCATAAGGATAGTTTGCATTTGAATTGTTTCTGTACAATCCAGATGCCTGTAAGGCACCTTGCGAAACACCTAATTGCATATCATTTGAAATAGGTACATTTAGGTTCAAATCAATTGTTTGTTGCCCAGAAGATATTGTTAAAGTAGTGTCATCAATGACTGTCCCTCCACTATTTCGTAACTCAAACGTGATCGTATTATTAGCTTCAGAATAAACCATAGCTGATTTAATAATACATTCTTTTGATGCACTAAAATTTAAATGTTGATCACCATTAAAAAAACCACCACTTGCAAAAGTATTATCTAAAGCACCTCCAAAAGCTACAGTAGTGTTAGCATTAGGATCAAAATTAGATGCAGATGCATTCGTGCAACCAAGTATAGGAGCAATACAAGAGCCATCATCATAACACGACAAGTTATCATAGTTTAATGCTGAAGGATCTGTACATCCAGACACATAACAACAACTCCCATCATCAATAGTGGCAAGAGCTGAAAAATTAAAAGCAATATTATCAGTACAACCACAATCATCACTTAATTTATAGCTATAAACAGTTGTAGGATATGTACCAATATTAGTATTCCAATCCTGTCCAAGTAAGAAGTAAACATTACATCCTATAACAAAATTTCCTGGGGCCCATATAGCCCCTCCAGGATGTGACTGAAGTTGATTCCATGAGTCATTTGATGGATTATATTCCCAAAACTCACCACTAGATAATGGCCCATGATCATCCCCGTCCCCACTTAGAATATATCCCTTTCCATTGTATGAAAATTGAGTGCCTGCAACTCTTGCTTCTGAAGGAAAATTTGCCATTTGCGTCCAGCTATCATTTGCTGGGTCATATTTATAGAAATCATTGTAAATATATGAACCAGTAGAATTACTTCCAGGGCCTGGATTACTACCATGACCGAAACCAACATAAGCATAATCACCAATACCAAAGTAGAATGGATGATGTCTCTGATTAGCTATAAGATCACTCTTTTGCGACCAATTATCTGTTAAGATGTCATACTCCCACCAATCACCTAAATTGCCATTCCCATTACCACCACAACCCATGTATATTTTATTATTTACAACAATCATAGCTGGGTGCTGCCTACCATCTCCAGGAAAATTTGATTTTTGATTCCAGATATCATTAGCCATATCATATTCCCACCAATCTACTGGGTATTGACCATTAGAAGTAGATCCAAATCCTATATATGCTTTATTACCTACAGCAACACCATAGCTATAACCCCTTCCAGAAAAAGGAATGTCTTGTAACTGCATCCACAAGTCATTAGCTTTATCATACTTATAAACATCATCTAAATAACTGCCTGAAATAACAAAGCCATATTCAGCATTACCAAAGGTAATTGGGTGGTGTCGTCCATCACCTGGAAAATTAGATAACTGATTCCATGTCTGAGAAAATCCAAATAAAGGAAATATAATTAAAACGATTTGTAGTATTTTTTTCATATTGCAAATATATTATTTTATACGTTATTAAATCTATTTTTTCTTAACGTTAAAATTAAGTTTCTAGCTGTAAAACTATTTTTGGTTTACTTTTTTAATATCTGTATTTTTTTACTAGCGGAGTGTCGTCTTTTACTCATTTTATATAATATTTATTTAACTCCTCCCTTGCTTTTGATACCTTAGGAGATATTATCATTTTACAATATTGCTGATCTTTATTTAATTTATAATATCCCTGATGATAGTCTTCAGCTTTATAAAAGTCTCTAAATAGTTCAGTCTTTGTCACAATTTTATCATCAAAAATATCATTGTCTAAATACGTAATATATTCTTTTATAATATCTTCCTCTAGCTGATTATTGAAAAGTATAATCGATCTGTAATGCTCACCTCTATCATTGCCCTGTCTATTTAATGTTGTTGGGTCATGTGTTAAGAAGAAAATCTCTAATAGCTGCTCTAAACTAATTTTTTTTGAATCATAGGTTATTTTGCAAACTTCAGCATGTTTAGTTTTACCACTGCTCACCTGAAGATATGAAGGGTTTTTAATTTCTCCACCAGCATAACCACTAACTACTTGTAAAACTCCTTTTACATCTTCAAATACAGCTTCAACACACCAAAAACAGCCACCACCAAAATAAATAGTATTGATATTTTGGGATTTATCAGTAATTATTGTCATAATGTTAAGGATAAATAATATTGATAGTAATTTCATTTTTTCTATTTAAAATTTTATAAGGTGAATTGTAAACTAATAATTCAAACTTATTATCATGCTTTATATTCTCTCTCTCTAGTATATTTTTTAATTCTTGTATTTTCTTTTCTTCAATATTTTTATTTGAATAGCCTGAATATTGAATAGCCGCTTTAGTACATGAAGCAATAGTCATAAAATTAATTTTAGGATTATTTGCTTTAGGTAGGTTATCTAGTGTGTAATTGCTAGGCATCCTAAATATCATCTCTCTGTTACCGTATAACCTCATAGTTACCGGAGAGGTCATATCAATGCTTTCATTTTCATTATTACCTCCAAATATATATGCAGCTAAATTTTTAAAGTAGTTGTTTCTTTCTGTTTTATTCTTAGAATAGTAACTTGCATTTACAGACTCTCTATACTCTCTAAGCTCAATATTACCTATCTTCTTTAGTATGATGTATTGTTCTTGCACTTTATTATCCGTGCTATTTTTGAATGAATAAATTAGAAGTAATACAGCAGTAATTAGCATGAAAAATAAGGTTTTTCTCATAATAGAGGATTGTTAAATAAGTCATTAATTTGTTTTTGTCTAAACATGAAGATATTGAATAGTTTTTTTCTGATAAACATTTTATGCATTAATCTTCCTAAAATATAAAATGGTACTTTATATTTTACTTTATCAATAATGTCCGTGGTACCATCACCATTATTTTTAAAGTGATGTTCATGATGCCACATCTTATATGGTCCGAAAATTTGATTATCAATAAAATAGTATCCTTCTTTTACTTGAGATATTTCTGTCACCCAATTAAAACTTATCATTTTAAAAGGCTTGATCTTGTAACTAATAATCTTTCCTATATAGAAATCATCAGATTTACCTGAAGTAATTTTAAATTCAACATCTTCTGGAGTTAGCTTGTTGAGATTACGGGGTTTTCTAAAAAAATCCCATAATATATCCCTTTCTTTAGCTACTGTTTGTTTAGCATACAAGGTATATAACCCACCTTCATGTTTAATAATTTGCACACTCATTTTTTATTTTCTATTTTTTCTATTTCAGATAATACTCTACTTGCCTCAGCAGTTTTAGCATCACTTTTAGCTCTATTGTATTTTGATAAACTAAACGCTTCTTCTGTAAGCGTCTTATACTTATCCTTTAACTTCTGCATCTTAGTTTTTTTCTTAAAAAAATTAAACATATTTATAGTTATTCGTTAATAGATTTATTATTTAAAATATAGTTAAAGTCAATCTCTCTATATAAAGTAATTAAATGTTGTTCGGTTAGATTAGAAGTATCTATAATATTAATTCTAGTCATCTGCTAAGCTTCTTTTAAAAAAGGGTTGTTAACTCTTGCATAAGGATATTCCGCAATTTTATCTAAACTATAGTATGTATTTAATCCACCTACTCCAACACTATTTGATAAATCAAGTTGAATATTCCCGTTCTTATGAATTGCACTATCAGGCACATAGATCCTTTCAATACGACCAATAATTAAACGGCATCCATTAGATTTTATTAGTTGAATATCCTCTAAATTTAAACCAATTTTAACATAACTATCTTTAACATATGGGGCTAGAAAGTTATTTAAATATTCAGCTGTTAATCGACATTTTTGAAATTCGGATTCATTCTTATCAAATTTAACTGATGTATAATGAGATCTCTCTACCATATCTGAATTAATATGATTAATTGTAAATTTATTTTTTGCAATAATATTTTCATAAGTATCTCTTGTATTTTCTTTTGTAGGCCTCAATACAAATCCCATTAATGGAGGATTACTTCCTAAATGAACAACAGAACTAAAGATGGCAAGATTTTCAATGGAATCATTAGAAATAGTACCTATTAGATTTGCAGGACTAATGCCGGTGATAGAATTAATTAAATTAAGTCTATCAACTTTTTCTAATTGCTGAATACTATCTTTATTTAAATACATATAAAACCTTTTAGATTAATCTTGAATCATAAGCCCAGTGCAGTAAGGCTTGCCTTTGTTTAATCCTACATTTAAGATCCCCTATTTTACAATTCTTTTTCAAAGATCCAACATGCCTTTTCATCGATTTCCATCTTTTAATTTGACGTAAATCTTCTTTTTCTAATCTTCTG
>Ga0206677_10005321_pt1 | contig 10168 bp, 9 predicted proteins | sample M130m12015metaG_FD_155475 | JGI IMG/M metagenome (GOLD analysis project Ga0206677, IMG submission 155475) | Ammonia-oxidizing marine archaeal communities from Monterey Bay, California, United States - M1 30m 12015 | ecosystem: Environmental > Aquatic > Marine > Intertidal zone | place: USA... | reverse complement strand
ACTTTTTTGCACACATCTCTACAGCTTTTTTAGAAATATCATAACCAGTATACTGTGGGACATCCATCAATCCAAGTTGGTTCCCATCACCACAACCTAATTCGACTACAGTATCAATACCGTTTTCAGCCACAAATGCGTTAATCGTTTCAGCCTTGAACTCCGCCAATCCACCGTACGAACCATCCCCCGAAGTACCTCCGCTACGGTAACGGCGTTCCCAATATTCAGCCGACCCTGTGAAAGGACTGTTTCTATGGCGCATTCGAAAAAGCGCACGCCGAATCCGATCTATCATTCAAAAACCTCAACAGACACTGGCATAACCATTACCTGATATTACAGCGACAACCCTTTTGCTCAAGAACATTCCCTAACTAAGGCCCAAATCATTTCTACCTAACACGGTACACTGGAGCCTCACTGAGCTGGGCGCTCATGTTGCCCGCTGCTCACTCCAAACCTTGGCTGGCTCAATGGGTGAGTGTAGGGTCCTTCAAGGAGACTGGACTCAACGGCCTTCAAACAAATCCTCAACCCCAGTGCGGAAGGCGGCCACAGACCGCCGATGGTCAACCATTTGGGTGTGCTTGCGCGCCAATGCACCGTAGCGCTCTCGGCCATCATACACGGCCCTCAAGGCATCGATGACTGCATCGGCGTCATGGCCACAACATGCAAAATACCGTATTAATCCCACATATTGAAGATTTATTTCCTATTTCATGCAGTGATGCATGTATGATGCACATAAAATAACATTAAAGTAGGAAGATGATGATGGGATATCATGGAGCAAAAATCCGAAACCAACGACGGACACCGTGCGCTATCCAAAGCATACGACCATGTGTTGCGCCAAAAGCGCATGAACGAATCCCTCATCAAGTGGAGCCTCAACTATTCTGATTTGTTGAAAGCGAATGATTCAGGCATGGGATTTACCCTCTACCTTCTCTAACGTGGGAGATACAGCCCACTACGTTGATGACCGACACCCCATGCGTTGAAGCATGGCCGTCATGGAATGGGATATTCTCCTTGCGGCAGGCGTTGTTTTGAGCCTTGGTGCGATTTCACCCGGCCCCAGCCTTATGGTCGTTCTACGAAACACTATGATGGGAGGAAGGCGACAAGGCGTGGCTTGTGCTCTTGGACATGGCCTCGGTTTTGGTGTCTATGCTGGACTTGCCGTTTTTGGACTCATTGTTCTGTTGGAAGAAGCCCCGAATGTATTTCTCACCCTCCAACTGATTGGGTGCGGATTATTGGTATGGTATGGATATTCTATGTGGACAATGGACGGTGATTTTGATTCACATTCGCATACAGCATCAAAGCGCCAAGGATTTACCGAAGGGTTTGCTATTGCCTTCTTCAATCCCAAAATTGCTTTGTTCCTCGTAGCAGTCCTGGCACAAGTTCTGCGCCCTGGGATGGAATTTAGTAGTAAAGTAGCTGTTGGATTGCTTGGAATGACCATCGACACACTCTGGTACCTTACTGTAGCAATAGCACTAACTGGGACATCTCTCTTGGAGAGGTTGAAGAAAAACGGGGTATTCATTCATCGTGTTACGGCTGTAATTCTTTGGGGATTTGCCTTGAGCATCGTATTCCAACTCAATTAGTTCTGACATCGTGGGCAGAGGAAGGTTGAGCGATTGCTTTGGGTAATTCGTTCAATGACTCCTCCACAACCCTCCTTTAAGCAGGGTTCGTCTTCTCGCCCATAGACGGTAAACTGGTGAGCGAAATATCCCAAGGTTCCATCAACAGAGGCGAAATCGTTGAGGGTTGAACCACCCGATGAAATCGCTTCATTGAGAACGGATTTAATCTCTTGAACCAATCGCTCCAATCGTGCGGTTGGACTCCCGTTCTTTCGAACCAAAGTTCTTGACTCACGTGTTGGAGATATACCGCTTCGATGCAGTGCTTCACAAGCGTAGATATTTCCAACCCCCACGACAATGTGTTGATTCAACAGCGTGATTTTGATGGCCGATTTACGTTGATGCAGTGCTTGAGCCAAATCCTTAGCGGTCCAATGTTCAAACGGCTCGGGACCTAATCGTTCCAATAAAGCATGAACCGGTTCCTCAAGGCGTGGAAACAAATCAATCACACCGAATCTCCTAGGATCCGTATAGACCGCCCGAGTACCGTCCGTGAACACAAATTCAAGATGGTCGTGTTTTCCACCGTAGCCAGTTTGGTTTCCAAAGGCTGAAACCGGCACTCCACCATTCACGGTTTGCAAAAGTGGCACAGCCACGGCGTCTGCCTCCTCGGATGAAAAAAGAGTGTAGCGACCGGACATGCCGAGGTGAGAAAGCAAGACTCGCCCGTCGTCCAAGTCAATGAGAAGGTATTTTGCTCGACGCCGAATATCCACAACGGTTGTACCAGCCACCGTTGGGAGGTCATCTGGGAACGGAAAACGAAGACCCTCTCTGCGAATAAGTACGTCTCGGATGGTTTTCCCCTGCAGGCCTTGAATGAGACCTTGACGAACGGTTTCAACCTCAGGAAGTTCAGGCAGATTCATGCCTCCGGCGAATGAATAACGAACAAACGATGATGGTCTTCGTAACCTGCAAGTTCAATGGATTCATGCACATTAAAACCGGCATCGTTCAATCGCTGTTCAACTTCCTCAAACAACGCCGCTTCTCCTTCGCCCGTCCAGCGTTCGCTTGCTGCTTTAAGCGATAGAAGTCCCATTCCCCCAGGTGCTAAGAAACGGCGACAGGCCGCCGTGAAAATGTCGACTTGACCGGCCTGAGCAACATCTTGAAACAACCAGTTGACTTTCCTTGGCAGCAACACGCCCCATGCTTCATGACGGCGAGCATCACCCAAAACAGGGACAAGTCCAGGTCGTTTTTGTGCGAGGAATGTCAAATCTCTCAAACAACGTGGTGCCAAATCTACACTTACAAGTCGTCCGTTGAATCGGTTATCTTCCCCACAGAGATGGTCGTGCAAGTGGCTGACAGATGTACCGTGTCCGGCTCCCAAGTAAAGCACCGTTTCTCCTTGTTGCGGCAAGAGAAGAGCAGGGTCGTTTTGAGTTCGCAACATAGCGGCTCCAAGTTTGGAACGATGCGGCTCCCACCTTCGATATTCTTGCCCGGAAAACCTGCGAAGAGACTCTCCATAGACGGCTCGTTTTGGAACAGCATTCAGCGTCCATAATGATTTTCGGTCTAACCTAACGGCTGACGACAAGTGGCGCGGGCCACGATTTCGCTTTGAACCTCCGCCCAATGAAACTCCTCCATTCAGCGCCGACTGGGCGGTTTCTTGTGTTGGTCAAGAAGTTCTTCAACACGACGCTCCACTGGAAGAACATCATCTTCTGTCCATGGGGTGCCTTCAAAGGCGTCAATTTTAGCGGCGATACTGATCTTTCCAGCCAGCATCCTCGCAATTTTACCCCGAACCCATCGTGGTGAGCGGCTAATCCATGGATGCATGAAGATATGACCGTGCTTTGGTGAAGGGGCACCGGTTTTGAGGTGATTGAAAAACGCCTTCTCAGCACCTAGAATTTGTACCGTTCCAGAGGGAAGACGAGCCAATCGCATCCTTCCGTGCGCCTCTACGCACAGTCGGGCTGCGAGAAGGGGGCCAACCAATGCAGATACTGACGGAAGGTGCGCAGTGGAAAGTTCTCGCAAAGCATGCTCCATCCGGTCCAAGCGTCCATTGGACCCAGCCGTATCTTGAGCCCACTCGTGAATGGACCTCCATTCGCTGTCCGAAGGTTGTTCGATGGGGAGTTCCAAACCTACTGTAGACGCAAATTCTGCTGGACTAGGACTGGATGCAACATCCCTAACAAATCCATTTCGGTCAGTAATGACTGCAAGGGGGAAAAACAAACCCGTCCATTCAATCAATCGGGCCTCCATGGTGAGATGCGCTGCTCTGAGTTCATCACTGCCTCGGACAAGATGCTCTAAGCGGCGGTCAGGATCGCTGGCAGCTCTCTGTACGCCTTCAATGGCCAATCGCAATGCGGCTTTGTCTGCAAGAGATTGCTCAATTGAATTCGGATAGGGCCAATCTGCGTCTGGCAGTCGCTCATCTCCGTGAAGACAGACGATAGCCTCTGGAAATCGTTCGAACAGTTGAGCCACTTCGGGAATATGTTGGCCAAGTTCAACCGTTCGTAGACGCTCCATGACGCCGTGTTCGGTCATATGTCCGTCCCATACTTGGCTGTCTACGATGTTTCCATCACCGTCACAAATTGCCGCTGCACGCCAATCATACCACAGCCACATGGGCTTCCGTAAGCGCTGTTGATTTTGACCCTTCCCCTCTCCTCAGGACTTAGAAAAGAGGTGAATGTGGGCCTATGGGCTTAAATGATACTTTAAATGGAAAGAACCTAAATACTGGGTGATACGGGAATGTCTTATGTTTTGCCCACAATGTGGTACCCTCTCATTTCCTACTCCCTCAGGAGACATCTCCTGTACGAACTACAAATGTGGCTATAATGGCCCTGCTAAACTTAAGACAAAAATCGGTGGAAAGGAAGTTGATTTGTCCAAGGCTACTTCAAGCACTCAAGTAAAATCCCGTGAATATGAAGTCATCAAAGACTCTGACAAAACCCACGGTGTCCTAACCAAAGACACCTACATGTGTCCAAAATGCGACTGCATCGAAGTGTTCGCCTACCTTCAACAAACACGTTCGTCTGATGAACCCGAGACCCGAATGCTCACGTGCAAGGAATGCGGTCATGGATGGCGCGAGTACTGAACTCTGCCCGTGTACAAGTTCCTATGGAAGACTAAGCCCTTTGGGCGGGCCTTACGACTCTAACACGAAGTTTTGAAGGTTCATCATTGCACTAAGCAGTGATCAAAAACTGGTACTGAGCATCAGTATTCGCTTTCAACACGAGGAGCAAGGTAGTAGACAACCTCGCCTGCACCGTCATTGAACGAGAAGCTCAAGCGTAGTGGGAAACTTTCTCCAAATCCAAGGGTGATTTCACCCAATCCTGCAAAAACCTTGGCCATTGGGACGAGATACGTCAACGAGTACTGGCTACGGGCTGGTTTTGTGCATTCCAACGAATCCAATTCATCTTTTGCAAAGGACACGGTCACCGAATCTGTTTGACCTTGGACGTGTACTGTGAAGGTCTCCGAATCAATGCTTAGATTGACCAAGTCTCCAACTTGCTTTGCTGCTCGTAGCGCTTGAGCAAGTGCTGCCCCGCTCATTACAACCTTCGATGGGATGTCAATTTGAGGGACGTTTGGCGACGAGATGGTCGTGTTGTCCAACGGTCGAATGTTTCGGTCAATCTTGCCGAGATTCAAGGTCATGACGCCAGAGGTTGGCGTATAGGCCATCTCTATCATATCATCTGCTGCACCCAAACTAATGAGTTCCTTTACCTTACGAAGTTCCAAACCGAGGTCGGTTTCTTCAATTTCCCAAGTATCAAAGGCAGCAGAATCCACCTCCATTTTGATCATTGCCACGTGTGATGCGTCAACCACACGGGCGTGCAGACCATTTTCTTTGAACTCAAAGCGTGCGTCTTCAACAACCACGCTCAAAGTTTCAATAATTTTGTTCATCAAGTCCTGTCGGGCCGTGACGTTCAACATGAGTTCATCCCTCTCCAATTACGAGCCTCCCGCGACGGCTTATGAACTTAGCACAAAAGCAGACATGAAATATAGTCATCATGCGCGGTTTTCGCAGTGACGATTAACCTCCGCGCACATGTCAAATTTCCTTCAAAACCGGAAGCAAGTTCATAGAGGAAGTCATCGGTAGGTGAACTATGCAAATAACACGCACATTGAATGTAATTACGTTGACCGCACTCCTCATCTTAACTGGATGCTTCGGCATGGTGGATGATGGAATCACCCCCCCTGCAGAGGGTGAAGAAACGGCGACTGGAACGGCATCCATAAACAATCCCCCAATGATTGCCCAATCTGAAATTCTGGATGAGGTCTTGTCAGATACATTGGATGAGGATTCCAATGCCAACTACAACGATACTACCGAGGCTCTTGAGAGTTTTACCGTCAAAGCCTACTATGCCGCCATTGATATCGACGGCGATTCAATGACCATGGGATGGGACACTAACCTGGACGGAACCATTGACGTCAGCGTCACAGACGCATCTGGAATCACCACCATTGACATTCCAATCGCACACTGGAATGAGTTGAACCTTTTTGATTACGATGATTATTACCACGCCATGATTGCCTTTATTGCTGTTGATGAACATGGCCTTGGAGCATCTTCCTTCCGCGAATTTGTAGCCATTGATTGGAGTCAATTTGAAGAAGAAAATAACTATGCCGGAGAGGACGCCAGTGGTGCACCAAGTGCAGAAACTGACGACAATCTTATCCGTGTGGTGATGATGCAAGGGGAGAACATCAACTGGGCCAACCTAAAGGTCCAAATTGAAGTTGACAACGCTGCACCTGTTACCTGTGACAACCCAGGACAGGACTCTGGCGCTGTTTGCTTGTTGGTGCCTTTCGAAGGTGATGGCGGCCAATTCTGGTCTGTTGGTGACGGTGTTACCATCCAAGAGAGCGGACAAGACCTCTGCTCCACTTCGTGTACCATTGACGTTACCATCACGGACACCCGTGAAGGAACTGTCATTGCCGCCATCTATAACATTCAAGCAGAAGCAGACCAAGCGTGAATTTCGGCTGTTCATTTCGCCCTTGATTTCTTTAATGGCGGGCGACTGGCGTAGGCATGGGCGAAGCAAGCCAGCTTGTTCCGGTGCTGAACAAAGAAGACGGAACGCCGTTCAAAACGGCAATCCTAATTCCTACGATCAACAACGCAGATGAACTTGATATCGTCCTCGGGCGACTCGGCAAACAGACCTATCCGCACTTTGAAATCATCATTTCTGATTCAAAATCCAAGGACCACACCAGAGAAGTGTGTGAAAAGCACGGTGCAACTTGGATTGAAGACCCTTCTCGTAATCGTGCAGATGCATGCAACTTCGCACTTAATCAGATGGACCATGATTTGGTTCTCTTTACCGACGACGACACGGTTCCGCCTCTCGATTGGGTAGAGAAATTGATCCGCTGGTTTGACAATCCCGAAGTCGGTGCGGTAGGAGGGCCAAACTTTGCTCCTGATGACGACCCATTTGGTGCAAAATGCGCTGACGTCGCCTTCTGTACAAAATTCATGACCGCTGGAACCCGCTACGGCGCTCAACCCAAAGGTGAACTCGTCCCCATCACGCACAATCCCGGCGTCAATTGCGCTCACCGAATGGCGAATTTAAGAGAAGTCGGTTTCTTTGAAGAGGGCTGTATTGGAGCAGAAGATGTTGTACTGGATGCAAAGATTCAGCGAGCCGGCCACAAACTCTTCATCGACCCGTCCAATGTTATGCCACATCGTCGCCGACGCCCGTTCAAACCGTACATGAAGCAGATGCGCAACTACGGCTATACTCGTATGGTTGCCAACAAGCGCTGGCCGGAAATCTCTGCTTGGTCACACACCGCTATCGGATTCTTCCCCGCCATCGTCGCCGCAGCACTTCTCGCCATGCTCTTTGGAGCAGCCACTGGCGGAGCAGAGGCAGACTTGTGGTTTTCTTTGGGTGGAGCGTGGGACATCTCTCGCGTCGCCTTCCACATCCCGCTGGGCTTAATTTGCCTCTACATCGGAATTTCATGGCTGGGAGCCGCTATCGGCACTTCACCTCACCGCTCAGTTGGAACGGTCTTCCTTGCTCCGCTCTTTGTGTTCCTCGCTCAGTGGGCATACGGCCAGGGCGTTATCAAGGCATGGCGTGAAATCCGCCGCACTGGCGGGCGAGCAGGCGAAGGCGCACAAATCGATGACCGTGTTCGGACTGCGTGAACGCCACGGCACCACGTGCCTGCTGGAGAAACCTTAGCCACTATCTTGGTTGAAAGGAGAACCTCTATTTGTTGAACAGATGGTTTCGCTACTATGGGCAGGGCATCAATCGCTGAACGCATATCTGCTCTTGACACTCCTGATGAACGTGATGATGTTGAAGCCATATGGCACTCTGTACGCCCACTTTTGATCCTCGCTCGCATCGTCTTGGTCCTCCTTATTATCCTCGTCGGAGAGATGTTTGACGACACATACATCAAAGGGTTCACAGTTGGAATATGGGCACTGATTGTAGGCATCCCACTTTTTGTTTTGATGTCACTCGGCCTTCTGTTTGGAGACCGTTTCAACGTAGACGAAGAAGAAGAAAACACGCTGTAGATTTAATCTATTGAGACGAACAGTGAAATAATCACGACTGATGTAAGCAACCATGCGTAAGCACGGGTTTGCACTTCTCCTCGTGTTTTTACTGACGAGCGCTGTCTTTGCCCCTGTTGACGGATACAAGACTGGAAAATACAATTCGTCGTCAGGATGCAGTTGTCATACCTCTTCCAGCACCTTAACTCCAACACTTTCTGGTCAGCCCGTAGAATATACTCCTGGTGCAACGTACACTCTTTCTATTGGAATTTCAACCACCCACAACGGCGGGGGATTCTCACTTGAGGCATCAGATGGAACCTTCTCCAATCCCGCCTCAAATACGCAGGTCATCACGGATGGCTCATCGGCAACTCACACCACGTGGACCGATACATCGTGGGGCGTTGATTGGACTGCACCCTCTGCTGGGACCGGGTCTGTAACGCTCTCACTGGCCGTACTAGGGGCCAACGGACAGCAAAACAAAGGAGGGGATGCTGTTGGAACCTCAAGTTATTCTATTGCTGAGGTCCCCTCAACAAATACACCACCTGCTCTATCGAATCTTGCGGTTTCGCCTTTGAGTCCCATAACCTCGGATACGTTAGTCGCATCCTACATCTTCAACGACCCCGACGGAGATACTGAAAGCGGCTCAACTTTTTCATGGAGACTCAATGGTACCCTCGTACCCTCAATCACCGGACCTGAAGTTTCCTCCTTACAGACCACTAAACATCAATCTTGGACCGTTGAAGTGACCCCATCCGACGGCACCGATTCCGGCCAATCCGTCATGTCACCCTCCACAACCATTCTGAACACACTGCCATCAGTGTCAACTCCAGTCGTCTCAACTCAAACGCCTAGTGACAGCATGGACATCACCTATACTTCGCAAATCAGCGATGCTGATGGCGATGATTTGGCTGCTGAAAACCAATGGATTCTCAACGGTGCTGCGGTAACTGAACTGAACAATGCAACAACACTCCCTTCTGTAGCTACACGAGACGGGGATGTCTGGCAAGTTCGTGTTCGGGCAGATGATGGCGAAGGGACGTCTGCATGGATGACCTCAGAAGACATCATCGTTGGGACGGCAACAAATACTCCTCCGGTATCAAGCAATGTCCAACTTACTGGCAGTGACCCCTTCTACACAACGGATGCTCTTTCCATGTCGTGGGATGAATTCGACGAGAATGGAGATGCAATCACTCAACGTTCCGTTCGCTGGCTACGTGACGGTCTTGCTTACACACAAGCAGACGAACTTGTAACCCTCCCCAGCACCATGACAACGAAGGGCGAATCATGGATTGGAGAAGTTCGCTTGTTTGACGGCTCATCTTGGTCGTCTTGGGCATCTTCGTCTCCGGTAAACATCGCAAACACTCCTCCAGCAATTATCGGAGTAAATCTCACTTCGCCCACGTTCACGGTTGATGACGGATTTGAATTGACTTACCAAGCACAAGACGATGATGGAGATACTATCGAGGTCGTTGAAGTTACTTGGAAACGTAATGGAATTCCACTGGAAGGAGAAACTGGACGAACGCTTCCTTCTTCGACATTTGTCCGTGGCGATGAGATTTCAGCAGAACTCAAGATTTCTGACTCAGTGGAGGAAACGGTACTTCAAACGGCTGTCGTTGAAGTCCTCAACGCTGTTCCATCCGTGAGTATTGAGTGGCCGAGTGAAGTAAATTCACTGGTCTCATTGACGCCTATTGTAACTGCCACAGATGGTGACCAGGACGATTTGAGTCTCGTCTATTCTTGGTTCAAGAACGGCTTCCGTGACAGCAGCATGGACGGGATGACAGTACTTTCCGAACAACGAATGGAGCCGGGTCAAGAATGGAGCCTTGTT
>Ga0206677_10005320_pt1 | contig 10170 bp, 9 predicted proteins | sample M130m12015metaG_FD_155475 | JGI IMG/M metagenome (GOLD analysis project Ga0206677, IMG submission 155475) | Ammonia-oxidizing marine archaeal communities from Monterey Bay, California, United States - M1 30m 12015 | ecosystem: Environmental > Aquatic > Marine > Intertidal zone | place: USA... | reverse complement strand
ATATATTATTTCCTAAATGCTATTACGAATACATCCTAAAAACCCTGACTCAAGGCAAATTAAAAAAGTAGTTGATTGCCTTAAAAAGGGAGGTATAATTATTTATCCAACTGATACTGTTTATGGGATAGGTTGTGATGTAAATAATAAAAAAGCAATGGAAAAATTATGCCGTATTAAGGGCTTAGATATTAAAAAACATAACCTTGCATTTGTATGTTATGACCTAAGTCATATTGCTGATTTCACCAAGCATTTGGCAACCTCAACTTACAAATTGATGAAAAAAACATTACCCGGACCGTACACCTTTATTCTGGAAGCCAATAATGCGATCCCTAAACTATTCAAAAACTCAAAAAAAGAAATTGGAATCCGTATTCCTGACAACAATATCCCAAGAGAAATTGTGCAAGAACTAGGAAATCCTATTGTAACTACATCCGTAAAGGATGAGGATATGGTAATAGAATACAGCACAGACCCTGAGCTAATTTATGAACACTTTAACAAAATAGTAGACATAGTAATTGATGGTGGATATGGAGAGGTAATTCCTTCTACAATTGTAGATTGCACTCAAAACACTCCTAAAATAATTCGTAAAGGAAAAGGAGATATTACTCCATTTCTTTAAGTACTTTTAAAACTTGAGGGAGTAATAGTTTCTCGCCATCATTAACAATTATAAAATCAGCTAATTCTTCTTTTTCAGCTTGTGGCATTTGCTTGTTAATCCTACTTTTTACTTCTTCAACTGAACTTCCGTCTCGCTTTTGCACTCTTACAATTCTTAACTCTTGAATTGCGCTTACGCAAATAACTGCATCCAACCCTATGTGAGCGTCTGACTCAAATAAAATAGCAGCTTCTTTTATTACAAGTTCACTCGATTGATTCTCGCACCAATCTTCAAATTTTTGCTTTACTACAGGATGTACTAAAGCATTCAACTTTGCTAAATCCACTTCATTATTAAATACAATCTTGGCTAATTCTTCTTTTTGTAATACAGCATTCATATATATACTTTCTCCAAACGCTAATTGCACGGCAGACACTAATTTCTCATCCTCAACCATACATTTTTTTGCTTCAATATCTGCATTAAAAACAGGGACTCCCAATTGCTGAAATAATTCAGCTACAAATGTTTTACCTACACCAATCCCTCCTGTCAATCCTATTTTTTTCATGATTTCATTTTGCAAGAAAGCTCCTGATAAACAGCTTCATATTGTGGTAAAATATTTGGCAAATCAAAAGTATATGCATGTGCTAAAGCATTTTCTTTAAAAGTATTTAACTTCTCCTTGTCTTTCAACAAACTCAATGTATCTATTGCCATTTTATTCACATCTCCAACTTCTGATAAAAAACCTGTTTCCCCATCAATATTCACCTCAGGAAGCCCACCCGTATTAGTCGATATTACAGCCACTTTACTCGCCATAGCCTCTAGAGCAACCAAACCAAAACTTTCTGTAGCAGAAGGTAGGATAAACACATCTGAAATAGACAACATTTTCTCAATTACCTTTAGCTTTCCTAAGAATTTTACTTTATCACAAATCTCTAATTTTCGGCACAACTGCTCTGCTTTTAATCTTTCAGGACCATCTCCAATCATTAATAATTTTGCAGGAATTTCCTTATTCACTTTGTTAAAAATATGAATTACATCTTCCACTCTTTTTACTTTTCTAAAGTTAGAAACATGAGTCAAAATAAATTCATCATCTTTAGCAAAACAATTTCTTAATTTCATATCATCTTCTTGTTTATACAGACTCATATCAATAAAATTAGGAATGGATTTTATCTCATTATTAATATTAAAATATTGAAGAGTTTCTTTTTTCAAATCCTTAGAAACAGCTGTTACAGCATCTGATTGATTGATGGCGTACTCAATTACAGGCTTAAAAGATTTATCCTTACCCAAAAGCGTAATATCAGTTCCATGCAAAGTAGTAACAATAGGAATATCAATACCATGTGTAGCTAAAATTTGCTTGGCATTTACAGCTGCAGAGGCATGAGGTATTGCATAATGCACATGTAAAATATTTAATTTTTCATGCAAAGCTACATCTACCAATTTACTTGTTAAGTTTAACTCATAGGGAGCATATTCGAACAGAGGATAATCAGGTACATTTACTTGGTGAAAATATATATTTTCAGAAAATAAATCCAAACGAAAAGGCTGATCATAAGAGATAAAATGAACTTCATGCCCTTTATCAGCAAGTGCAATACCCAATTCAGTAGCTACTACTCCACTTCCACCATAAGTTGGATAACAAACAATACCTATTTTCAAATGATTATTCATTCACACTATTAAAAATTACTTCCATAATATTAGTACGCACATCCATGGTTAACAATTTTTTATTTGCTGCATCAGGATGAATTCTATTGGATAAAAATACATAAACAATTTGAGTTTTTGGGTCAGCCCATGCCAAAGTACCAGTAAATCCTGAGTGACCAAAACCTAATTGACTTACATTTTCACTTGCAGGACCTCCCTTCTGGTCAGATAAAGCAGCCTTATCAAAACCAGCCCCTCTCCTATTATCATTATTAGGAAATTGACATTTTGTAAATTCTAACATTACTTCTTTTGATAAATATTTTTCATTTGCATACTCTCCATTTTGCAAATACATTTGCATCAATTTTGCCAAATCATTTGCATTAGAAAAAAGTCCTGCATGACCACCAATTCCACCTTGCATAGCAGCACCCATATCATGCACATAACCATCTAACAATTGACTTCTAAAAGTAAAATCTTCCTCTGTTGGCACCACTCTTTCATTATCTATATAATAAGAAAAATTATAGCTAGTATTAGACATTCCAAGTTTATTGTGAAATTCATTAAAAATAATAGCATTCAAATAGTCTCCATAAGAGTTTTCAATAAGTTGTTTAAACAAGTAATAGCCCAAATCAGAATAACGGTATTCTTTCTTCTCTAATAATTCTGAATCTATAATTTGCTGAATAATACTATCAGGATAAGAAGCATGTAAAAATATACCATCTGCAACTTTAATAGGAAAATCCTTACTAGACTCCTTACTATAAAGCGTATCTCTCAATTGCATTAATCCTGAAACAGAATCCTTCACTAATGTTTGTTTATAGAAAGGAATCCAAGGGTAAAGTCCTGCTTGGTGAGCTAAAATCTCACGAATAATTAAAGATGACTTATTAGTTGAATCTAAATCCAAATACTTTCCTAATTCATCATCTAAATTCAAATTCCCTTCATCTACCATTTGCATTAAAAGTGGGACAGTAGTAGCAATTTTAGTGATAGAAGCAATATCATAGACATCAGAATTTTTTACAGCTATTTTTTCATCATAGGTATGATATCCATAGGATTTATTAAAAAATATTTTACCCTCTTTTGCAATTAGAATTTGACAACCAGGAGTTGCTTTTTCAGCAATTGCATTTTGAGCAATACTATCTATTTTATACAGTAAATCTGACTTAAAATTAATTTCCTCAGGAGTTGTGTAAGCCATTCTTATAGCATTAGTATTTACTCCTGAATTGATTTTAAAATGCTTAGTACTTACAGGGATTTTACCACTCATTCCAATTCCACCAAAAATGGCTTGAGCTACTTGCTCTTGAGCCTCTTTACTATTTTGATAACCCAATAAAAACGCATCAAAGTTATTCGTAAATAATAATGAATTAACACTATACGGATTTGCAAAAACTGGTACGACTACTTTAGATTGCATAGCAATTGATTGCAATAAGATATCTGCTTTTCTATCGATTTTATAGGATTTCCAAGCATTAATATTGGATTTATGTATACTAGCAATTACTAAATTATATTTAGAAAGTTTATTCAACAAAATTGCCTGTTCAGTATTACTTGCTTTTTCACTAATTTTAAAGTGTGTAACTGATGTATAATTACTTAACATAGATTGAAAATAATCAGCATTTTCACCAATACTTACAGCCGCAATTTGCAAAGTATCAAGGTTTTTCAAAGGCAATAAATCGTCATAATTCTGAAGTAAAGTTAAAGATGATTTTACAAGATTTTTATCCAATAAATTTGTTTCAGTAGTAATTATTTCATCTGCAACTTTTTGCAGATCAACAGCCTTAAGACTATCTAGACCCATCCATTGTTTAGCTTTCAAAATCTTTAAACATCTTGCATCAATTTCAGCTTGTGAGATTTTATTTTTTGCAATTGCTTTTTTAATTTCTTCAATTGCTTTAGGCACATCTTCAGCAAAAAGCAATACATCATTTCCTGCCAACAATGCCTTTACATCCACCTCCCCTGGAGCATAAAAATGGCTCACCCCTTTCATGTTTAGTGCATCAGTTATAGCAAGGCCCGTAAAGCCCATTTCTTTTTTCAGCAATCCGTTTACTACTTTAGGCGAAAGAGTTACCGCCAAATTTTCCGTATCATCCAATACAGGAATATTAAGATGAGCCACCATAACTGAACCTAAACCGTTATTAATTAACTTTTTAAAAGGAACCAATTCTACTTCTTCCAAACGATATTTCAAGTGATTAACAACTGGTAATGTTTTATGTGAATCAGTATCCGTATCACCATGACCAGGAAAATGTTTAGCACAAGCCAAAACATTGTTATCCTGCATTCCTTTCATATAAGAAACACCCATTCTTCCAACTTTTTCTGGGTTTTCACCAAAGGAACGGTTATTAATAATTGGGTTTTTAGGATTAGAATTCACATCCACAACTGGAGCAAAATTAATATGTATCCCCAATAATTTACATTGACGAGCCACCTCCACTCCCATATCATAAATTAAAGAGGTATCTTCAATAGCACCCAAAGTCATTTGCCAAGGAAAACGCAAAGCAGAATCTAAACGCATAGATACTCCCCACTCCGCATCAATAGCAATCATTAAAGGAACTTTAGAATTTTCCTGCAGCAGATTCGTGAATTTAGCTTGCCTAACAGGTCCTCCTTGCAAAAACATCACTCCTCCAATTTTATAATGTGTTACCAAATCAGTAATTTGTTTCTGATGCTCTTTCCCTTTATTAGAATAGGCTGCTACCATAAAAAGCTGTGCAATACGCTCTTGTTCCGAAAGAGTAGCCAATACACTATCAGCCCAAGAAGTAGAATCAGATAAAAAAACTGCTTTATTTTGTGCTTGAACAGCACCTAAAAAAACAGTAATTACAAATAGAAATAGTATTTTTTTCATAGTTGGTAAAATTAGAAATTGTTTGGCATTATTAAAACAATTCAGAATTTGAAAATCATTACTTATTAACTAAAATTATTAAAACCTTTTTCATTATTTTCGCATTATGCAAGCACCTAGACTTCCTTCATTTTTCAAAAGTTCAGTAAGTAAAAGTTTTTCATTTAAAACTAGGTATTATGACGAGCGAAAGGAAAGAAGAGAACAATTAGAAAAAGAAGGAAAATCAACTTTAAAATTCAAAAGAAATAACCTAAAAAATCCTGTACAAAAAGGCAGGAAGTATAGAATTATATTTATGATTATTATTTTATCTTTGCTAGCTTACAAACTACTAATCAATTAAGTAAAATAGTATTGGATATTATACAATTATTACCTGACCATGTCGCTAACCAAATTGCAGCAGGAGAAGTTATACAAAGGCCTGCTTCAGCCGTAAAAGAAATGCTTGAAAATGCATTAGATGCTGGCGGAACAGAGATAAAAATATACATAAAAGATGCAGGAAAAACATTGTTGCAAGTAGTGGATAATGGTTGTGGTATGAGCGAAACAGATGTGCGTATGTGTTTTGAACGACACGCTACTTCCAAAATAAAAAATGCTGATGATTTATTTGCCATACAGACTATGGGATTCAGAGGTGAAGCAATGGCATCAATTGCTGCAATAGCTCATGTAGAGGTAAACACCAAACTGACTGACAATGAGTTAGGGAATCACCTTATAATTGAAGGGAGTGAAATAAAAAGGCATGATGATTGTGCTACTACAAACGGAACATCAATAAAAGTAAAAAATCTATTTTATAATGTACCTGCAAGGCGTAACTTTTTAAAATCAGATGCAGTTGAAATGCGTCATATTACTGAAGAGTTTACGCGTGTAGCTTTAGCTAATCCTGAGATAAAAATGCAATTATTTCATAATAACAATGAGCTTTTTCATCTTTCAAAAGGGAACTTTAGACAAAGAATAGTAAATATTATTGGCGGAAAGAAAAATGAAACACTTGTGCCAATTGAAGAAGAAACTTCAGTAGTAAACATTGATGGATTTATTGGAAAACCAGAAGCAGCTAAAAGAACGAGAGGAGAACAATACTTTTTTGTAAATGGTAGATTTATCAAAAATCACTATCTACACCATGCGGTAAGCAAAGCTTTTGAGGATTTAATTCCAAGCAACTATTTTCCTTCTTATTTTATCAATCTTAAGATTGACCCAAAGCTGATTGATATCAATATTCACCCTACAAAAACAGAGATTAAGTTTGAAGATGAACAAGCAATTTACGCTATTATAAGGTCGTGTGTAAAGCGATCATTAGGACAATACAACATTGCTCCAACTTTGGATTTTTCACAAGAACTGTCCTTTGATATTGCACCAAGCCCAAACACATCAACCTTAAGAGAGCCTAAAATAAAAGTAGATACTTCCTATAATCCTTTTGGAAAAACAGAAGATTTTACTTCTAGAGAAAAATACATTCCACAGGAAATAGAAGTGGAAACAAGGCAATTAGACACACACTTTGAAATAGAAAACAATAGTAGTGAGGTAATGCAAATTGGAAATAAGTATATTGCATTCCCAACCGAAAAAGGTATGGCTTTATTGCATCAAAGCAGGGCTCATAAACGCATCTTATTTGAATATTTTAGTGCTGTACTCTCCAATAACAAAGGGCAGTCGCAACAATTATTATTTCCTAAAGAAATACACTTAAATAAACAGGATATTGCAGTAATCAGTCATTTGAAAACAGATTTATTATCTGTAGGTTTTTCATTTGAAATACAAGAAAACGAAAGTATTTCTATACTTGGAATACCTCCTGAATGTCAGGAAGAAAATTTACAATTTGTAATTGAGCATTTAATAGAACAGCACAAAAACAATGAAGAGTTACAAACTGCACAACACAATGGCTTAGCAATATCGCTAGCATTAAGTTTAGCAATAAACGAGCAGAAAAAACTAAGCAATGAAGAGATGCTTGCCCTAAAAACTGAATTACTAAAATGCAATATACCAAGTGTTTGTCCCTTAGGAAAAGCAACCCTAATTAATTTACAAACTGCTGACTTAGAAAAATACTTTTAACATGTACCGACCATCCAGTTTTAGCCAATTACCAGAAGTAGTTAAAAATCTACTGATTATTAATGGTTTGTTTTTTTTAGCAACTATTTCTTTAGAAAGCTATGGAATAGATTTTACAAAATGGTTTGCATTACATCAGTTTCAGTCGGAGGATTTCATGCCCCACCAGTTAATTACTCACTTTTTTATGCATGGAAGCCCAACACATTTACTGTTTAATATGTTTGCCCTTTGGATGTTTGGGAAAATATTAGAAAATGTATGGGGAGCAAAGCGATTCTTAACTTATTACATGATAACAGGAATTGGTGCAGCCTTTGTTCATTTGGCCGTTTGCCAATACGAAATAATGAGTTTACAAAGTCAACTTAACCCAAATGATTTAAGTATCTTATTAGAAAATGGCGGAGGACTTCTAGACAACTTCCAGAATTATACCCACCCAATGATGGGGAAACTAAATTTACTGATTAACACCCCAACTGTAGGGGCTTCAGGAGCTGTATTTGGTATCCTTTTAGCTTTTGGAATGCTTTTCCCTAATACATTACTTTATATTTATTTTGCAATTCCTATAAAAGCGAAATACTTTGTCATCCTTTATGGAATAATGGAATTATATGCAGGGATAAGCAATAACCCTGCTGACAATGTAGCTCACTTTGCGCATTTAGGCGGAATGCTCTTTGGCTTTATCATTCTTAAATATTGGCAGAAAAACAATACACAATTTTATTAATGGATAGTATTTTAAATAACCTAAAACAAGAATTCAAAAAAGGAACTATCCTGAGTAAACTCATCTATATAAATGTAGGTGTGTTTTTAATTTTTAGCATTCTAGGTGTATTTTCTTTCATGCTTCAGTTTGATCTATCCTCTATATTAAGTAAATTGTATTTACCTGCCGAAAACAGTAAGCTGCTTAACCAACCTTGGACATTTATTACTTATATGTTTTTGCATAATGGCTTTTTACATTTACTTTTTAATATGGTTTGGCTGCACTTTGCAGGCAAGATATTCTTACAATACCTAAACCCAAAACAGCTCTTAAGCACCTATATACTAGGAGGAATCTCAGGAGGAATCATTTTTATTATTGCATATAATTATATTCCTGCATTAACAATATATACTCAAAATGCGCAAGCCTTAGGTGCATCAGCAGCAGTATTAGCTATTGTAGTTGCCATTGCTACTTACTCACCAAACTATAGCGTTCGCTTTCCTTTTATAGGAATTGTAAAACTAAAACATATTGCTATTTTTAGTGTAGTACTTGATATAATTAGTATTCCTAAAGGAAATGCAGGTGGGCATATTGCGCATTTGGGTGGCGCTTTATTTGGCTATATTTATATTAAACAATTGCAAAAAGGAAATGACTATTCAGTAGGGTTTACAAAGTGGATGAATAATCTAAGTAATTTGTTTAAACCCAAAAATAAACTCAAAACTGTACACAAACGCCCAAAAAGCGATAAACAATTCAATACTGAAAAATCAGCACAACAAAAAGCAGTTGACTTGGTGTTAGAAAAAATATCAAAATCAGGATACGAAAGTTTAAGTAAAGAAGAAAAAGCAACTTTATTCTCTGCCAGCAAAAAATAAAATGAAAGGCCTTTCATTAATAAATAAGCTACTTTACCTAATAAACTCTGTTTGTTTACTATTACTCCTTCTCTCCTATCTATCTCCTTATATAAGCCCTACTATTTTTTGGCCTATTTCATTTTTTGGCTTGTTATTTCCTGTTTTTTATATCATAAATAGTTTGTTTCTCATTTACTGGATTGTTGGGTTTAAAAAACAATTATGGGCAAATGTGATTTTCCTACTAATCGGATTACAATTTATAGGACTGTTTTTTGGAACACAACCTACTACTAGTAATAGTGCTGACAGTATTAAAATACTATCCTACAATGTACGCCTTTTCAATCGTTATGGATGGATACCAAAACCTGATATAAAATCAGAAATAATTAGTTTTTTAAAAAGTGAGAAGGCTGACATACTTTGCATACAAGAGTTTTATACACCAGATGAAATTCCAAACTTAAATTACAAGTATCGCCACATAGGATTACAAAGCAAAAAAAACCAATGGCACATGGCTATTTATAGCAGCTACCCTCAAATAAATAAAGCGACAGTAAGCATAAAAGGAGAGCGTATGAATAACACTTGTATATATTCCGACCTACTTATAAGCACAGATACAATACGCGTTTACAATGTGCATTTGGCCTCCAATTGGTTTAAAAATAGTGATTATTCATTTTTGCAAAACCCACAAAAAGAGACACTAAAAAAAGGTATACACGGAATAGTATCAAGAATGAAAATCAGCTATAAGAAACGAGCTGAAGAAGCTGAAGTAATTAAGAAGCACATGCAAAGCTCACCTTACCCAATTATTTTATGTGGCGATTTTAATGATACACCACTTTCCTATGCTTACAATACTATTAGTTCCGATTTAAAGGATGCTTTTAAAGAATCAGGGAAAGGAATAGGACAAAGTTTTATAAAACTGCCTGCTTTACGCATAGATTATATTTTGCATAACGAAAAGTTTAACAGCTATAATTACACCAAACATAAAAAGGAATTATCAGACCACTTTGCAGTAAGTTGTGAGGTGGAGATTAAGAGATAAATACTAGTTAAAAGTAACATTACCATCACTATCTGTTTTTAACAGAACACATTTACTGCCAAATGTAATGCTGTCGTTTGTTTCACCTACCACTACAAAGCCACCATCTGTTGTTTGCTGTACAGAATACCC
>Ga0206677_10005319_pt1 | contig 10170 bp, 5 predicted proteins | sample M130m12015metaG_FD_155475 | JGI IMG/M metagenome (GOLD analysis project Ga0206677, IMG submission 155475) | Ammonia-oxidizing marine archaeal communities from Monterey Bay, California, United States - M1 30m 12015 | ecosystem: Environmental > Aquatic > Marine > Intertidal zone | place: USA... | reverse complement strand
ATACCCAGCACCTTTATGAATTTAAGTGGCGACTCTAGCGGCGCGGTGGCGCGTTTTTATAAGATTGAACCAGAAGAAATATTGGTCGCATACGACGAGGTCGCCTTTGAACCCGGCGTGGTGAAGTTAAAGAGTGGCGGTGGCGACAACGGTCATAACGGCGTGAAGAGTGTGCGTGCGGGTTGCGCCAATCAAGATCAGTTTCATAGATTACGTATTGGGGTAGGTCATCCAGGCTCCAAAGACAAAGTAAACGCTTACCTCACTCAGCAAACACCCCAACAAAGCGAGCGCGAGTTGACCGCAGCATCTGGTTATTTTGCTGAAGCATTGCTTGCTGATATGGTGGCGGGCAACTGGCAAAGTGCAATGACCGCATTACATTCGCCGCCGTTATCAGAAAAAGAGCTACAAGAAAAAGCGGAAAAGAAGGCCCAGCTCAAAAGTAAAAGAGATGCAGATCTAAAGATGAAAAAGGCAGCCAGCGAGGCGGCTAAAGACACCGATCACGGTACTTAACCCAGCATTTTTAAAAGATGAAACGCGCCTGCATTAATAAGTAATAAATGCAGGCAAGCTTCAAAATGTATTAGTCAGAATTTCTCTAGGAGAATAATAGTGGGATTTAATTGCGGCATTGTAGGTCTACCCAACGTAGGCAAGTCGACACTCTTTAATGCGTTAACCAAAGCGGGCATTGATGCGGAGAATTTTCCGTTCTGCACAATTGATCCCAATACCGGCGTTGTACCCGTGCCAGATCCACGGCTGCTGCAGTTGGCCGAAATTGTTAAGCCAAAGAAAATTATTCCAACCAGCATGGAGTTTGTAGACATTGCCGGTTTGGTTGCAGGCGCATCTCAAGGCGAAGGCTTGGGTAATCAATTTTTAGCCCACGTGCGTGAAACCCAAGCACTGGCCCATGTTGTTCGATGCTTCGAAGACGACAACGTAGTGCACGTTTCAGGCAAGGTCTCGCCAGCGGATGACATTGAAATCATCAACACTGAATTGGCTCTAGCTGACCTAGACACAATGCAAAAGGTGCATGACCGAGTCAGTCGCGTGGCCAGCTCTGGAGACAAAGAAGCTAAGGCCTCGCTACAGCTGTTAGAGAAGGTCAGAGTGGCTTTAGAGGCAGGCGACCCAGTGCGCTCGGTAGAGTTCACAGAAGAGGAGCACGCGGCTCTACATGAGTTCCACTTCATAACCGCTAAACCCATTTTGTACATTGCCAATGTTGCTGAAGACGGCCTAGAAAATAATCCATTGGTTGAAGTGGTGCGGGGTATTGCGGCCACTGAGGGCGCAGAAGTAGTGGTGGTGAGCAATAAAATTGAATCAGATATTGCGGAACTAGACGACGAAGAGCGCGCAGAATTTCTACAAGAATTAGGGCTTTCTGAGCCGGGTTTAAATAGAGTAATACGCGCAGGCTACAAGTTGCTTGGGCTGCACCAGTACTTTACTGCAGGGCCGCAAGAAGTACGCTCATGGACAGTGCCTATCGGAGCCAAAGCACCTCAAGCTGCAGGTGTAATTCATACTGATTTTGAAAAAGGTTTCATCCGTGCGGAATGTATAGCCTTTGAAGACTACGTCACCTTAGGTGGAGAGTCTGGCGCCAAAGATGCAGGCCGTTGGCGGCTAGAGGGCAAAGAGTACGTGTTGTCAGACGGCGACGTACTCCACTTCCGCTTCAACGTATAACGCAGCAAAAGCGCCATACAAATTCGGGCTCGCAAGAGATCGCTTGCGAGTCTACGAACTATTCATGTTCTTAATTATTGGCTGAAGTTCTGTCAACAGGACTCAATCGCTCGGTCAAACCCTTCTTGTATTTATTCTTGAGCAATGCGCTGGGTCCCACGCACCTATATCGACGCGGAAGATACACCGCAGAAAGTTTTTGCGTGCGATAACAGTTGTTGGCGAAAATGGCCGCGTTAGCACCGCCGACAATATGCTGGCAACGGACTTCGCGCTCCCTCTAAATGTATGGGTATAAATTTCGGATGCTTTTACATCACTTTTCATTTGTGAAGAAACTGCTAAAAGGTTCGAGGCACTCTTCATTCAGGTAAACAAGTTGGTCGGTTAAGTCGCCGCCTAACAAGCGCATGTTGTCGGACTGGTTTTCCGCTGCGCTCCAAACCAGCCGCAAATGCGGGCGTTAAAGCTTCCATGAGAAACCTATCTATAAGTTTTCGAGTCACCTTGGCACTGTATTAGCAGTGTAATTCCTTCAGCCCCTTTTTATAACAACACTCCGACCTTGGTCTGCTCAAATTTTTGGCAAAAAAAACGGCATTTGGGTAAACCCGAATGCCGTTCTTATTAAGCGGTTAAGCTGCCGTTATGATTTGGCTGCTTTACGCTCCTTCACTTCTTGTACTACCTGGTCTGCCACATTAGATGGGCAAGGTGCGTAGTGTGAGAACTCCATAGAGAACTGACCACGACCAGAAGTCATTGTGCGTAGGTCGCCGATATAACCGAACATTTCGGATAATGGGCAGTCTGCTTTTACGCGCACGCCGGTAATGCCTGCTTCTTGAGACTTGATCATGCCGCGACGACGGTTCAAGTCACCAATTACGTCACCGACGTGATCGTCTGGAGTAAATACGTCTACCTTCATCACTGGCTCTAACAACTGAGGTACAGCCTTTGGCACTGACTGTCTGTAGGCTGCTTTAGCGGCTAATTCGTATGCAATTGCAGACGAATCCACTGCGTGGAAGCTTCCGTCGGTCAATATGACTTTAACGTCCAACAATGGGTAGCCGGCTAAAGTACCTTCGTCCATAGAAACTCTAAACGCCTTTTCAACAGCTGGCCAGAATTCACGAGGTACGTTACCGCCAGTCACCTTAGACTCGAACTCGTAACCACTGCCCACTTCGCCTGGCTCAATGGTGTAGTCAATTTTCGCGAACTGACCAGAACCACCGGTTTGCTTCTTGTGGGTATAAGTGTCTTCAATACGCTTGGTAATGGTTTCGCGATAAGCAACTTGTGGCTTACCTACATCTACATCAATACCGTGAGTACGCTTGAGAATGTCTACCTTAATGTCTAAGTGCAATTCACCCATGCCGCGCATAATGGTTTCACCAGATTCTTCGTCTGTTTCAACGTAGAACGAAGGATCCTCTGCAATCATCTTAGACAGAGCAATACCCATCTTTTCAGCGCCTGCTTTATCGCGTGGCGAAATAGCAACCGAGATCACAGGGTCTGGGAAAACCATAGGTTCTAGTGTCGCTGGGTTAACTGGGTCACATAAGGTGTGACCAGTTTGTGTGTTCTTCATGCCGAGCAGTGCAACAATGTCGCCCGCTTGTGCAACGTCTAACTCTTCTCTTGAGTCAGCGTGCATTTCTACGATACGACCAATACGCTCTGTCTTGCCGGTAAAGGTGTTCAGAACGGTATCGCCTTTCTGCAATTTACCTGAGTAAATACGTGTAAAGGTCAGTGCGCCATAACGGTCATCCATAATTTTGAATGCAAGAGCGCGTAGTGGGCCGTCTGCGTCAACAACAGCGAAGCTGCCTGTTTCGTTACCTTCCAAGTCAACTTCTGGCTGAGGCTCAACTTCGGTTGGGTTAGGTAGATAATCTACAACCGCGTTAAGGACGTTTTGCACGCCTTTGTTCTTGAATGCAGAACCACAGAATGTTGGGAAGAAATCTAGCGCAATGGTGCCCTTACGGATGCAACGCTTAAGGTCGTCAATAGAAGGCTCGTTACCTTCTAAGTAAGCTTCCATTAAGTCATCGTCTTGCTCTAGCGCAGTTTCTACCAATGCTTCACGGTATTCTGCTGCTTTTTCTTTCATGTCGTCAGGAATGTCGGAAATTGTGTAGGCCTCTGGATCGTTAGAATCATCCCAAACCCACGCTTTTTCAGTCATCAAATCAATAATGCCGTTAAAGCCGTCTTCTTCACCAATAGGCAGAGCCATAACCAAAGCGTTTGCGCCTAAAACCTTGCGTACTTGATCTACAACTCTGTAGAAGTCTGCGCCAAGGCGGTCAAGCTTGTTAACGAAAATCAGTCGTGCCACTTCAGACTCGTTTGCATAACGCCAGTTGGTTTCGGACTGTGGCTCAACGCCGCCAGATCCGCAGAAAACGCCAACGCCGCCATCAAGTACCTTCAGTGAACGGTAAACTTCAATGGTGAAGTCAACGTGTCCAGGTGTGTCGATGATGTTGAGTCTGTGGTCGTCCCAAGTACAGCTGGTTGCAGCAGACTGAATAGTAATGCCGCGCTCTTGTTCTTGTTCCATGAAGTCAGTGGTGGCCGCGCCATCATGCACTTCACCAATTTTATGGATCTTGCCTGTCAGCTTAAGAATCCGTTCTGTAGTCGTGGTTTTGCCAGCGTCCACGTGGGCGAAAATGCCGATATTGCGATAGCGTGTCAGGTCTTTCATTTGTTCTCTCTAAGGTGGTCCTGATTCGTAGGATTGATCGTGTTAAGCCATTGAAAAATATAAGGTTTTTGTTTTGGCTGGATTCCGGATCGCGTACATTACCACCGAATGGGGTAAAGCTCACGTTAAATATGGCTTTGCGACCGTCTGCTTGGGTTTTCACGGCAATTTGGCGGTGAATTATGGGTAAAAGAACGAGCGCTTGGAGGGGGTAAAAACCAGTGCGGAGAAATTAGGCAGTATCTGGGCAGATTTATGCCCAGATTATTAGAACGCCTTATTTGCTAAAGAACGGGTGGCAATTGCCTAAAAGTCGATGTCCGCATAAACCGGCGCATGGTCGGATGGGGTCAATTCATCGATCTTGCGTCGATAATCGCGGTCTATCACAACGTCTTTAGTCATTGCATCCACGCCTTCTGTGGCCAAAATAAAGTCGATACGCAGCCCGTGCTTACGGTGGAATGAGCCGCCGCGATAATCCCACCAGGTGAACGCCTGCTCTTCAGGGTAGAAATGACGGTACAATCCGTAAGGCCCGTGTCCATAAGTGACTGTAGGCGTGCTCTCTCTTCCTTGGTGTGAAAAATGCCGCCATCCGCCGCTTCGCCTTTCCATCCATCAATGGGCTCAGGCACGATATTAAAGTCGCCGCAGATAACGCGCGGCCCTTTTTTGCCGGACTGCCATTGTTTGTTCAGGCTGTCGTACCAACCCAGCTTGCCGGCGTAATCGGCATGCTCAAGGTTTTTGCCGTTGGGGCAATACACGGTTGTGAACTCAAATTTGCCATCAATGTCAGCGGTAATTAACCTTGAGCCTACTTCGCTTTGACCTGCCAAACCGGTGTGCACCAGTTCCGCCGGGTGCTTGCTCAGAATAGCCACGCCATTCCAGCTCTTTTGCCCGTGCACCAGCGCCTCGTAGCCGAGTTCTTTGAAGTGGTCTATGGGGAATACGTCATCTGGGGTTTTCAATTCTTGGAAACCAACCACATCAGGTTGTCGGTCTTCTAGCCACTTAGTGATGTATTCCAAGCGGGCGCGGAGACCATTTACGTTCCAAGTAGCGATGCGCATATCAGCATTTCTCAATTAGTTGTTAAACGTCATAATAGCCAATTGGTGACTGAGCGTCACAATCTCCGAAGAAGAAATGCGCTTTAAAAAATAAAGAACAAATCCTCTTTCAGAGTGTGAGCGCATTGCTTACTAACGCCTTGCCGCTTGTTGAAAAGGCAGTACTTTAGAACCTTGCTTTCAAGCCTGCGTAAACGCCAACGCCAGGCGCCTGATAGCCAAACACCTCCTGGTAGTCGTCATCCAACAAATTCTCGCCGCGCAGGTACAGGGTGACATTTGGTTTTAAGTCATAGCTGGCGGTTAGATTAACCAACGTGTAGCTGGCCAATGTGACCCTGTCTTGAGTCGTGCTAAAGATAAATTCGCTGTCTTGGTTTTTACCGTTATGCAGCACTTGCAGGCTCACACGACCTTGGTCATTGGTAGAGGCGTAGTGCAGGCTAACGCTGCCGCTTTTCTCTGGGCGTCTAACTTCCACCCGAGCATCAGGGTCGCGGCTGTGCAAAAAATTCCAGTGGGCAGTGACCGACAGTTGCTCATTAATTGCTGCGTCCATGCTCATTTCCCAGCCGTGGCGCTGACTATTGCCAGTTTGATTTGCGGGCGATGAAGTGAATGTAGTCATATCGAATACGGTTTCAATTTCATTGGTTAGGTCTGCAGAGAAGTAGGTGAGGTCAAAACCAACGCGTCCACTCAGAAGGCTGCCCGTTAAGCCCAAGTCCCAGCTTGTAGATTCTTCCGGCTGTAGGTTTGGATTACCTGTAAAGCTGTTGGGTGTGAAACCAAATAATTCGAAGAACGTGGGGTTAGCTATGCCTTGGCCCCAACTGCTATGCAGGCGCAAGTTTTGCGGCAGGTTTTGACTGAATGTCACCCTAGCGGTGGTGGCATTGTCAAAGCGTTGGTTGTCGTCTGCTCTAACGCTTAGGGCAATAGAGCGGCTAGCTGTTTGTAGTACGTACTCCCCTATAAAACTCTGTTGACGGTCTTTGGCCGCGTAATTGGCGCCGGTAATGCTTGGATAAATATTCTCAAACTTGCGGCCTTCATATTGCGCCCCAATGAGTAATGAATGGGTTAAGTCGCCTACTTCAACAAGTTTGCTAGTTTGTAGATCTACCTTGCTACGCTCCCCGTTGAGGCCGCTGACTAAGGTGCCTGTGTCAAAGAATCTGGAGCGGTTTTTCGTTTCGCTAATACTCAGCTGTTGTTGCCAACCAAAATACTCAGTTTTCAGCAGAAAGTTAGCAAATCGCTGTTTAGAAGCATTGTTTTGATCCGCGTCTATGACCAAGCCTTGAGTCGCGGTAGATGGAAAATCAAAGTCTTGCTCGTCTCCTTGGGCATCTATTTCTGTTTGACTTAAAGTTACCTTAACAAGGCTTGCATCGCCCCATTGGTAACCGACTGAGCCGCGTGCACTAGAATCTTCAAAGCCATCGTTCTCGTTACCAAGCGGTGATGCGCTGTAACCATCGCTGATCATTCGGCTGACATTGAGTTGGCCGGTCCAAAGGTTTTTGCCGTGAGGCTGTGCAACGGATACGCCGGCGCTGCCGTAGTGGGTTTTAAAACTGCCAGATTCCAGGTTCACATGGGTCTTTACACCGGGTTCTGCTGCTTGGTTTGTGAAGATGCCAATAACTCCGCCAATGGTGTCCGCGCCAAAGCGAGCGCTTTGCGGGCCGCGTAAAACTTCAATGCGGCTGATGTCTGCGCCAGCTAAATGAGCGAAGTTAAATTCCGAACCATTGCCTACATCGTTGACCTCAATGCCATCTATTAGCACCAGCGTATGATTCGCCTCTGCGCCGCGAATTCTGACTTGGGTTAATGCGCCAAGTGGCCCTGCGCGGTTTACTGACATGTTGGGTACTGTGCGCAGTAGTTGGCTGACATCGAAGTTAGCTTGGCGCGCAAAATCGTTTGTGTCGATGCTGCTGATACTACTGCCTATGTTGTTGGCATCTGTAGGCAGGTGATTTGCCAGTACAAGCACCTCCTCAATTTTTGCATCATTGCTGCTGGGCACCTCATTTTCAGCGTCGGCTAATGCGCCAAAAGACTGGGTGGCAAGTAAAGTGGAAAGCAAGGTGGCGCAAAATGCCGGAATAGATTTACGTGAAAAGCGGGTACTACTGAACTTCATTAACTCGGTATCCTTAATTTGAATCGGCAGATTAGAGAAGTCTTCGATTTCGGTCCACGAGGATGGCTCACGATGAAGGTGAGTTGTTCTACGTTCTCGTCGGACAAGCTATGACTGAGCACAACCTTGGCGCAATTTTTTTTAGACAGAGCCGGGTTAAGGCTGGCAAGTGTTGATGAAAGGAATAGACTTGCCGACCAGACAGTAGCCTCGGTAGCATGGTAACCCCAAATAATTATGATCAAACGTTGCCTGTTATATAACCCGGTCTCTGCTCAGTGGCGATCCTACAAAAACCCAGTGGATGTTTTGCTTGCAACAACTTTGGACGAAGTTGAACCAGCACTTAAAGCAGTAGAACAACGGGTAAATGCTGAAAATTTGATCGCCGCAGGGTTTGTTAGTTATGAAGCAGCCAGTGGTTTTGATCCTTCTTTAACTACTCACAAGCCCGGCAAACTGCCCTTGGTTTATTTTGGCCTGTTTGCTGACGCAGATATTTATCAGCCGTATGCGCCTCTAAATCCAAGTTCTGAAGCATGGTGTCTAGACACCGAGTACGCCGACTTTCATCGAGACATAGAGAGTATTAGGGCGCAGATTGCTGCGGGGGACGTTTATCAAATTAATCACACCTTGCGCCTACGCGGCGGCGTCAGCAGCCCTTGGGCACACTTTCAGAGTATCGGTTTAGAAGCACCTCAAGGTGCGTATATAGAAACTGACGAATTTGTCGTCGCTTCTGGTTCTCCAGAGTTATTCTTCCATTTAGATAATCAGCGACTCATTTCAAGACCAATGAAGGGCACTGCCCAGCGTGGGCTAAATGATAAAGCAGATAAAGAGCAGCAAACTTGGCTGGCCGATTCAAAAAAGAACCAAGCTGAAAATTTAATGATTACTGACATGGTCAGAAATGATCTAGGCAGGGTGGCCAAGCCAGGCAGTGTGAAAGTCAGTGAACTGTTTGCGTTAGAGCGCTACCCCACGGTGTGGCAAATGACCTCAAGTATTGAGGCTGAAACCGACGCGTCAGTGACAGAAATCTTCAAACAGTTATTTCCCGCTGCCTCTATTACCGGCGCGCCCAAACGAGCGGCTATGGGTAGTATTGCGCAGCTAGAAAAAACCCCACGAGAAATTTACACCGGCGCCATTGGCTATATTGCCCCCAAACGGCAAGCGCAGTTCAGTATTGCCATACGCACAACATGGATAGATCAAAAAAGCGGCCAAGCAACCTACGGTGCTGGCGGAGGCATTGTCTGGGATTCCGTGGCGGAGGAAGAATATGCTGAAGTACTGGCAAAGACGCGAATCCTAAATAATGTCAGAACAGCCGAAGATTTTGCCTTGTTCGAAACGCTAGGCTGGGACCCAGAAGCGGGGTTTAGCTTGCTTGAGCAACACCTAAGCAGAATGCAGGACAGCGCCAACTTCTTTGGTATTGCCTTTGTTGAGACAGAGGCCAAATCCAGTTTGGAGGCTGCTGTAAAAAAGGTTGAAGTTGACGGCCCACAACGTGTGAGGCTGACTCTGAGTGGTGGCGGAGTCTTTACTGTGGAATGCCAAGGGTTTGTAAGTAGAGCGTTGGATCATGAAATGCCGACTATGAAGGCCTGGGACCAGCTGCCAGAACAGTCAATAGCGCTGTGTAAGACTCCTATTCAAGCGGATGATCCATTGCTGCGACACAAAACTACAGATCGAAGCGCCTATGAGCGTGCGCGCAGTGAAGTGCCAGAAGGCATTGAGCCGATGATGTTTAACCAAGCAGGTGAGATTACAGAGTCGGACATTGCGAATATCGTTTATCGCCTTGGAGACCAACTTTTTACCCCGCCCGTAAGCAGCGGATTGTTACCGGGAACGCTGCGAGGACAACTGCTTAATCAAGGCGCTTTGGCTGAACGGGCGTTGAAAATCGACGAATTAGACAATTTGCAGGCAATTTTTTTGCTCAATGACCTCAGAGGGTGGCGAAAAGCAAAGATTGCTGCGTTAGCGGATTGACAAGAATGGGTGGTGTAAGGACAATTCGCATCCCCCGAACAGCTGGTCGGGGACCGTGGCTACGTAGCTCAGCTGGTTAGAGCACAGCATTCATAATGCTGGGGTCGGTGGTTCAAGTCCACCCGTAGCTACCATTTCCTTATTTCAAGACTTCCCATAAAGCCCAAAAGCCATTGTTTTCATTGAATAGATCATAGTGGGAGTGCAGATTAGGATCCAGTGAAACTTTACGGGATACCCCCTCCCTTTGGGGGTATATGGAGTAGGGTATTTATTGAGCTTAGCTGTGCTTACTTTAAAAGCGACTGTTCAAATCCTTCCGTCTCCAGAAGATATTGAAGCTCCTAGGGCTGGATCAGCCGGTCGATACACCTATCCGCTCACCGCCAGCAGACCTGACCGTCCAACAAAAGACTCTATTCTGAATTCCCGCACATCGACTACACATCGTTGGGGGGCGCGATCGGCCGATGTCTGGA